>Ga0315336_1000146_pt1 | contig 302143 bp, 263 predicted proteins | sample ASW5metaG_FD_204512 | JGI IMG/M metagenome (GOLD analysis project Ga0315336, IMG submission 204512) | Ammonia-oxidizing marine archaeal communities from Monterey Bay, California, United States - ASW #5 | ecosystem: Environmental > Aquatic > Marine > Intertidal zone | place: USA: California...
TTCTGGCGACGATCGAAAGTCCCGCCGGCGTGCGACGGGCGGCAGAGATCGCAGGTGCTCATCGCCGCCTGGCCGGCCTGCAATTTGGCGTCGGCGATTTCGCCATTTCAATGGGCATGACCGCCAGCCCGGCGCGGCTGATACCGGCCTGGTCGGCTGTGGTTGGCGGCGCGCGCGAGGCAGGCATTGCCGCCTATGACAGCGCTTATACAGACATTGCCGATTTATCCGGGTTCGAGGCCTGGGCGGCGGAAGCCAAAGCCTGCGGTTTTGTCGGCAAGAGCTGCATTCACCCGAGCCAAGTTGATGCCTGCAACAAGGCATTCAGTCCATCGCGGGCAGAGATCGAAAAAGCCAAAGCCATCGTCGAGGCTTACGATCAGTCGGTGGCATCGGGGCGCGGTGCGCTGACTTTCGAAGGCCAGCTCATCGATTACCCGTTCGCGGAGGAGGCGCGCCGCATCGCTAATTTACCGCTGCCAAGTAACCGTGAAGCCACGAGGGGTGAAGATGGATAACGACGCCGCGAATGATGCTGCTGCGCACGGTTCCGCCGCGCCACCGCTCAAAGGCCTGCGCGTGCTGGACTGCGCGTCTATATTTGCGGGACCGGTGGTCGCTGCGATCCTTGGGGATTTCGGGGCTGATGTCATTAAGATCGAACATCCGACTGGGGATGCGTTGCGCAAAGTCGGTCAGAAAAAGGATGGCGTTCCGCTGTGGTGGAAAGTTGTGTCGCGCAACAAACGCTGCATTACGCTCAATTTAAAATCCGAAGAGGGCGGCGGGATCTTCAAGAAGCTGGTTGCCGGCGCCGATGTCGTGGTCGAAAATTTTCGTACTGGTACGTTGGAGAGCTGGGGCCTGGGGTGGGATACGCTGTCGGCCATCAACCCGGGTCTGGTGATGGTCCGGGTTACCGGTTTCGGCCAAACCGGCCCGATGCACAAACATGCCGGATTTGGCACGCTGGCGGAAGCGTTCAGCGGTTTCGCCCATATCACCGGAGAGACCGATGGCCCGCCGACATTGCCACCGTTCGGTTTGGCCGATGGCGTCGCCGCGCACTATGGCGTCTTTTCGACCATGTTCGCGCTCTACGAACGTGACGCCAAAGGCAGCGGCCTTGGTCAATATATCGACCTCAGCATCTACGAGCCGCTTTTTGCGTTGTTGGGATACCAGCCGACTTTGTTCGATCAGACCGGTATGGTCCAACAGCGCACCGGCAATCGCTCGATCAACAACGCGCCCAGAAACACTTACCGCACCAGAGACCACCATTGGGTCGCTTTATCGGCCGCGGCGCCGTCGATCGTGCAACGCGTTCTGACCCTGACGGGCGGGGAAGAGGCCGCGAACGATCCGCGTTTTGCAACCTCCGAGAGTCGCATTGCCCATGTCGAGGAGGTCGATGCTATCGTCGGCGGTTGGATCGCCATGCATAATTTGGATGACGTATTGCGGAATTTTGAGGAAGCTAAGGCCGCCATCGCCCCGGTCTACGATATCTCGCAGATATTTGAGGATCCGCAGTATCAGGCGCGCCGCGACATCGTCTCGGTGCCCGACGGCGAATTGGGTTCGGTGCGCATGCAAAATGCCTTTCCCTTCATGTCACGCACCCCAGGCGAAGTTCGATTCGCCGGCGCCCGGCTCGGCGAACACAATCAAGAAATTCTAGGTGGTGAAATCGGCCTGGACGATGCCGAAATCGATCGCCTGAAGGATTTAGGGGCGGTTTGATGGTCGATCGAGAGGCGACCGCGCCGCCGGTTTGGGAAAAACATCTGGACGATCATGACCGTAACGTGATCAGCCGCGGCCGCTTCGCCCGGCGCATGGGGTTTGGCCAACGACCGGCCGTGATCGTCATCGATTGCCAGAACTACATGGTCGGAACCAGGGGCCGGGATGACGAAAGGTATCCGTCGCGCTGCGGCCCAAGCGGTTGGGCCGCGTTGGACGCTATCAAGGTCTTGTTGGCTGCCGCGCGGAAGGCCGCCGCGCCGGTTTTTTATACCCGCTTCGTGCTTGACCCCGATGGTTCGGACATCGGTGTCTACGGCCTGAAGCGTGACCAGCTACACTCCGATTATTGGTGCCTTGAGGGCACCATCGGCAGCGAGATCGTTGCTGAAATCGCGCCGCAGCCGGGCGACACCGTTTATGTCAAAAAGAAACCGAGCGCCTTTCACGGCACCCCGCTGTTGAGCATGTTGATCCATCATGGTATCGACACATTGGTCATTGTCGGCGGCGCCACCAGCAACTGCGTGCGCGCCACCGTGTTTGATGCGGCCGCCTATAATTTTCACGCCATTGTCCCCGCCGACTGCGTCTTCGACCGTATCGGGATATCGCATGATATCAGTTTGTTCGACATGGACCGGCAATTCGCCGACGTCGCCACGAGCGAGCAGGTGCTGCGGGAATTTGCCAATAATGACGTAACGGATGGTACGTGACTTAAGCGGCGTCCCAACATTGTGACCACTGCGGGCGGGGAGTGAAACATGGATCTGAAACTGACGAACAAAGTTGCCCTGGTCACGGGTGCCAGCATCGGCATCGGTGCCACGATAGCCAAGCATTTGGCCGAAGAGGGCTGTCGACTGGCTATCCTCGCCCGTCGCGAATTCCTACTGGAGAACGTCGCCGACGAAATCGCAGCTACGGGGGCGGAACGACCGCTGATTATCGTCGAGGACATCACCACCGACGGCATGGCACAACGGGTCCGAAGCAATGTCATGGATCAATTCGGCCGACTGGATATTCTAATCAATAACGCTGGCGGCTCGCGCCCGATGGCGGGCTTGGGAACAGAGGAGGAATGGGAGGAGGCGATGGTTTTGAATTTTACCGCCGCCCGTCGCCTGACCCACGCTCTGGTGCCGGACATGCGGGCCAACGGGTTCGGTCGCATCGTCAATCTCACCGGCGCGGACGAACCCTCTGGCATGAACGCCGCGGTGCCGCCCAACGGCGCGGTTCATCTGTGGGCCAAGGCCCTGTCACGAGAAGTCGGCGCGGACGGCGTGACGGTCAACTCAATTCCGCCGGGTCGGATCCATTCAGAACAGATCGATGTGCGCCTGATGCCCAATAAGGAAGCCCAAAAGACCTGGGTCGATCGGCATTGCCCGGCAGGCTACATCGGTGAACCGGAAGACCTGGCGGTCCTGGTGACCTTTTTGTGCTCGCCGCTCGCCCGATATATCACCGGCCAGGTGATCCACGTCGATGGCGGCGCCCGACGTTATGCGCATTGAGCCACACCGCATGTGGGTTTGAACTCATCGCGGCGCGGGCGGTGTGCCCGCCTGGGCACCGCTTTGCACGACGAACATCGCGGCGACAATGATCACGATACCAGGCAACGTCATCGGCGCCGGCAACCCCTTGCCCATGCCCCATTCAATCGCCACCACCAAGGCCGGGGTGAGATAGCCATAGCTCATCACCCGGGTCGGACCGAGGCGCAGCGTGGCATGCTGGATGATGAAAAAGCTGATGATGGTCGTGAACACGGCCAGATAGGCGATGCCGGCCAAAACATCGACCTCGACCGCGGTCCAGTCGGTCTCGAAGACCGTCAAGTTGTTCAGGAGCAAGAGCCAAATTGTCCCCGTCGCCAGGGTCCAGAACGCCATCACGGCGGCCGGCTCGGTTCGATGCAGGCGCTGGACCAAGGGCGTGTAGAGAGCCATGGCGAGCAATCCGCCGAGGAAGACCAGGTCGCCTCTGTTGAAAGCAAGCCCAAGGAGGAGGTCTAAATCGCCCCGGAACACCACCCAGAGCGCGCCGACGGCGCCCATTATCAACGCCACCAGGCGGTGCAGTCCTAGCCGTTCCTTGATTAGGATCGCTGCGTAGAGGGCGGCGATGCCCGGCAGTATCGTGTAAAGCGCCGCCGCGTTCAGGGCGGAGGTCAGACGCAAGGCCTCGAACATGCACCAAAAAAAGGTAACAACGCAGGCGCTGATCGCCGCATAGCCGGCAAACGCCTTGGCAGACGGAATGGCGAGGCCGTGGCGCCAGATGACATACGGCAGAAACAGCACCGTCGCGAGCGCAAAGCGCAAAAGCGTTAGGAGTTCGGGCTCCAGGCCATGCGTAATCGCGGCACCGACCGGGAAGGAGGTCGCGACCAGACCGCGCCCCAGCAATACCTGCGCATGGACCCGGGTCAAGGACGTCCGTTCGGGCTTGGGCTCTGTTGGTGGGATTTCCATGACGGCCAAGCATCGACGATTGGCGCACGATAATCCACGCCTGGTTCAGCAACGCGCCATCAGCCGCTGTGCTGTTTGGACTTTTTGTCGGCGGCGAATACCATCGTGCACTTGGACGACTTCGCCAGCGCACTGCGGACCGCGTCGACCGCGTAAATGGTGTCGCCGCAAATCCACCTAAAGGAAATGGCCCCATGACCGGATTCAAAGACTACGGAAACTACGACGCCCTCGGCCTAGCCGAACTGATCCGGGTGCGGGACGTCAGCGGCGAAGAGGTCCTGGAGGCGGCGATCGAACGGGTAGAGGCGGTCAATCCGCAACTGAACGCCGTCATTCACAAAATGTACGACGAGGCCCGACAAACGCTGGCAGCCGGCGTGCCCGACGGGCCGTTTGCCGGCGTGCCCTTTATGCTGAAGGACTTGGGCGTCTTCTATCGCGGCGTGCCGACCACGGCGGGCAGCCGCATATTTGCCGACTTCGTGCCGGACCACGACAGCACCGTGGTCGAGCGCTATCGTGCCGCCGGCTTGGTCATTATGGCGAAAACCAACACGCCGGAATTCGGCGCCGCCGGGACCACGGAACCGGTTTTGCATGGGCCGACCCGCAACCCTTGGAACTTGGACCGTAGTTCTGGGGGATCCAGCGGCGGCAGTGCTGCGGCCGTCGCCGCCGGCATGCTCCCGATGGCCCATGCCACGGACGGCGGCGGTTCGATCCGCATCCCGGCGGCACAATGTGGATTGTTCGGCCTGAAGCCGACGCGCGGCCGCAACCCGGCAGGCCCCGACCAAGGCGAAGGCAACAGCGGCCTGTCCGTCGGCCATTGCGTTTCGCGCACCGTGCGCGACAGCGCGGCCTTGCTGGACGCGACGCAGGGTCCCGAAGCCGGCGCGCCGTACATGGCGCCGCCGCCGGCACGGCCGTTCTTGGACGAGGTTGGCCGACCGCCTGAGCGGCTGCGGATTGGCTTTACGACGACCGCCCTGGACGGCTCGCCGATCGATGGTGCGTGCGTCTCGGCCACGGAAGCGGCAGCGGCATTGCTGACCGAGTTGGGCCATGAGGTCGACCCGGCGCGGCCGGACCTCGACGTCGCCAAAATCCGCCAAGTCTGGCGCGTGATTATCGGCGTCAATCTGTGGAATACGTTGGCTGTCCGCGCCGCCTCGCTCGGCCGTGAACCCGCCGAGACCGATGTCGAGCCTGCAACCTGGGCGCTGGCCAACGAAGGCCGGCGGCGCCCCGCCACGGATTATGTTCGCGCGGTGCAGGACATGCACGCCGTCGGCCGCCAACTGGCGCGGTTCTTTGAAGGCTATGATCTTCTGTTGTCCACCACCATGGCCCGGCCGCCAATAATGCTGGGCCAAATGGACATGACCTGCCCCGACCTTGAGACGTATTACGAACGCCAGCTGATGGACGAGCTTCCGTTCACCCCGTTGTCAAACGAAACCGGCGGCCCGGCCATGTCGGTGCCGCTCAACTGGACCGACGACGGGTTGCCGGTCGGTGTGCATTTCGCCGGCCGCTTCGGCGAGGACGCAACGCTGCTGCGCCTGGCCGGACAATTGGAGGCCGCCCGCCCGTGGGCGGACCGAAGGCCGCCGGTATGGGCCGGATGAGCCTTTCAGCAGCGCACCGTCGGCGCCGCCCCTTGTTGCGGAAGTGCCACCGATATTAAGCAGTAAAGATCGGCAACGCCCGCGGGACGCGATCTTCTCGCCGGATTCTTGGCGAGACAAGTCAGGGTCGTTGCGGAGCAGCGCGGATCTGTTCGTGCGATTGCATTGACCGCCTGTGATAAAGAAAGCGGTATGATTCGGTATATTAAGCCACGATAAGCGCCGACCAAGCCCGCACAAAAAAAGCGAAGGTTTAAGTGAGCCGCCTATGTGCTTGCGGTAGGCGCCGAGAAACGATTTTGTTGTCGGCGGCCGCTTTGTTGGCGTCGACCCTTTCAGCGGCTTCCTTGTCGGTGGCCTCTTTGGACAAGCGGAGCGCCCGCAGTTTCGCCACTTTTTCCGCTCGCTCCCTTCGAACTATTTCCTTGTCTTTCAGGTCCTGCTCGTCTTTTCTTTTACTTGCAGTGAAATGCTCTTCGGCCTTTGATTTTGCTGACTTTTGCACCTCGGAAATCCTCTACATCGATAAAAAACGTGAACTGGTGGAACCTTAATTGTCGCAGGGCTGATCGCCCGTCGGCGTCGTGTCGATGATCAAACGTTCGTATACCATCACCTGGCCAACGCCGAGCCGTGACCGCCTCGAACCGGCGTTCGAGGCAGTGTCTTGTGGGGTTATTCGATTATGGAGAGGCTTTCAGCGGAAGATTTGCCATTCTGCCCAGTCTGCAGCTCATACGAGACCTTCTGTCCTTCGCTTAACGAACTCAATCCAGCGTTCTCCACGGCCGAAATGTGGACGAAAGCGTCTTTTGAACCATCTTCCGGCGTGATGAACCCGAAACCCTTTGCTGGGTTGAACCACTTCACGGTACCTTTAGTCATTATTTATTTCCTCAAACAGCAGTATGTATTAGGCGCGCAACACTGCGTGCTGGCGCGGCTGGTCTAACGTCCACATTGTCAGGGGATAACTAAGACTATCGGCGCACCGGTTGTTCAGGTAGCACCAAACGAATGTATCACGTCAGTTATTTAAATATGCCATATCCGGGATAAAGTCAATGACCTGGAGAACAGCACAGATATCGAATATCTAGAATCCAAAATCATAATTAAATCAAGTAACACCAAAATAATCACTCATTGCAGCAATTTTACGATATGTCGCACAACCATAGAAATGAACAAAAAGGCGTAAAATACTTTAGAACAATTTCTCTATTGCAAATATTCACGCTGGAAATATTTCTACAATATGTACCGGCGTGTTGGGATTTGGACCGTTGAAATTGACCGAATTGCAGCTGGGAAATCCGCCCAAGCGGCTGAAGCCTGCGTATCCGTGCGTGTTGTCGGCAACGTGTCGGATCGTTCAGACAATGCCCGCTGCGGGCCAGACGATACGTTAAATAGATGGAGTCGTTCGAGTGGTGAAATTGAATTTTCCAAACAGCAGCCGGAGCTACGATGCGCGGGATAACGTTATTCGATTTTGGGCGTATGACAGTGCACTCGAGATATCGTTTTTCGTAGAGGTAACGGCCATTTGCGAACAAAGCGCGAATTCAAAAGCCGCGGAGGCGGCATATTTGGCGGCTTTCGATGCCGCGCGGGAAAAGATCCACAGTGCAGCTTGTAAAGTCTATTCGCGGGGCCGTAGCGACGCCTATATTCTGGGCGCGGAGCACTTCTGAGGATCGTAATCGATTTGCTTCCCGCAACACTTAGTTCACCGTGAAGAAAAGTCCTTCGGCTTCGCCTCATTGCAATTTTCTTCACGGTGAACGAGATAAGGCGCTGAGATTCGGAGACAGAGCGCAACAATCGGGCGGGGTTGGATTTCAACGCCGATTCACCGTCGGCACTCAATCCCTACTTTTCCGACACCTTCACTATCTTAGGGCCGCCGCCACTAGAATTGGCATTGGGGCGATCGCGGTCCGCCATTGGGCCTTTGTCATAAAGAAACTTGAGAATTAGAACTTTCACCATCAAGGTCAGCTTGTTTTCCGGGTTGCCGTCGCAAAGCCGACCGATTGCCGGCGCCGCATCATTTGTGTCGCGGCCGGCCACGATGTCGGAACATTTGCCAAAGATTGGATCTTTGGAATGATTGTCGTTGTCAGCTGCGTTGCCGAAATGCGCGCCCGTCATCAAAACGGCGGCGACAATGAAAAGTCGAAGTTTCTTGTTCAAGGCTACGGACATGTGATGCGCTCCGCTGTCCGACGAAGACCTATCGTGTACGACTTTTGCGGCCTTCATATAGCGGAAAATATGCCTCGACAATCCTGTTCTGCATACTACAAAATTTGATAGGCATCAGCTCACATTGCTAGAAAACCGCCGTCTACCGGCATCTCGATACCTGTGATGTAAGAGGCTTCGTCGCTGGCGAGGAATAAATTCGCGTAGGCGACTTCCTCCACCCGACCCTCCCGGCCGGCCGGAATCGCCGATACCATCTTCTCGCGCACCGCCGGGTCTGCTGTCATTTGCGAGGTCCGCATCGCCGGCATCAGGCCCGGATGCACGGAATTGACCCGGATACCGTCGCGGGCGAATTGTACCGCCGCCGCCTTGGTCGCCAATCGCACCGCACCTTTCGCGGCGTTGTAGCCCATATGCACAAAGCGCTGTCCGACGAAGCCGGATATGGAAGATATATTGACGATTGAGCCGCTGCCAGCTTTTTGCATCGCTGGGATCACGGCGCGCATGCCTAAGAACACGCCTTTCGCATTGACGGTCATTTGCTCGTCCCATGTGTCGATATTGAGCAAATCGGGATGACTGCCGCTAACGCCGGCATTGTTGATCAAAATGTCGATTTGGCCGAAAGCGGAAATTGCTTCTGAGGCCAAAGCCTCCCAGTCCGCCTCACGCGTCACATCGAGCCTTTGAAAAATGGCCTCGCCGCCGGCCGCGTTAATTTCGGACGTGACCTCTGTGCCCTCGGCCGTCAGCAGGTCCGCTAAGACGACCTTGGCGCCTTCGCCGGCAAATAGCTTTGCGGTCGATGCCCCCATGCCCGATGCGGCACCGGTGACGATCGCAACCTTGTCCTTCAAGCGCATGCTCTGTCTCCTAATTTTTCGTCCTGGGTCAACGAGACCGATCCGTCCCATTGTTAGCTTACAGCCGCCCGTCTATAACTAGAGCAGTTCTCGACCATACGGTATTTTCTGGCTGTGGTGTTAAGCCCCTGAAAATCATGAAACTGCTGTTTATCAACCCGAACATCACGGACGCCATCACCGACGTCATGGCCGGTGAAGCACGACGTTCTGCATCAAGTGGCACCGAAATTATCAGTGCCAAAGCGAAGTTCGGCACACTTTACATTGAGAACCGGATCGAGGCCGCCATTTCGGCGCACGCGGTGCTCGAGGTGTTGGCCGACCATCACGGAACGTGCGATGCGGCGATAATTTCCGCCTTCGGCGATCCGGGGCTGAGTGCCGCCAGGGAGCTGATGGACATTCCGGTGGTTGGCGTGTCCGAGGCGGCATTCTTGTTTGCCTACACCCAGGGCCGTCGCTATTCCATCATTTGCCTGACCAAGCGATTGCGCACCTGGTACATGGAATGCGCGGCTGAGCATGGCCTGGACGGACGAATGGTGAGCGCCCGTGCGCTCACCGTGCCGGTGCCCGACATCACACGGGCAAAGCTGGATCTGGTCGATGAACTGGTCGAACAATGCCGACTTGCCGTCGAAGAGGACGATGCCGAGGTTGTCATTCTGGGCGGTGGTCCGGTAGCCGGGCTAGCACACGAGATCGCGCCGCGACTGCCGGTTCCCGTGCTCGATGGTATTAGCTGTGCGGTAAAGTTGGCGGAGAGTCTCGTTCAGCTGGACCTTAAATCGCCGAAAAGCGGCAGCTTTTCCCGACCCGCCGCGAAGCCCTCTCAAAATCTCTCGCCCGCACTTGCCGCGATGATCAATCACGACTGATGTGTTTCACCCAGACGCTTGATGGTGACCGCTTTGAAAAGACTAGAAAATAGAAGAGCCATCATAACAGGAAGCAGTTCGGGGATCGGTGCCGGCGTCGCCGTCGCATTCGCCGCCGAGGGTGCCGACGTCATCATCAACTATCCGGGACCCGATCAGGAAGATGCCGCGGCGTTGGTGCGCCACGACATAGAGGCGTTGGGCCGGCGCTGCTTCGCCATCCAGGCCGACGTTAGCGAACAGGATCAGGTCGATCACCTGGTCGATACGGCCTGCGGGCACCTCGGCGGATTGGATATTCTGGTCAACAACGCCGGTATCTCGGGGACGGCGACCATCGATAACATGGAAGTTGAGGCTTGGGACCGGATGATCGCCGTCCATTTACGCAGCGTCTTCTTGATGACCAACCGCGTCTTACCGCTGCTCTACGAGCAAAACTACGGCAAAATCATCAACACCGCCTCTCAGCTCGCTTACAGCGGAGCCCCTGGTTTCGCGCACTACACCGCCGCCAAAGCGGCCATCATTGGCTTCACCCGCTCACTGGCGCTTGAGATCGGCGATCGAAACATCAACGCCAATTGCGTGGCGCCGGGCGCCACTAATACGCCGTTGCTGAAAAATATTGATGATGGCCTGCTGGACGCGATCCGGAAAACCATCCCAAAGAACCGTTTTGCCGAGGTCGCAGAAATTGCACCCAGTTATGTATTCCTCGCCTCGAGTGATGCCGACTTCTATCAAGGGCAATGCATAAGCCCCAATGGCGGCGACGTTTTTTTGTGAAGATGCAGGTACTTACAACGCTCATAGGGAGTTCCGTCCGTGAAAATTCTGCTGGTCAATCCAAACACGTCGGACCTGGTGCTCGGCTATATGATGGGCTCGGCGAAGCGTGTGGCGCTGGAGACCACCGAGGTGATCGGTATGCGCTCGCCCGGCGGCACGTCCAGTATCGACAGCGCCTACGGCGATTACATGTCGGCCCCGCATATGATCGAGGCGGTACGACAGTATGTCGGCGCCGAGCATCCCGATGCCGTCGTCCTGGCCGGCTTTGGCAATGTCGGCATCTTCGCCCTGAAAGAAATTTTAGACATTCCCGTAGTCTCGATTTCTGAATCCACCATGGCCATGGCCTGCCTGCTTGGCCACAAATTTTCCTGTATCACGGTGTTGCCGCAATTCATTCCCTATCAGCAGGATATCGTCAGGCTTTATGGCTTCGAAGCGAAATGCGCCTCGGTGCGCTCGATCAACATCAATGTCGAAGACGCGGCGCGGGAGCGCGACCGCACGCTTCGTGAATTGACCGAAGCGGTTCAGAAGGTCGTCGCCGAGGACCACGCCGAAGTCATTATTCTTGCCTGTGGCGGCTTGTGCGATTTCGATCGCGAATTGACCGAGCTATCGGGTGTACCGGTCTTGGACCCTGTGATTGTCGGAATCAAAACCGCCGAGTCTTTAGTGCAGATGGGGCTCTGCCACTCGAAAATACGAAAATTTCATGCCCCGCCACAGCCGATCGAAGCCTATCACGGTGAACTGCTTCGGCAGAACAAGTAACCGAACCAGCCGGGGCGGCGAAACGGAGGGAGCCCATGGATCTAGTCTTACGAAACGCACGGGTCATCGGCGCCAACGGCGGCGCGCCCGTGGATATCGGCGTCGCCGGCGGCAAGATTGTGGCCATCGAAGCCGATCTCGCCGTCGAGGGTGAAGCGCTGGACGTCGGCGGGCGGATGGTTGGACCCGGCTTCATCGAGACCCACATCCATTTGGAAAAGTCCTGCATCCTGGAGCGCTGCAAGTCCGAGAAAGGCGATCTGGAAGAAGCCATCGAGCAAGTCGCCCAGGCCAAGCAGGCATTCACTGCCGAGGATTGCCGTGAACGCGCCATCCGCACCTTGGAAAAGTGTCTGCGCCACGGCACCACGCACATGCGGACCCATCTGGAGGTCGACCCGGTCATCGGGCTGCGCAGCCTAGACGGGATCATGCCCCTGATCGACGAGTACAAATGGGCCATCGACCTCGAGATCTGCGTATTTCCCCAAGAAGGGCTGCTCAACAATCCCGGCACCGATGAACTGATGGTCGAAGGCCTGAAACGCGGCTGCCGGGTGGTCGGCGCGGCGCCCTATACCGATAGCGATCCCAAGGGGCAGATCGACCGGGTTTTCGAAATGGCGCGGGAATTCGACGTCGATATCGACATGCATCTGGACTTCGGGCCGGACCACGAAGAGCTCGACATCCTCTATGTCTGCGACCTGGCGGATAAGTTCAACTACGGCGGCCGCGTCGCGGTCGGTCACGTGACCAAGCTCTCGACCATGGCCATGGACAAATTCGACGCTATTGCCAAGCGGGTCGCCGATGCCGGTGTCGCCGTCACCGTCTTGCCGTCGACGGACCTGTTTCTCATGGGCCGGCACATGGAACACGACGTCATGCGCGGCGTCGTGCCGGTTCACCGGATGCTCGAATCCGGCGTCAACTGCTCGCTATCCTCCAACAACGTGCTGAACCCCTTCACCCCGTTCGGCGACTGCTCGCTGATCCGCATGGCCAACCTCTATGCCAACGTCTGCCATGTCGGCAAACGCGATGACATCGTCGAATGCCTCAACATGGTGACCGAGCGCTCGGCCCGGCTGATGCGCCTCGACGGTTACGGCGTCGCCGTCGGCAACGACGCCGACCTGGTGGTCCATGACTGCCAGGACCCGGCAACGGCGGTCGCCGAACTGGTGCCGCCGGTCTATGGCTTCAAACGCGGCCGGCGGACCTTCACCCGCGAGCCGGCCGTGCTGCACAGGCCCGAATAGTGATGGAAGATCCCTACGGAGCGTTTTGCCGCCATGACGATGTGGCCCTTGCCGGCACAGGCGAGGGGCCGCTTGCAGGCCTCAGCTTCGCCGTCAAGGACGTCTTCCATATCGCCGGACATCGAACCGGGTTCGGTAGCCCGACCTGGCTAGACACCCATCCGCCGGTCGATCTGACCGCATCCACCGTGCGCTGCCTGCTTGACGCCGGCGCCGACATGGCCGGCAAGACCCTGACCGACGAGATGACTTACAGCCTGACCGGCGAGAACGTTCATTACGGTACGCCAACCAACCCGGCGGCGCCGGACCGCGTGCCGGGCGGGTCTTCCAATGGTTCTGTCTCGGCGGTTGCCGGCGGGCTCGTTGATTTCGCGCTGGGGACGGACTGCGGCGGCTCGGTCCGCCTGCCGGCCAGCTATTGCGGCATCCTCGGGATGCGCCCCAGCCACGGCCGTGTGCCGGTGGACGGCATCCTTCCGTTCAGCGCCAGCTTCGATGTCGTCGGCTGGTTCGCCCGCGACGCCGATCTGTTGGACCGGGTCGGGCGGGTGCTGTTGGCGGACGCGGGGCCGGCGCCGGAGCCGGTCGTCGAGCCCAGGCGCCTGGTGATTGCCGACGACGCCTTCGCCCTGGTCGAAGACCGGGTCGGCGATGCGCTCAGCTCAGCGGTTGCCCATGCCGGCGGCCTTGTCGGCGAGACCCATCACGCGACCGTCAGCCCAGAAGGCCTGGCTGAATGGTTCTCGGTCTTCCGCGTCATCCAGGCTTCGGAGATCTGGGCCAATCACCGCGATTGGATCGCCGCCACCAAGCCAGACTTCGGCCGCGGCATCCGCGAGCGCATGACTTGGGCGAGCGAGGTTAAGGCCGATGACGTCGCCCGGTGCCGGCAGGAACGCCGCCGTATCCAGGCCCGGCTGGACGAATTATTGGGGCCGGATGACGTATTGTTGTTGCCGACCTCGCCGCGGGTCGCGCCGCTGAAGAACTCGCCGACTGACGAGATTGAGGTGAGCCACCGCCATCAGGCCATGTGCCTGTTGTGCATCTCTGGTCTCGGCGGCCTGCCGCAGATCAGCCTGCCTTTGGGTCAGCTGGACGGCTTGCCGTTGGGCCTGTCGATCGTCGCCCGACGGGGCAACGATTTGATGCTGCTGGCGTTAGCGCGGCGGCTGATGGCCGGGGCAGACAGGGTGTCGTGATGATAGACTTGCGGTCCATGGTTTGAGCAGCGGATAATAAGGTATGCAAAACCAGTCGTACGATTACATCGTGGTTGGCGCCGGCTCGGCCGGTTCGGTTCTGGCCAACCGGTTGAGCGCTAGCGGGCGCCATCGCGTCTTGTTGCTGGAGGCCGGTCGCCCGAGCCATCCGTGGTCGCGAATTCCGGTTGGTTTTGCCAGGCTCATCGACAATGCCGCCGCCAATTGGCTGTACGAATCGGAGCCTGAGGAAAGTACGGGGCGACGGAAGATTCCGGTGCCGCGCGGCCGTTTGCTCGGCGGATCGAGTTCGATCAACGGCATGGTATTTGTCCGCGGCCAGGCCCAGGATTTCGATACCTGGGCGCAACTCGGCAATCGTGGCTGGAGCTACCAAGACGTGTTGCCTTTCTTCAAAGATATGGAGAGCTACGCTGGCGGCGATGACGAATTTCGGGGTCGCGACGGACCGCTGAAGGTGACCGATCCGGATGAACAAGGTCCCCTCTACGACGCCTTTTTCGAGGCCGCCGGACAGGCCGGGATCGATCACAACCCGGATTACAACGGCGCCGCCCAAGACGGTATCGGCATGACCCAGGCAACGATCCGTAAGGGTCGGCGCATGAGCACCGCATACTGTTACCTCGATCCGGCACGCTCACGATCCAATCTGGAGATTGTCACCCGTGCCTATACCGAATCCTTGCTGCTCGAAGGCACGCGCTGTGTCGGCGTCGCCTACCAAGTTGCTGGCGAGCGCCGCCAGGCACGGGCCGACCGCGAAGTGATCGTCAGTGCCGGCTCGGTCAATTCACCGCAACTGCTCGAGCTTTCCGGCATCGGCCAGCCCGATCTGCTGCGCAATCTCGGGATCGAGGTTCGCCATGCGCTGCCCGGGGTCGGCGAAAACTTGCGTGACCATTATGCGCCGAGGATGCGGTGGCGCGTCACCGTGCCGGGCGTCACCTATAACGACAAGGCGCGCGGCCTCGGTGTCGTCTGGCAAGCGCTGCGCTACGCTTTCACAGGAGGCGGACTGTTGGGCCTGCCGGCAGCACCGGTCAGGGCCTATGTTCGAAGCCGCGAGGGGTTGGCTTCGCCGGATGTCGGCATTTCGCTGATTCCCTTCATGGTCGCCAACAACTTCAAGCTCGCCAGCGAGTCCGGTGTCACGCTGATCACCCATCCGCTGCGTCCCGAAAGCACTGGCAGCATCCACGTCGCCTCCGCCGATGCCGCGAAGCCGCCGGCGATCCGTTTCAACTTTCTCTCCGCCCAGCTCGACCGCGAAGTTACGATCGCGGGTATGCGCATCGCCCGCCAGCTCATGAACGCCGCCGCCATGGATGGCCTGCGCGGCGAGGAACTAGCGCCTGGCCAGGTGCTGCAGTCGGACGACGAGTTGCTGGATTGGGTAAAGCATAACGCCGAGACCACCTATCATCCCATCGGCACTTGCAAGATGGGCGCCGACCCGATGGCGGTGGTCGACGACCAGCTTCGCGTCCATGGACTGCAAGGCTTGCGCGTGGCCGATGCCTCAATCATGCCGACCTTGACATCGGGCAACACCAACGCGCCGTCGATCATGATCGGCGAGAAGGCGGCAAGCATGGTGCTTGGCAGCGTTGCTTAGCTGGCGCCCGCCGTCAAAAGACAGTCGTCGCCGAGCGGCGTTACCGGTGAAAGGCCGCGGTGGTGTTGGTGCTCGGGGCGTGATTGCTTGGTGTAGGCGTTGGCGATTGGATTGACGATCAGCGAGTAGATCCGCCGGTTCCACGGCGACATGTTGGGCGGCGAGCCGTGCAGCAGGCAGTCACCGAAAATCAGCGCCGTGCCCGCCGAGCCCTTGGCCGAGACGATGCCGTGCTCGGCGGCAAGCGCCGCCACGGTGGTGTTATCGACACACCAGAGCGGATAGCTGGTGGTCGTGTTGTCGAGTTCGGTAGGCACCGGGCCGCCCTTGTGCGAGCCCGGAATGAACCACAGCGGTCCGTTGAATTCGGTCACGTCGTCGAGCAGGACATGCAGGTTTAGCGCCAGCGGCTCGGGCACGCCGTCCTCGTTGCTATGCGTGGCGAAGTCGTAGTGCCACTGCCAGACCTCGCCCGAATAGGCCGTCTTGGCGTTCACCTTGACCTGCTGAATATAGAGTTGGTCGTCGCCCAATATCTGCATTGCCGGTTCCAGCAGCCGAGGATGGCGGACCATGCGCGCATAGACCGGGTTGCGCAGATGCAGCCCCATCGCCGTCCTGAGCGCGCCGCTTTCCGCCTCGCGAAAGTTCTGTGCACAGTCCTCGACAGACAGCCGGTCGAGCTCGGCACACAAGATCCCAACTTCCTCGGCCGTGAACAGGTCCGGTAGAATCAGGAATCCGTCGCGCTTGAACCGATCGAGCTGGTTGGCTGCGAGCCGCATACTGCCGCCCTCGTTATCTCTATTCAAACGATTCTCAAGAAATCGTACCACCGTTCCGTGGCCTTAGCGTTGATTATTTCCCAGCGCTTCAGTCTGCCAGCTGCAGACATCATCGCTGGCAGTAAAAGTCGTGCGATTTCAGTTGCACATAGCCTTCACCATGACAAATCACTAGCATTATCTCCAGCATTCGAGGCCTGGAGAAGATCGTGGCCGAAGGGGAAACGCAAAGACGGCTGGCAGCCGTCGTCGCGATTGATGTGGCCGGATATTCGCGGCTCATGGGGGCTGACGAGCAAGCTACGCTGGCCACCCTCAAAGCCCACCGCGAGGCCGTGACGCCGGTAATTCGTGGTCATGGCGGGCGCGTGGTTGGGACAGCCGGAGACGGCCTGCTGTTAGAGTTTCCTAGCGTCACCGCGGCGGTTCTTTGTGCCGTCGAAGTGCAGCCGATGATGGCAGAAAGAAATGCCGACCTGCCTGACGATCGGAAAATGCTTTACCGCATCGGCATCAATCTTGGTGATGTGATGATCGACGGCGATGACATCTATGGCGATGGCGTCAACATTGCAGCGCGTCTGGAAGGCCTAGCCGATGCGGGCGGGGTATGTATCTCGCAAACCGTAATGGAAACCGTACGCGACCGTATCGACATTGGCTTCGAGGACATGGGCGAGGTTGAAGTCAAGAACATTGCGCGTGCTGTTCACGTCTGGCGGTGGTCGCCAGGTCAAGCTGCGGCTCCTATCACGGTATCCGCTGATGATGACGCGCCGCCTCTACCGGACAAACCTTCCCTCGTGGTCCTTCCCTTTGACAACATGTCGGCTGACCCGGAACAGGACTACTTCGCCGACGGTATCACCGAGGACATCATAATCGAACTTTCCCGATTTCACGGTCTGTTCGTGATCGCCCGCAACACCGCCTTCACCTACAAGGGTGAGAAAATCGATGTGCCCAAGGTGGCAGCAGAACTGGGTGTCCATTTCGTGCTTGAAGGCAGTGTGCGTAGGGCTGGCGACCGGGTTCGCGTCTCCGCCCAGTTGATCGACGGTGGCACCGGCAGCCACATCTGGGCCGAACGCTATGACGGAAAGTTGGAAGACGTCTTCGACCTGCAGGAGGAAATAACCCGCCAGGTCGTCGCCAGCGTGGAGCCGCAGATCGGTCGGGCCGCGCTGGCACATTTGGCGCGCGGAGAACGCCGTTTCGATGAAGCGCTTGACCTGGGCTGGCGGTCTTGGTCAATATTTGAGGAAGCGGTTCTTACGGCCAATCAGCCGCAGCTTGATGAGGCCATAGAGATGGTGCGTCGGGCAGTGGCGCTGAACGGGAAATGCGCCGTCGCCCATGAATTGCTGGTGTTGGCGTCCACGGTCCAAATGCAATTTTCCTGGGGCGACGATCCGGCCGGCGCGGCTGACCGTGCCCTGGAATATGCCGAGGCCGCCTGGACGGCATTGCCGAATACGGAAACGGCGTTTCGTTGTCTCGGCCTTGCACGGCTGTACAAGGGCTACTTTGAACAGGCGGTTCGCGACTTTCAACGGGCCCACGAGATAAATCCCAACAATGCAGATACGCTCATTCAATTGGCCACCATCAAAGCAAGCCTTGGCGATACCGGTGCGGCACGCGAACATGCCACCTTGGCGCTGCGTCTAAGCCCGAAGGGTCCCTCCGTTCAACTCGCCCACCATAGTCTCGCCATTGCCGCATTCGTGGAACGAGATCATGCCGCCTATGTGGAATGGGCGCAAAAATCCATTCAGGGACTTCCCACTGTCCCGTTCCGGCGCGCCATGATGATCGCTTACGCGGCGGAGGTCGGCGACGAGGCGTTACTGCGTACCCATCTCGACAAACTGAACAGCTTCGCTCCGGATTTTATCCCCAGCTTGTTCCGGTGGAGGCGCGTATTCCCCAAGGATGAGCACATGGACATCCTGCTGGATGGCCTGCGCAAGGCTGGGCTGGCGGAATGAGCATGAGGACCGGGTTGGGTCACGAGCGACGTTTAGGGCTCGATCAGTCCACATCCGAAGTCGGGGGTTCAACAGAAGCCAGTCGGTAGAAAGCTGACGTCGACGTTGGCGAGTCCGTAGTTGGGGGTGCTTCGCCGTCCTGATGAAATGGCAGGCACGGAGATCTTGTTAAGGGTTGTCCGACACCTGCGTCCAATGCAGTCATTGTAGATTCTTATGGTTACATTCTTTACGTGCTGGATTAGCCTAATTCATAGGAATGCGAGCTGAGGATAGAATTGCTAATGAGCCTTCCGGAAACGCAATATGCGATTAGCGACGGCCTCTCAATCGCCTACAACATTTGGGGGGAAGGCCCGCAGGACTTGGTCATGATCCCGGGCATCATTTCGCACCTGGAGGAATTCCAGGAGATCCCACGGTACGTGCAAGCCATGCGTGCGCTAAGCGCCAATTTCCGGGTCATCGCCTTAGACAAGCGGGGCAATGGCATGTCCGACCGAATTTCCGGCGCGCCAACGCTGGATGAGCGGGCAAACGACATTGGCGCCGTAATGAACGCGGCCGGTGTCGAACAGGCGGCGTTGATTGGTGCCTCCGAGGGCGGGCCCATATCCGCGGTCTTTGCCGCCCGTTACCCAGAGCGGATTTCCAAGCTCATTCTGTGCGGAAGTTTCGCCGCAGGCAGGCTGGCTAGAGGGGACGTTACGGAACAGGAGTTGGCCCATATCGGCAACCAGCTCCTTGAAAATTGGGGTAAGGTGGGCGGCGTGCATATTTTGTCGGCCTATGGCCCCGGACCGGAGGACCCCGAAGGACAAGTCGCATTTGCACGCGTTTCACGTTTGAGCGCCACGCCGTCCGGGATCGCCGCCTTGGTGAACCTGTCGGCTCGATTCGGTGTGCACGGGGTTCTGCCTTCCGTTCAGCAACCGACCCTGGTTTTACGCCGCAAGGATGAACCGACATCGCCCGACGCGACCAAGATGTTGGCGGACTTGATTCCCAATGCCACCTATCGTGAATTGCCGGGGGACGAGCATATTATGTTCAGGGGAAATTCCGAAGATTATGTGCACGCGATTCTCAGTTTTGTATCCGATCAGGAAATCACGGCGCAGACACCGATATCAACGCAAAGGGTTCTCGCTTCCGTCATGTTCACCGATCTGGTTGGCTCAACGGAAAACCAAGTCCGGCTTGGGGATCAGGCGTTCCGTGAGTTGATGAACCGGCATGACGACATTTCCACGCGGCTTATTCAGCGCCATCAAGGGCGGTTTATTCATTCCACCGGTGACGGACTGCTGGCGACCTTTGATGCGCCTACCAATGCCATTGCCTGCGCCGTTGCGATCCGTGATGGTCTCTCGGGGATGAATCTCGAGATTCGCGCCGGCGTTCATACAGGCGAAGTCGAACTGCGTGGCGATGATATCAGTGGCATCAGCGTCAATATCGCCTCACGCATTGCCGACCGAGCGGATGAAGGTGAAATCCTGACCTCCGATCTGACCCGGCAGTTGATGATTGGTTCGAGCGCCGTCTTTGCTTCGCGGGGCGAACACGAACTGAAGGGCGTTCCCGGCTCGTGGTCGTTATTTGCCGCCTCGCTGGGTTCATCGGACTGATTTGCAATTTCAATGTTGCAAGATTCCGGCGGCGATGACCGACAACGGGTCAATCGCGTCGTTTTCACCGCGCTGCGAATGCGTCCGCAATACCCCCAAACTCGACTGTTTCGTCGCTCGCTTAACCCTCCGGCAACTATCGGAGATTCAACGAACCCGGGCGCCAATGTCACCGAAGCGCCGTGTTCTACCGCCATGCGTGCCGACGGTGACGCGGCTGTCAGCCGAGCCGTTCACCAGGCCGGCACGCGCAGCGACTTGGCGTTTCTCGGCGTTTGCTGCGCGGTCACGCTGGCGCTAGAGTGATACCCCGATCACCGGCGTGCAGAGGATACGACCATGTGCGGTATCGTCGGCCTGTATTTGAAGGACCGGAGCCTTCAGGCAAACCTGGGCGCCCTGTTTGCGCCGATGCTGATCGCGATGACCGACCGCGGGCCGGATTCGGCGGGCTTTGCGATCTATCGCGATCCGGTTGGCGACCGTCAGACCAAATTCACGCTGGCGAGCGACGATCCTGACGCGGACTGGCCGGCGCTCGGCACCGATATGGCCACGGCGCTCGATTGCGCGTCGCGGATCGATGTGCAAAGCGACCACGCGGTCGTGGTCACCGATGCTGAGGCCATGGCGGCGCAGGCCTGGTTGGCGGAACACCGACCCGATGTGCGGGTCGTCGGTTCCGGCCGCGCCATCGAGATTTTCAAACAGACCGGCCTGCCGAAAGACGTCGTCGAACAATTCGGACTGGCCGATGCCCATGGCAGCCACGCCATCGGTCATACCCGCATGGCGACGGAAAGCGCCGTGACCACGGCCGGCTCGCATCCCTTCGCCACCGGGCTCGATCTATGCCTGGTGCATAATGGCTCGCTGTCGAACCATAACCACCTGCGCCGTCAGCTCGAGCGCGACGGCCTGGTCTTTCAGACCGAAAATGATACTGAGGTCGCGGCGGGTTTCATGACCTGGAAACTGCGCCAGGGCCTGTCATTGCATGAAGCGCTGGAGGCTGGCCTTGTGGAACTGGACGGCTTCTACACATTCTGTGTCGGTACGGCCGACGGATTTGCCGTGGTGCGAGATCCCATTGCCTGCAAGCACGCTGTACTGGCCGAGACCGAGGGCTGGGTCGCCATGGCGACCGAGTATCGCGCCATTGCCCATTTGCCCGGCGCCGACACCGCCGAAATCTGGGAGCCGGAGCCCCACAAGATCTACACCTGGGGAAGCGTGCACTGATCATGGCGGAACTCGATCTGAAAGAGATCGGTGTTCGCGGCGTCAATTCGGCGCTGCAGGCAACACCAAATGGTGCTAACGACCAGGATTGGCTGATCAAGAATCCCATGGGCCAGCATGCCATTGCCTGCGGCCTGGATGCGCCGCTCAATGTCACCATAAACGGCCATGTTGGCTTCTACTGTGGCGGCATGAACCAGCGAGCGACGATCACCATCCGGGGTCATGCCGGCGTCGGTGTCGCCGAAAACATGATGTCCGGCTTAGTGCGGGTCACCGGCAGCGCCTCGGACTCGGCTGGGGCGACGGCCCATGGCGGATTGCTGGTGATCGAAGGCAACGCATCGTCGCGCTGCGGCATTTCGATGAAAGGCGTAGATATCGTGGTCGGCGGATCGGTTGGCCACATGTCGGGTTTCATGGCGCAGTCGGGCCACTTGGTTGTGTGCGGCGACGCCGGCGATGCGCTCGGCGATTCGATATATGAGGCCATCGTGTTCCTGCGCGGCAGGGCTGCCGGCCTCGGAGCCGATTGTATCGAAAAGGAGATGCGCCCGGACCACCTCGTCAAGCTGGCAGAATTGCTGGAAGCCGCCGGCATCGACGCCGATCCGGCCAGTTTCCGACGCTATGGCTCGGCCCGTATGTTATACAATTTCGATATTGACAATATGGACGAATATTAGGGCGGGAATTATGGCTGCAGACATCCCACGGACCCTGCCGCGCAAATCGGCGACTTTCGATGACTACACCTTGTCTGAAATCCGCCGGGCCGCGGCGACGGGCATTTATGAAATTCGCGGTGGCGGCGCCAAGCGGCAGGTGCCGCATTTCGACGATTTGTTGTTTCTCGGTGCCTCCATGTCGCGCTATCCCCTTGAAGGCTATCGCGAGACCTGTGACACCAGCGTGGTGCTCGGCACGCAATTTGCGAAGAAACCGGTCGAGCTGGCCATTCCGATCACCATTGCCGGCATGAGTTTCGGGTCGCTGTCGGCGCCGGCGAAAGAAGCGCTGGGCCGCGGTGCGACGATCGCCGGCACCTCGACCACAACAGGCGATGGCGGCATGACGCCGGAAGAGCGCGGTCAGTCGAAAACCCTGGTCTATCAGTATCTGCCGTCGCGCTACGGTATGAACCCGGACGACCTGCGCAAAGCCGATGCCATCGAAGTGGTGGTCGGCCAAGGCGCCAAACCGGGCGGCGGCGGCATGCTGCTCGGCCAGAAAATCTCCGACCGGGTGGCGGAAATGCGCGACCTGCCCAAGGGTATCGATCAGCGCTCCGCCTGCAGGCATCCGGACTGGACCGGGCCGGACGATTTGGAAATCAAGATCCAGGAACTCCGTGAAATCACCAATTGGCAGGTCCCGATCTATGTGAAGATCGGCGGCACGCGGCCGTTTTACGATACCGCGCTGTCGGTCAAGGCCGGCGCCGACGTCGTGGTGCTGGATGGCATGCAGGGCGGTACGGCGGCGACCCAGGAAGTCTTCATCGAACATGTCGGCCAGCCGACATTAGCCTGTATCCGGCCGGCGGTGCAGGCGCTGCAGGATCTCGGCATGCATCGCCGGGTACAGCTGGTGATCTCCGGCGGCATCCGCAATGGTGCCGATGTGGCAAAGGCCTTGGCGCTTGGTGCCGATGCGGTGTCGATCGGCACGGCGGCGCTGGTCGCCTTGGGCGACAACGATCCGGCGTTGGAAGAAGAATACAACAAACTCGGCACCACCGCCGGCGCCTATGACGCCTGGCACGAGGGCCGAGATCCGGCCGGCATTTCGACCCAAGATCCCGAGCTTGCCAAGCGGCTCGATCCGGTCGCCGCGGGCCGCCGGCTGGCAAACTATCTCAAAGTCATGACCTTGGAGGCCCAGACCATCGCCAGAGCCTGCGGCAAGAGCCACGTGAACAATCTGGAACCCGAAGACTTGGTGGCGCTGACTGTGGAAGCAGCCGCGATGGCGCAGGTGCCGCTGGCCGGAACCAACTGGATACCCGGCCAGGGTGGGTATTGAATACGAAGCAAGGACCGGGGTGACAATCAACTAGGGGGCAGGAATGGCTACCGATCTGGCGCAATATGCCAAGGACAACGGCATCAAGTTTTTCTTGATGAATTTCACCGACCTGTTCGGTACGCAGCGGTCCAAACTGGTGCCGGCGGCGGCCATCAGCGGCATGCAAAAGTCCGGTGCCGGATTTGCCGGTTTCGCGGCCTGGCTGGATATGACGCCGGCGCATCCCGACATGTTCGCCGTGCCGGACGGCGACGCCGTCATCCAGCTGCCGTGGAAGCCTGAACTGGCCTGGGTGCCGGGTGATCTCTATATGGATGGAAGCAAAGTTGCCCAAGCGCCGCGCAATGTTCTGCAATCGATGATCGCCAAGGCGAAGGCAACCGGGCTGTTGATGAAAGCCGGCGTCGAGCCGGAATTCCATCTCATCAATGAAGACGGCTCGGCGATTTCCGATGACCGGGATACTCAGGAAAAACCCTGCTACGACCAATCCGCGCTGATGCGCCGGTACGATGTGATCTCTGAGATTTGCTTGTCCATGGAGCAGCTAGGATGGGGACCCTACCAAAACGATCACGAAGATGCCAACGGCCAGTTCGAAATCAATTGGGATTATTACGACAGCCTGAAAACGGCGGACCAGCTATGCTTTTTCCGTTTTCTGGTGAAATCGATCGCCGAAAAACACGGCCTGCGCGCGACCTTCATGCCGAAACCGTTCAGCCACCTGACCGGCAACGGCTGTCACGTCCATGCGTCGTTGTGGAGCCTGGACGAAAAGACCTGTCTGACCCACGATCGCGATGGCGAGTTGGGCATTTCCGAACTGGGCTATCAATTTCTCGGCGGCGTGCTGGCCCACGCGCAAGCGCTGGCGGCGATAACCAACCCGACGGTCAATTCTTACAAACGCATCAATGCGCCGGTGACGACATCGGGCGCCACCTGGGCGCCCAATACCGTTACCTTCGGCGGCAACAACCGCACCCATATGGTCCGGGTGCCGGATGAAGGCCGCTTCGAGTTCCGTCTGGCCGATGGCGCGGCGAACCCCTACTTGCTGATGGCAGGCTACCTCGCGGCCGGGTTGGACGGCATCGCTAAAAAGACCGATCCGGGTAAACGGCTTGACATCGATATGTACGCGGACGGCCACAAGCTGCGCGGTGTCAAGAAATTGCCGCTCTATCTGATCGACGCTATCCGCCTGTTCGCCAAGAACAAAGTGTTGCGAACTGCCATGGGCGACGAGTTTTGCGATGCCTACATAAAACTGAAGACCAACGACTGGGACCAGTATTCGCGGCATCTGACCCAGTGGGAACGGGATACCACGCTGGATTGCTGACCCGGCGTCGTTGCCGGCGCCGCCATCACAGTTGGTGATAGCCGATCATCTCGATTGGTGCCGGATAGGATTCCTGCCAGTTTGTCTTCAACAGGTTTTCTTCGTCTTGAAAATAACTCACGGCTCCATAACCCGGATGAACCGTGGCCTCGACCACACAAGGCCGGGCCATTGGCCATCAATGTCGCCGAGCTTATTGTTTGGGATTCCAACAGCGAAAATATCGCCTCGTTGACGGACGGTCTAACGCCGAAATCGTCAGCGTTGATGATTAACCGTATCTTCCCGGCGCGCGCCGTCACCGCGTGTCTCGACCGGATATCAAGAAACGGTCGACGACAACCGATCCAAAACTGTTGTACAAAGTCCGAATTAAATAGTGCCGGTTTTCCGGCACAAAACTACGCGGATATGTGACGCGCTTCGGCGGCAATTTCTTGGTCCATGCTACGTTTTGACGTCGTCAATATTACGTCGCGCGGTGCCGTTCGCGCAAGCCGGCGTCTGCGAGCAGGTTGCGGGCAACCCATTGATGGAAATCCAACGTCGGCCCGTCCATGACCGGCGAAAACACACCGCCGTCGAAGGCCGGCGAGGCGCGGCCGGCCTGCAGGCCTTCGACGGCCCAGATGTCCTCGACAAAAACGCCGCGCCATAAGTCCGCATTGGCCCGGCGCATTTTTTCCGCGGCCGGACCGGTTGCCGCTTGGGCACTGAAATAGCTGATCAAGACTCGCTCCAGGGACCGGTCCGCCGCCATTGGCAGGATCAAGATGGCGTAGAAATGATCGCGGTGGGCGCCGAGCAACAGGTTCGGGAACAGCGAGACATACTCGCCGCGGCCGATCCACGGCTCTGGCAGGCCTGCCAAGTCCGGAAAACACTCGGTTTCATCGCCGTTTGGCGCGGCACGGTAGGCGAGGCTTATCTGGCCCGAAAATCCAACGCCCTGGTCGCGAATTGGTTCGTGATCCTCCAGGCGGGAATAGCGGTTCAAACCCGTATGCACCCAGGGCAAATGATAGCTGTCGCAATAGTTCTCGACGGCGAACTTCCAATTCGCCGCGATGTCCAGGGTGAAGTGCGATTCCGCGCCGCCGGCATGCAAAGCACCATCGGCGAACGGTTGCCAGCGGCGTCTGAGCGGTGCGATGAAATGCTCGAACGGCGGCACTTCCGCCGACAATGCGACAAACACCACCCCGAACGCCGAGGCGCTGGGTATTTCTCGCAGGCCATGGGCCGTCGGATCGAAATCCCGGTGTCGATTGACCTTGGGGCCGCCGATGAAGGGGGTCTCGCGCAAGCCGCCGTCCAGATCGTAGCACCAGGCGTGATAGGGGCACTTCAACACCCGGCCAACCGGCCCGGCCTGTTTGACCAGAGGCATGCCTCGGTGCGAGCAAATGTTGTGGAAAACCCGCAATTCACCGGCCCTGTCCCGCACCAGGACCAGCGGCAATCCCATGAAGTCGACCGGAAAGGCGAAGCCGGGGCTCGGCGCATCGCTTTCAAAACCGATCGCCGTCCACTGACGCGCAAAAATCGCTTGGCGTTCGATTTGGCAGATGTCAGCGTCCGTGTAGCAGGCGTTCGGCAGGCCCTTGGCCTCGTGAATATCCGCTAAAACGGATCGCAACTGATTGATGGTTTCCGGGTTTGTAATCATTCTGAAAACGCTTCACCAAATTTTGCTCCCAGGAACCACAACGCATTTTGGCTCGATCAACCCGCCGGTTATCGACAAAGGTCAGTGCATCGGCGACATTTGGTTGGGTGAGCCGAAACTGGGGAGGACGTCATGAAGATTCCCGAACACGATGTGCCGGGTCCCAAACGGGACTATGTCGGCTATGGCAGAGACGTGCCCAAAGTGGTGTGGCCGGGCGAGTCGCGGGTCGCCGTCAACATCGTCATAAACGACGAGGAAGGCTCGGAGGTGCACATGGCCGCCGACGGCCGCAATGAAGCGGCACTCGGCGAAATCCCCTACGTCATGGACCCGCAATACCGGGATCTTGCGATGGAATCGGTCTATGAATATGGCACCCGGGCGGGCATCTGGCGGCTGCAGCGCCTGTTCGACCGGAAAAACATTCCGGTCACCTTCTTCGCCGCCGCCGTGGCACTGGAGCGCAATCCCGAGGTCGCGGCCTGGCTGCGCGACAGTGCCCATGAGCCATGCAGCCATGGCTGGCGCTGGGAGGAGATGTGGCTGTTGTCGCGCGACGAGGAAAAGGCGCATATGCACGCGGCCATCAAGTCCTTCGAGGATACTTGCGGCAAGCGGCCACTCGGCTGGTATTGCCGCTATGGCCCGTCGGTCAACACCCGCGAGCTGCTGGTCGAGGAGGGCGGCTTCGTCTACGACGCCGATGCCTATAACGACGATCTGCCCTATTACGTCGAGGTCTTAGGCCAACGCCACCTGGTGGTGCCTTATTCGCTGACCTACAACGACGCCCGCTTCGTCTTGGCGCCGGGCTACGGCAGTCCGAGCGATTTTTTCGATTTGGTGAAACGCGGCTTCGACTATCTCTGGGACGAAGGCGAGAGCCACCCCAGGATGATGAGCATCGGCCTGCATCCCCGCCTGATCGGACAGGCCGGGCGCATTTCGGGCCTGGCCGATTTCCTCGACTACGCGCAACAGAAGGGTGGCGCCTGGTTTGCCACCCGCCTGGAGATCGCCAATTGGTGGCACGACCACCACGCCGAATTCAAAATCTAAGGGCGGATGACCCGGACTAGGTGCGTCGAGTGGTCGGCAATCGGGAAAGGGGAAAGATGCAGTATTTGGAAGATGCTCAGGTGTTTCTGCCGGACGTGTGGGCCAGCCATGCCCGCTACGCGCCCGCCAAAGACGCGGTGATATGCGGAGAGGAACGGGTCAGTTGGGCCGAGATGGACCGCCGGCTCAACCGTATCGCCAATGCTCTAGGCGCGCTCGGCATCGGCCGCGGCGACAAGGTGGCGGTGTTGATGACGAACTCCGTCGCCGGTCTGCTGACTATTCTGGGGGTCGTTAAGGCCGGTGCCTGCGCGGTGCCGCTGAGCGGCCTGCTGACCGGACCGCAGCTGTCGGTTTTGATCGACGACGCCGACGCCGTGCTGCTGATCGCGTCGGCGGACTACCAGCCGGTAATTGAGCCGGAGCGGTCAACGCTTGAGAAACTGAGGACCGACGGTTGGCTTCTGCATGATGGCGACGCGGCGGGCTGGCGACGCTGGGAATCGCTGCTGGACGCGGCCGCCGAAACCCCTCCGAAGGTGCGATATCGCATGGATGACGAGTTCAATATCATCTATTCCTCGGGCACAACCGGTATGCCGAAGGGCATCATGCAGACCCACCGGCCGCGCCAACACTGGTCGTATTCCAACAGCATCGAATTAGCTTTCAATATCGACAGTCGGGCGCTGGCGACAACGCCGGTTTACTCTAACGGCACCTTTTTGATGATCCTGCCGGCCCTGTTTACCGGTGCTACCCTGGTCGTCATGCCGTCCTTCAGCCCGCGCGGATTTCTCGAGACGGTCGTGCGGGAGAAGATCACTCATACCTTCATGGTGCCGCCGCAGTTTATTGCCATTCTGGCGGATCCAAAGTTATCGACCTTCGATCTGAGTTCGCTGCAGGTCATGCTCTCGGCCGGCTCGCCGCTTCGACGCGACACCAAGACAGCGGTGATCGAGCGGCTGGGTCCCGGCCTGTTCGAGATGTACGGCTTTTCGGAAGGCTTCGCCACCATGATCCGGCCGTATCAACATGCCGACAAGTTCGGATCCGTCGGCACGCCGGTGCTCGGTTTCGAAGTCCGTATTGTCGATGAAGCGGGCAAGGAGCTGCCGCGCGGCGAGACCGGCGAAATCGCCGGCTACGGCGGCGGTCAAATGAAAGGCTATCATAAGCGTCCCGAAGAGACCGCGCGCATCGTCTACCCCGACGAACGGGGCCGCGCCTTTTTGGGCTCGGGCGATATTGGGCGCCTGGACGAGGACGGCTTTCTGTACATCCTCGATCGCAAGAAGGACATGATCATTTCGGGCGGATTCAATGTATTCCCAGCTGATATCGAAAGCGTCGTGGGCGCGCATGATGGAGTGGCGGACGTTGCCGTGATCGGCATTCCCGATGACAAGTGGGGCGAAACGCCGCTGGCGCTGGTGATCCCTAAAGATGACGGTGCGACGACACCCGAAGCGATCCGCGACTGGGTCAACCAGCGGGTGGCGAAACATCAGCGGCTGGCCGGCGTCGTCTTCCGCGAGGAGTTTCCCCGCAATGCCCTGGGCAAGGTACTCAAGCGTTTGCTACGCGAAACCTATTGCCGGGAGGACACCGGCTGATTTTGCTCTAAATGCCGAATACAGCCTCGGCGGTTTGCCCCATCAGGGCATCTTCGGCTTCCGGCTTGAGGCCGAGCTGATACGCCTGGTCGATACATTCCTGTTGCAGCAAAATAGGATAGTCGGTCCCCCACGTGACTTTGCCGATGCCTCGGCTGTTCATGAACTGCGCGAGTTTTTCGTCGTAATATTTGGGATTGTGGGCGCACGTGCCGATATAGACATTTTGATGCTTCCAGGACATGGCGATCAATTCCTCGCGCCAGGGCCAGCCGGTATGGGAGGCGACGAATTTCAGCTCGGAGAAATACAGCGCGATGTCGTCGATATGGATGGGCCGTCCCAACTCCGATTGCATACGCTCGCCCGAATGTCCGACCTGCGCCATTACCGGCACCCCGAGTCCCTCGCATTTGGCATGAAAAGGCCATAGGTCCCGTCCGTTGAGCGGCACGCCGAAGCCATAATAGTGCATAAGGCGCCGCGGCCTGGATGCGCTTCACGACCGCAGCCGACGTCCCTATCGTCAGGCCAACAGGCTGCCCTATCAGATCGAACGCAGCATTCTCGGCCTCAAACGTGAGTATCCAGCCTGGGGGCGCCGAAGATCCGTGACAAGCTGATACGCGACTATCCGATGATCAAACCGCCCGCGATCAGTACCGTCCATGCCGTGCTCGGTCGCAACGGCCTGGTCACAATACCAACGGAATTCAGGTGATCTTGCCACGACCCGCCGCAGTGGCTTACCCTTGCCATCAGACGGCCGAATCGTTCCGTCTGCATGAAGGGAGAACCAGCATGCGTATTGTCAATCCATCCTTTGGCCGTGAGGCGCCGGGTGCCGCCGAAGCCGTCGCCCACACGGTCGATTGGCAACGGGATCCGATCATCCTGTTTTCCAACTCGAAGCCCAACGCGAAAGAATTGCTGGAAGGCGTCCGCGACCAAATGGGCGCTTATCGCACTACGGATAATATCGACTACGCACAAAAGGACAGCCCGGCCCAGCCGGCGCCCAGTGCGATGGTCGACGAATTGGCGACCAAGTACAGGGCGGCGCTGCTTGCCATCGCGGATTGAGGCGCCTGTTCGTCGTGGAGTTTCCATGACAGCATCGAATTAGAAAAACGTGGCGTCGCCAATTTCATCATTACCACCGATACCTTCCTGCCCTTGGTGCAGGCCCAAGCCAAGGCACGCAAGGTCAACCCGCAAGTGATCGTGGTGAAGCACCCGATCGGCGGATTGAATGCCGAGGAGTTGGTGGAACGGGTGAAAACAGCAGCCAGCGGTCTGCAGACAGCAATCAATCTGTGACCGCCTAAACCCATCGTGGTGCGCCCCTGCCGGGCGCCCGCGATCGGGTATGCCGCGCTCGCCGCAATCCGCATATCGAAGAAGAGCGATGAACGACACCATAGAACCCGCCCCAGAGACCGAGATCCTGGACCTCGACGACCTCGACCCGGGACAATGGAACGACTACGCCATCGCCCAGGGTTGGAGCGACGGCTTCCCGCTTGTCCTGCCGACGGAAGCGGCCACGGAGCAGTTCGTCGCCACCGTTCATGGCGATAACGAGCCGATCCCGCCGATTTCACCGCGCCGGGTGGTCCCGACCATGCAGACCCTGGCGGCCAACGCGGTCATGGCCGGTTGCCGGCCGGAATACTTTCCGGCGGTATTGGCCGCGGTGCGGGCGGTGTTGGTGCCGGACTATAATTTGCACGGCACGTTGGCGACGACCCATTCCTGTGCGCCGATGCTGTTGTTCAACGGGCCGATCCGTAACAGCCTGGACATCAACTGTTCGTCGAACTGCTTCGGTCAGGGCCGGCAGGCCAACGCCACCATCGGCCGAGCCTTGCAGTTGATCCTGCTGAATGTCGGCGGCGCCAAACCGGGCGTGATGGATCGCTCAACCCAGGGCTCGCCGGCCAAATATGCCTTCTGCTTCGGTGAAAACGAGGAGGCGAGCCCGTGGGAGCCGTTTCACGTGCGCCGCGGATACGCGGCCGCCGACAGTGTGGTCACGGCCATGCCCGGTGAGGCGCCGCACAACATCAACGATCACGCTTCGACTTCCGGCGTCGGTCTTTTGACCACCATCGCCGGCACCATTTCCCAAGTTGGCGCCAACACGATCTATTGCACCGGACCGATATTCATCGTGCTCGGACCGGAACATGCACAAACCCTGCACCGCGACGGCTGGAGCATCGCCGATATGCAGGAAGATCTCTACGCGCGCTCGCGTGTGCCCGTCTCCCGCGTCTCCGTGGAGAACCAGGAAAGCTATGCCGATATGGACCGGCCCCGGGTCGGTGACTATTACCATATGACGCAAAACCCGGAAGATATCCTGATCCTGGTAGCGGGCGGGCCGGGCAAGCATTCCGCCTATATCCCGCCTTTCGGCTTTACCCGCGCCTGCTCCGTGCAGCTGGCGCACGTCTGACCGCGTGCCATGGCGGCGCTCGGCGATTGGCCGATTTTCCCGGAAACTGTCGCTTGGGAGGAAGCACAGGCGATCTTGGACGCGCAGGACTTGGGCGACGGTTTGCCCCTGGTACCGCCGACCGACCAGCGTCTGGAAGCAATGCTGGCCGGCGTCGCCCAGCCCGATAAATCCTGTGGCCAAATGCCGCCGCTATTCGGCGACGTGACCGCCGCCACGGTCGCCTACACTTGCGTTCTCGCCGGCGCACCCCCGGCGGCGCTGCCCGTCGTGTTGACCGCCGCCCGGGCGTGTTTGGAGCCGGACTTCAATCTGCTCGGCATCCTGACAACCACCGGCACGCCGGCGGTCGTGACCATCGTGCACGGGCCGGTGGCGCGAAGTCTGGACATGAACGCCGGGACCAATTGCCTGGGCCCGGGCAATCGGGCCAACGCCACCGTCGGCCGGGCGGTCGCCCTGGTGATGCGCAACATCGCTGGTGCCAGGGCAGGGATCGGCGATATGGCGACCATGGGTCAGCCCGGCAAATATACTTTTTGCTTGCCCGAGGGCGATGAGGAGAGCCTGCCGTCGTTGCCGGTCCGGCGCGGTCTAGCGGCGGATGCCGACGCGGTGACCGTCCTCGGTGTCTCGGGCACGGTTGAAGTGCTGCCCGGCGGCAACGGCGATACACCGGAAGCGATCCTGCAGCCCGTGGCCGCCGCCATGATCGCCGCGGGCGCCGTCGCCGCCGCCGGCCGGCAGCGGGACCGGGGCGAACAGTTTTTCCTGCTGCCGCCGGAACTCGCCCAACAGATCGCCAAACACGGCTGGGATCTGGCTCGAATCCAGGATTTTCTATTCTCCGCGCAGTCTGTGGATTTGCCCGGTCTTGTCGAAATTGTCGCCGACCGTCCGGTTGCCCGATCCCCGGAAGACATTCACCCCATTATCACCGGCGGGGCAGGGGTGAAAATGACCCATCTGCCATTATGGGCGGGCGGCACGGTGTCAGTGACCAGAGCGGTCTGCGATCCATAAAACCCGGGGCGGAACGTGTCTGCGTTCCGCCCCGATAGCACGACCATCCGAGATGGTTCGTTACTCCATGATGCTGATCATTTTCCAGTTGCCGTCATCACCGACGGTGTTCACGGAGAAGATGGCGGTGACGTCGCCATTCTCGTCGAAATCGTTGTTGCCGACGGCCCCTTCGTAGTTGATGTCTTTGCCGGCAGCGATCGCCGCTTTGGCTTCTTTCCACTGACCGGGACGGATAACCATGCCTGGAGGTCCCGCGACGGCGCGAAGAGCCGCGGAAATCTTGGACCGGTCGGCCGAGCCGGCTTTTTCGACGGCCAAAGCGAGCAGGAAGGTGGCGTCATAACCATGCGCCGCATACGGCGCTTGCGGGTTGTGGCCCGTCGCTTTGAACGCGTCGGCAAACAGCTTGTAGGACTGGCTTTCCAGGTCTGACGTTGCCTGGGTGATCAAAATGTTGCCACGCAAGGTGTCGGCACCGATCTGCTCGAGAACAGACTTGTCGAACATGCCGTCCGCGCCTAGGAATTTGTCGAACAGGTCGTTTTCCAGGCTGTTACGCATAATGGTAATACCGCCACTACCATAGTACGAGAACAGGGCCAGAGCTTCTTCGCCCTTGCCCGAAAGCGTCGCGAGTTCAGAACGATAAGACGCTTTCTTCGGCTCATGCATCTGGTTGGCAGTAATTGTGCCGCCGAGTTTTTTGAAAGATTCGACAAACACCGCCGCGAGGCCGGCATTGTAGTCGTCATTGGCATAGCTAACGGCGAGCTTTTTGTAGCCGCTGTCAATGGCCAGTTTAGCCAATGCCGCACCCTGATAGGCGTCGGACGCGGCAACACGGAAGACATGGTCATTGTCTTTGAGATCGGTAATCGACGGTGCCGTTGCGGAGTCGGAAACGCTCGTAACACCGGCAGGAATGGTAACCGATTGGACCATGCCATTGGTGGCACCCGAACAGGATGCGCCAACGATGGCGACGACCTGTTCGACGTTGACGACCTTCGTACCGGCGTCGACGCCGCCCTTCGGGTCGCACGCTGAATCCGACAGCACGAGTTTCAGTGTATCGCCCTTCAGCACACCGCCTTGCGCATTGATGTGCTTGGCCGCGAGGCTGCGCCCGGCGACGATCGGGACCACCAGTTCGGCGATCGGGCCGGTTACGCCGGCGACGGAACCGATTTTGACCTCTCCCGCCACGGCGCCGGATGCCGCCATCGCGAACACTGATCCGGCGACCGCCAGACCTTTCAGGTGATGTGTCATATTGCTCTCCCTCAGTTTGTTTTACTCACGTCGATCATCAACGAAATCGACTTGCACGGAGCCCCTAGGGCAATGTTCCGACAATTGCCGCCATAAAGCAATTGCCGAGCGCATGCTTGCTAATCTTGCGCAATCGATTTGACGCGTCGCTCTGGCAAGATGCCGGTCGCGTATTTCTGCAGCACGAACTGCAACACCAAACCGATAAGGAATATGCGGATATAGGCCGACCGGATCGCCATCTCGTCAGGCAATCGGCTGGTGACAATCTCGGTCGCCGACCAGACCGTCCACATCAAAATAGCGCCGATTACTGCGCCTTTGTTGTTGCCGGATCCACCGACGATCAGCATTACCCAAACTAGGAAGGTCGCTTGCAGCGGCTCGGCGGCCTGAGGATCGATGAATTTCAAGTAATGCGCCATCATGGCACCGCCGAGACCCATGATCGAACTGCCGATGACAAAAGCCTGGATACGCAACCGGTCGACATCCTTGCCCGATGCGCGGGTGGCGTCTTCATTCTCCCGGATCGCCGACATGACGCGCCCCCAAGGCGATGTGCGTGCCCGTTCGAGGAAGAAATACAGGCCCCCGACGATGCCGAGTATAAGCACCGCCATGCCGATCTGGTTCCAGGGTTCGGGCAGGGTTTCAAACGGCTTGGGCACGAAGGAAACGCCACGCGCACCGTTGGTCGCCCAGGTTTCGTTCTTGAAGGTCAGGCGGAAAATCTCGGCGATGCCAAGCGTCGAAATCGCCAGGTAGTCGGAGCGCAATCGGATACAGATGCGGGCGACGATCCAGGCGAATATCGCCGCCAAGGCCATGGCCGCCGCAAGCCCGACCGGTATCGGCAGTCCGAAGCCGCCGAGATGACGCGCCGATGGCTCCGTCGTCAGAATAGCGCTGGTATAGGCGCCGATCGCGAAAAAGCCGGCGATACCGATATTGAACAGGCCGGAAAAACCCCACTGGATGTTCAGGCCCAACGTCAGGATAGCGAAGATGCCGCCGAACGACAGCAGCGACAGGCCATACAGGAAATATCCGTAGAACTGGTCCATCTCAGAACACCCTTCCGCGCAGCAACCCGCTCGGTCGCCAAATCAGGATGGCGACCATGATGGCAAACGAAACACCGGCTTTGTAACCGGGCGACAACAGCGGCTCGGTGCCGATCCAGGCATAGGTCGACAATTCCTCGACCACGCCGATCACCAAGCCGCCGGCCATCGCGCCATAGGGCCGGCCGATGCCACCCAACAGCGCCGAGGCAAAGACCGGCAGGAGAATATTGAAGCCCATCATCGTGTCGACGTGGCTGTCATAGGCGAGGAACATGCCCGCCGCCGCGGCGGTCGCGGCACCGACCATCCAAGTCGCCTTGATGACGTTCTCGGTGTTGATGCCGGTCAACCGTGCCAGTTCCGGCGAATCCGACATGGCGCGCATGGCCTTGCCGATTTTGGTTTTGGTCAACAACAGATGAATCGCCAGCATCAAAATCAAGGCGCCCGCTACGATCACCATGTGTTTCGGCGAGATCCGCAGCGCATCGAAATACACCAAGGGACGTTGAATACCGGTCACCAGCGACTTGAGCTGTACGCCCCAGAAGAATTGCGTGGCCGAACGCACCATCAACATCATGCCGAACGAGGCGATGACGATGATCACCACCGGACTGGCGCGCAGCGGTTTGTAGAACACCCGATCGATGCCCAACGCCACGACCGCCACCAGCGCCATCGAGACCGGCAGCACGGCGATCGGATGCCAGCCGGTTATGGTGATGAGCGAAAAGGTGAAGTAAGCGCCGAGCGTCATCAGTTCGCCGTGGGAAAAATTGGCAAAGCGCAGGATCGAGAACGTCAGGGTGATACCGATGGCGCCGAGCGCATAGATGCTCCCGAGGACCAGGCCCGGGATCAGGTGGAAGTTCAGAAACTCCATCATGGCTTTGCCGCCGTACCGCCGCCGAGGAACATTTCGGCGACTTCTTCGTTGGCCAGCAAACTCTCACCGGTGTCGTCGAGCCGGTTCTGGCCGTCGACCAGGATATAACCGCGGTTGGCGATCGACAGCGCCTGTTTGGCGTTCTGCTCGACCATCAAAATCGGCGTTCCGGCCTGATTGATGCTGCGTACGGTTCGAAAAACCTCTCTTTGGAAAAGCGGCGAAAGCCCCGCACTGGGCTCGTCCAGCATCAGAATTCTCGGCTCGAGCATCAGCGCCTTGGCCATGGCGACCATCTGCCGTTGGCCGCCGGAAAGCGTGCCCGCCGGCAATTTGCGTTTTTCGACAAGCGGCGGGAATAGGTCGTACATGTCTTGCAATCGACTGCTGATGTCGTCGCTACGGATGTAGGCGCCCATCTCGAGATTTTCGTGGACGGTCAGGTTCGGGAAAATATTCTCGGTTTGCGGCACGTAACAGACGCCTTTTCTGACGACCTCCTCGGGTGGCGTGCCGGTGATGTCTTCGTTGTCCAGCAGCACGCGGCCCGCATGCATGTTCAACAAACCGAATACCGATTTCATCGCGGTTGATTTTCCAGCCCCGTTGGGGCCGATGATCACGACGATCTCGCCGGCATCGACCGTGAGCGAGACATTGTGGAGAATTTCCGTTTCGCCGTAACCGGCGCTGACGGATTCCAAAGCGAGGACAGACACTACGCGGCTTCCTCGCCGCCACCGAGATAAGCGTCGAGAACACGGGGGTCTCTGCGCACCTCATCCATGTGGCCGCTCATCAGCGCCGATCCTTCGACCAGCACGATGACCGGGTCGCACAGGCTCGCGATCATGTCCATGTCATGTTCGATGATGCAGAACGTATAGCCGCGTTCTTCCTTCAAGCGGTGGATCATCTCGGCCAGTTTCTGCAGCAAAGTCGGATTGACGCCGGCGCCCGGTTCGTCAAGCAAAACCAGTTTGGCGTCTGTCATCATGGTGCGGCCGAGTTCCAGCAGTTTTTTCTGGCCGCCTGAGAGATTCTGCGCCAGTTCGTCGCGCAGATGGGTCATGGTGAGGAACTCGAGCGCCGCTTCGGCCTGTTTCATTACTTCCCGCTCGCGCCTCAGAACCGCGCCTGGCGTGAAGACCGATTTCCACAAATTCTCGCCATCCTGGTCCGGCGGCGCCACCATCAGGTTTTCCAGGACCGTGAGCTTGCCGTATTCGTGCGGGATCTGAAACGTCCGCACGATGCCCATATGAAACATTTGGTGCGTCGGCGTGCCGGTGATGTCGCGGCCTTCGAAGATGATTTTCCCCGACGTCGGTTTCATCGCGCCGGCGATCATGTTGAAGATGGTTGTCTTACCGGCACCGTTCGGCCCGATCAGGCCGGTAATCCGTCCCGCTTCGATCTCAAGATCGCAATGGTCCACGGCATGCAGCCCGCCGAAGGACTTCGTCAGTTTCTCCAGTTTGAGCATGATCGGTTTATCCCTTGTGCCCGGCAGAGCGCCAAGTTTACCGCGGTCAATTGGAAAAGCTACCGGCAAGTCGTCGCACGAGCCGTCTGCGCATTAATGCGATCCGATGAGCTATCCCGGAGTACGTCCGAACTGCCCCAACTTCCGAATTCGCGGCGCAGCGGCACGGAGAGTCGGCAAAGCGCCAGGTGGAGACGTTGATTAAGGCCCCTAACGGTCGATGCATTCGTTCGTCGTTGACCCACTGTTACCGTTCCGCACTCGAGAACGTCGCGCCTGCTGGCGTCACAGCAGGACTTTTGCCGAGAGGTCGAAGTGGTGGCAGAAAGCCATAGAGGATGCATTCGCTCTGGTGGTCGGCAATTCTGAATGGTGTCGGGCCAAACGGTTGTAAGCGAGGGAACTTCCGACGTTAGCCGCTGAGCCCGTTTCCGGCAGAATCGTGGTTTTGCCCTTGCAATGCTGCGTCCGCTTTATTCCGGGGTCGGACATTGAAGTCTGCCTGGCTAACGCAGTCGCAACTACCGCAACTGTGTGACTTAACAAGCCGACCGTGCTTTGAGGGCAAACCCTCGACTATCGAAAATAGACTGCTGTTCCGCTGAGTGTTTTCTAAACGGGCTGCCACCCTGTCTTCAACTTTGTCAGCGGCACTTTTGCGATGTAGTCGCCACGCAACGCCATCAATCCTTTTCGTTTACGGCGCAATACGCGCGCCAGCGTCACGTCGCCTGCCCGACGCGCCTCAATTTCTTTACGGTAAAGTTTGGTGATCTGATGATCCGCTTGTTTAATATAGCTTAGCCTTTGAATTTGCACAGTTTCGATCCCGAAGGTTTACGGCGCCCAGAACACGACCATTGGACTTGCGATACGAACCACATCGTTATTGTGACAGCGGTTTTCTCGCTGCCGATCAGACCGCGGACCACAAAATTGCTCGCCCGTGGGTTCCGGCCACACCGCAAGTGGTGTTCGTGCTCAAATAGCCTCCCAAATTTGCCCAGCCAGTCCGGATGAAGGGTTACCTTCCCAATTGGTTATGGGCTGCGCAATACTCTGCAATCCGCCTGCCAGAAACCGAAAATTTAGGGAAAATTGCGGATTTGACGGTGGTCGTGGTTGCCAGGATGCGGCGATGTGTAAGGGATATCGACATCCTGCCCGCCAATGCCTCGACCTTGGTGCAAGTATGCCTCGACCCAACGGAGTACGTCTGATCTTCGCTGGGCAGCGCGGGTAGAGCGTCAACTGATGGTTAGGGCATACAATCTCGTCGCGCTTGTAGCTGATGTTGCGGCTCATCGGCGCTCAGGTCGACGAAAATAGTCGCCTTGGTAGGCCATAGACGTTTCAGGTGCACCTTTGGCCTTCAAGTCGCCGGTTGGGCCGAAATTGACCAAGCGGCCGTCCTGACGAATTCCGCGAGACCGCGACGCATGGCGGCTTTTGGGAGCAAAACGTCCGTCACGGACAATTGGCTGTGGCTCCGTATGATCGAAACTTGCTCTAGTATTTCGAAATCGTCACTTCCTTATCCGTGATGAATTCCAACAGGGCAGGCACCCCGGCCTCTGTCTGGGCGATGCCGCGTTTTATTGCTGGAATAATTTCCGATGGTTCGGTAATGCGCTCGCCATAGCCGCCGAACGCTCGGGCCATGGCGGCGTAGTCGCCGGAAATATCGGTGGAGCGGTATTTCTCCGTCGACACGGCCATGACCTTCAGCTCGATGGCCATGGAAAAGTTGTTCAGCAGGATCGACAGAATGGGAATGCGCTCACGCACCGCCGTTTCGAAATCCATACCGGTGAAGCCGATGGCGGCGTCGCCCCAGACGTTGATGCAGAGCGCGTCGGGCCGCGCCAGCTTGGCGCCCATGGCAAGGCCCAAGCCATAGCCCAATTGGGTCGTCTTGCCCCAGCCGATATAGCTGAGCGGCGTGGTCGCGCGCCAAAACGGTGAAAGCTGATCTCTGGGCGAACCGGCGTCGTGGGTGATGATGGTGTTGTCCTTGTCGACGGTGTTCTGCAGATCCCACAGCACCCGATAGGGCGAGAGTGGGGCCTGGTCGGCGGTCAATTTCGGCATCCATTCGGCCAGCCACTCTTCCTGCACGGCAGCGATTTCGGCAGCTACAGGTGTCGCATCCCGAGGGCCGTCGAGCAGCCCTTCGACCGCCGCGATCAGGGCGTCCAAGGTTAGGGCCGCATCGCCCAGCAGGCCCAACTCAATGCCCACGTCCTTGTTCAGGTCCATAGGGTCCAGGGTGGCATGGATGAAGCGTTTGCCTTTCGGCATGGCGATGGCAAAGCTGGTTTCGGTAAAGCTGCAGCCGACACCGAAAATCACGTCAGACGCGTGCAAGAAATGATGCACCGGCTTCGGGCTGGCCAAGCCGCCGGACCCGAGCGCCAGCGGATGATCTTCCGGGAAGGCGCTTTTGCCGCCCAGGGACGTGCAGACCGGGATGGCCAGCAATTCGGCCAGGCGTGCCAATTGCGGCCAGGCTTCGGCATAGTGGACGCCCTGGCCGGCGAAGATCACCGGCCGCTCGGCTGCGACCAGCATCTCGGCCGCCTTGGCGACATCGGCCGCATCAGGCCCGTAGCGGCTCGCGCCGACCGGTGTGTATTCGAGCGGTTCGGACAGTTCCTCGTTGAAGACGTCGGTCGGGATTTCCACCACCACCGGGCCGCCGCGGCCGTTGCGCAGGCGGCTGAAAGCCCGGCGCATGATGTTCGGCACCTCGTCGGCGCTGGTGACCGGTTCGCTTGTCTTGGCGACCGGCCCCATGGCGGCGGTTGAATTGAAATTCGGCCGGATATGCGCCAGCCGTCGGGCGTAGCCCATGGGCAGCACCAGGATCGGCACGCCTTCGGCAAAGGCCTGCGCCACGCCGCCATAGGCGTTTTCCGCACCGGGGCCGTGCTGCATGGCAAAGACGCCGACCTTCTTGCCGGACGAAAGCCGCGACAGCGCATCCGCCATATGCAGGCCGATGCGTTCCTGGCGCACGATTATCGGGCGGATATCCCAGCGCGCGGCGTATTCCAGGACATGATTGACGGGATAGCCGATCAAACACTCGACGCCTTCCCGTTTGAGAATTTCGACGACGGCTTCGACGGCTTTCATGGGGTGTTCCTCCTGTCCGAAACTGCTCTTGGCCGTCAGCTTACCAGGGCGGCCGTTTTCATGAAATCGAGGACCTGATCGAGATCGACCACGCCGGCGTCGGAGCCCAGTCCGGTTGCGACCAGGCTGGCGACGGCGCTGCCGAGACGGCAGGCCGCTTCGAGGTCGTAGCCCATGGCGAGGCCGGCAATGAAGCCGCCGCAATAGCTATCGCCGCAGCCGGTCGTATCCGAGACAGCGACTTTGTAGGCAGGAATCCGAAACGCCCCGTCGGGCGTGCTGACGTAGGATCCCTTGGCGCCCCATTTGAAGATGCAGGTGCCGGCTCCCAAGTCGTGGAAGAATTTTGCCGCGGCCGCCGGGTTGTCACTGCCAGAGATAAATACCGCCTCCTCGAAGGAAGGCATGAAGTAATCGACGTGCGGCAGCAGGTCCCTCAAAAGCCCGAGCGTCTGCTCGTTGGGTGCGATGAGGTCGAAGGACGTGGTCAGTCCCTTCTGTTTCGCGTCTGCCAGCAGTTTGGCGCTTTGCCCTTGGTCCATGGCGTTCAGCAAGCCAGTGCCGCCGTGGTGCAGGAAGCGTGCGTCGCAGACCGCGTCAAACTGGTCTTCACCAACGAACAGATGATCCGAGGCACCGCGGCAATGCAGCGCCGGGCGCTCGCCGTTCGGCCGGATCGGCAGGATCGTTGCCGATGTCAACGCCTTATCGGTGCGCTGGATCATCGAGCAGTCGATGCCCATGCGTTGGTAATAATCGAGAATAAACGCGCCTTTCTCATCGTTGCCGAGGCAGGCCACGGTCGAACAGGAAACGCCGAGCTTCGCGGCATTCATCACCGCGCCGGACGCCGTTCCCGCGGGGTTCATACGGATCTCGTCGATAAAGGCGACGTTGCCGCCGGGCGGAATGGCTTCCACCGGCCGGCCGGCGATATCGAGAATCGTCAGCCCGACGAAAACCGCATCGAATTTGGACATGCCAATCCTCTTGTTCATTCACACTGGTTTGCGCGCTTCGATCTGGCCGAGGCGATCGGCGAGCAGCCAGTCGTAGCGGGCGTCGACAAAACCGGCATCGCGCAAATAAGAAACATATTGCGGGCCGCTTGGAACATGGCCGGTGTAGTGCCCATCACGGATCGCTTGCAAATGATAAAAGGCCGGGTCCACCGGGCCTGAGCGGTCGTCATTCAGCATATAGCCGACAATCAGTATGCCGCCGCCGGCCGGCAGGGCATCGTAGGCGAGGCGCAAGGTCCGCATTACGTCGTCGCGCAGATACCAATGCAACGGCGTGATATAGGAAATCAGGTCACAGTCGCCGGGGTAATCCTCACGCTGCAGGAAGTCGCCGGGCATCGCGGTGATGCGATGCTCCAGTTCATGTTTGGCGATGAACTCCCGCGTTACCGGAATGACATTGGGATGATCCTTGACCGTCACCCGGACGCCGGAATGGCGTTCACAGGCGGCGATGGCGTAGCAGCCGGAGCCGCCGGCGAAATCTAGCCAATGATTGAAGCGGGAGAAATCGAACCGCTTGGCCAGGCGGTGCGCCAGGGCGATGGAAGAGTTGTAGCCCGCGGTGGTGAATTGCCGGGCGCGTTCCGGGTCTTCCAGATCGCCTTCATAGAGTTTCGACGGCGGCTTCTCGGAGCTGATGGTGTGCAGATTACCGGCGAAGCCTTGCCAATCGTCATATTCCGTCGGCACGGTGAATCGCAAATAGTCGCCGAAATAGGTCGGCTTGTCGCGCACCAGAAATCGGTCGACATCGTCCAGATTGACGTTGCGGCCGTCGACGTCACGCACCAGGTCCATGGCCTTGCAGGCGATCAGCAGCCGGTCGGCGGTCTCCGGGTCTATCTTGCAATAGGCGGCGACTTCGTCCGCGCTGCTGGCGCCGTTGGCGAGCGCCGTAAACAGGCCGCACTCCAGAGCCGCCACAACGGCTTGGCTCTTCTTGAACGAAAAGGCCAGCTCGTTCAGACGCTCGGAATTTTTGCCGCGGGTCGGGTCGTTCTCGATCAATGTCGGAGCCTTTCTGGAAGATTGCTTTCTTGGTATTATGTCGGTTCAGCGCCGTGGCCGTTCTTCGACCGCGCCGCCGGCGTCGCGCCAGCCGCGGAAGCCCGAGCCGATATGGGCGACGGTATCCATGCCCATCTGTTGCAGGGCCAGTGCCGCCAGGGCCGAGCGGCCGCCACCGGCGCAGAACAGCACGAAGGTTTTGGGCTCGCCGAAGACTTCTTTGTAGTAGCGGCTGTTGGGATCGACCCAGAACTCCAGCATGCCGCGTGGGGCGTGCAGGGCGCCCGGTACCTGGCCGTCGCGTTGCAGCTCGCGCACGTCGCGGATGTCGACAAGCAGGACGTTCGGATCGGCCGCCATTTCGATCGCCTGCTCGGCTGTGTAGGTGGTGATTTCGGCGCTGGCCTCGGCCACCAGCGCGTCGACGCCTTTGGTAATTGGCATGTCTCTATTTCTCCGCTCGCCGTCGCGGCTATGATTGACCCTGGTTCCAAGTCATGCAAGGGCGAGGTTCGACATGAAGGATTGTCTCGCGGGAATTGAGGTGCTGGAAATCGGCGTGATGACGCCGGGCAAGTTCGCCGGCTTTCTGATGGTCGGCTGGGGTGCCCGGTCACTCCGTGTCGAGCGCCCGGGCGGCGGTACCGAGCCGGTCACCGACGAAGACCTGTTGCTCAACCGGGGTAAGCGTTCGATGACGCTCGATCTGCGCTCCGAGGCCGGACAGCAGGCAATCCACCGCCTCGCCGCCAGGGCCGACGTGGTGATAGAGGGCCATCGGCCTGGCACGGCGGAACGCCTTGGTATCGACTGGGAGACACTTCGTCAGCTCAATGAGCGGCTGGTCTATTGCTCGGTTTCAGGCTTCGGCCAGGACGGACCGGACCGTCTGCGCCCGGGTTACGACCTGATCTTTCAGGCGGCGACGGGGTTGTTGCAGGCGACGGCGCCGCCGGGGGCCGTTCCCGGCGTTCCCGCGACCTATCTCGCGGACGCCACGTCGGGGCTTGCCGCCGGCTTCGCGATCGCGGCGGCGCTCCGCAAGGCGGCAGTCGAAGGCGTCGGAACCCGCCTCGACCTGTCGATGCTGGAAGCGGCGTTCTCGCTGCTCGCGGTTTCGCACGGCACGCTCCGCGCCGGTGCCGGCCCGGATACGGCCGCCGCACGGCCGGCTTATGACGTGTACCGGGCGGCGGACGGGCGCGATCTTGCCATCGGCGCCGCCCGACCCGCCTCTTGCCGGGCGCTTTTCGAGTATCTGGGCCGTGCCGATCTCGCCGAGCGCGGCCTGGTGCCGGGCGATGCCGAGGCGGCGGCGTTCCTGCGCACCGCGATCGCGGCCCGGCCCGCCGCTGAGTGGGTGGCGGCGCTTGGCGCGCTCGATATCGAGGTCTCGCTGGTGCGCTCGCCGGCCGAGGCCTTCGATGACCCTCAGCTCTTGGCGCGCGGCATGATCGCGGCCTCGGAGCACCCGGAGGCCGGATCGCTGCGCCAAATCAACGCGTTAGCCGGGTCGGATTCACCCGGCCTTGGCGCGGCTCCGGCAATCGGCCGCGACACGGATGCGGTCCTCGCCGAGCTTGGCTACGACCGGGAAACCATCGCCGGTCTTCGCAGCACCGGGGCGATTTGACCGGCATTTGTCAACACGCGCCGCTGCGATTAATCTGGTCTATCACGGATAGTGGATTTCAGAAGGAGACGCGTCGCATGGATCATGTCCGATACATAGATCGAATTCGCGACTATTACCTGAGCCAAGGCTACGAAAAGCCGTATGGCTGGGCAGAGTACGACGATGTCCCCTTCACGCCGCTGCAAAAACCGCTCGCGGAATCGACGATCACCTTGTTCTCGACCTCCGACGTCTCGGTGCGCCGTGACGAGGGCGAGGCGCTCCCGGCGGCGGAGACCACGGTCGGCGAAGTCTATTCGGTACCGTGGGACACGCCGATCGAAACGTTATATAGCCGCCAGGAAAGCTTCGACCGCTACGCGACGTCGCTTGACGACGTGAATTCTTACCTGCCGCTCACCCGCCTGCAGGAATGTGTCGAGGCCGGGCGCATCGGCGCATTGACCCCCGACTTCCACAATATCAATCGCGGCTATAGCCAGCGGCTGATGTTGGAGACCGCGGCCCCGGCGGCGCTGGCGAAGTGCCGCGAGGACGGCGCCGACGTTGCGATACTCACGCCGGTCTGACCCGTCTGCCACCAGACCGTGAGTCTGGTTGCACGGCACTTGGAAGAAAACGGCGTACCCACGGTGATTATCGGCGCGGCCAAGGACATCGTCTTGAATTGCGGGGTTCCCCGCTTCGTTTTCGTCGACTTCCCGCTCGGCAGCCCGTGCGGCGAGCCCTTCGACGTCGCGATGCAGCGCCGCATCGTCGGCTCGGCCCTCGACCTGCTGGAAAGCGCCGAGGCGCCACGAGCCACACGCGACATGGGTCTGGCCTGGTCAAAAGGTGAGGATTGGAAAGACAAGGTCTTCACCGTCGAGCAACCGTTCCTGTCCGAGGCGGCGGTCAAGAATTGGGAGGCGCGCAAGCAGCGCTACCGCGACCAAAAGGCTGAGACATGACCACGAAGGAAGACTTTACCACTGACATGAAAACCGAGCGCATGACCGATATCGGGCTCGCGTTCAAGAAGACCGGCGCGATGTTGGCGGCGATCGAGTTGGAGCTTTTCACGCATATATCGAACGGCCGGGCGACAGCGCAAGAAATCGGCGCGGCGTTGGGTATCGACGCGGAAAAAGCGGATCGGCTGCTCACCGCCTGCAAGTCGATGGATCTGGTCCGCGAAGTCGACGGCCGGCACGAGAACTTCAGCGACGTGCAGCGCTATCTCGTCAAAGGCAGTCGAACGTATTTTGGCGACTACCTCGATTATATCGCACGGCGCGACTACGCCGATTGGGATAGCATCGCCGGTGATCTGACGGCGGTTTCCGACGGCGACGGGCGTGACGAGCGCAGCTACCTCAACGCCATGGCTGACCCGGAGGAAGCGCGGCGCTTCACCGTCGCCGGCTACGAGGCATCGATCGGGCTCGGCCACAAGCTGGCCAAAGAGTACGACTTTTCCCGCTTCGACCGCTGGCTCGATATCGCCGGCGGATCGGGCTGCTACGCGATCGCCGCCTGCGAGCGCAATCCGGCGCTGCGGGTGACGGTGATGGACCAGCCCAACGTGGTCGTCATCGCCCAGGAATTTATCGCCAAGCACGGGCTGGAGGCCCGTATCGACACGATGGTTGGAAACTTCTTGGAGACACCCTTCCCCGAAGGCCATGATCTGGCCTCCTACATCACCCCGCTGCAAGGCTACATGCCCGAAGAGATCGTCGCCGTGCTGAGCCGGACCAAGCAAGCGCTCAAGCCCGGCGGCGAAATTCTGGTCATCGACTATATGCTGGAAGATGACAAGACCGGTCCGCTGGACCCCGCCTTCGTCAACCTGGCGGGCGTGCGCAAGGGCCGTTATCTCGGACGGGTCAACACCGGCGCGGAATGGCGCGGATTCCTCACAGAAGCCGGCTATACCGATGCCGAATACCGTTGGTTCACGCCGCATCAGCTTGGCCTGATCACGGCGAAGAAGCCGGGTTAGCGAACAGTCGGACCATATTGGGTCATATGATGGTTTCGTGAAACCATTCGGATAAGCGCGCCGCGCCGGCAGCTGCACCGAAACGCAATAAGGAGATAATTGTTGAAAGCACTCGTGATCGGCGGAACGGGACCGACCGGGCCGTATCTGGTGAACGGCTTGATCGCGCTAGGCTACGATGTATCGATCCTGCATCGTGGGACCCATGACAGCGACTTGATCCCGCGTTCGGTCGAACGGATCATCGGTGATCCGCATTTTCGCGAAACCCTTCGCGAGTCGCTCGACGGCCGCTCCTTCGACCTGATTATCGCGACCTATGGCCGCATCCGCTACATCGCCGAGATCGTCGGCGATTACACCGACCGGCTGATCACGGTCGGTGGCGCGCCCTGCTATCGCGGGGTCTTGCAGCCGGAGACCTTGTTCCCGGCCGGCTTGCAAATCCCGCTTCCCGAAGACGCGCCGAAAGTGCCGAGCGAGGCGGAATTCCGTTTCGGGTATCTAGTCCGCGCCGCAGAGGAAGCCGTCATGCAAGGCCACACCGACGGCCGCTATAGCGCCACCCATTTCCGCTATCCGGTGGTTTACGGTCCACGGCAATTGACGCCGGCGGTTTGGACGATCATGCGCCGGTTTATGGACAAGCGACCCCATATCGTACTGCCCGACGGCGGATTGACCCTTACCACCCGAGGCTACGCCGAGAACGTCGCCCATACCGTCCTGCTTGCCGCGCAAAATCTTGATGTTGCCGCCGGGCAAACATACAATTGCGGCGACGAGGTTCAGCTTACCATGGCGCAATGGATTGAAGTGGTCGCGCGGGCGATGGATAGCGAAATCGACATTATCAGCGTACCGGACCGGTACGCCTATCCGGCACGCGGATTGATGATGTTCTACGGGCCGTCGAACCACCAGATATTCGATCTCTATAAGGTGAAATCGGAACTGGGCTATCGAGACCCCGTACCGCCGCTTGAGGCGATGCAACGCACCGTGCGCTGGTATCAAGACAACCCGCCCATAGAGACGCCCGAATTTTCTGCCGAACTCGCCGAGAACTATTCCCTGGAAGACACCATCGCCGCGGTGCACAGAGACACCTGCGAACGGCTCGCCGCCATCGACCATGTGGTGCGGGATTTTCATCACCCATACCCGCATCCGAAGCAACCCGGATTGAATCGGGACCACCGCGCGCGCTAACAGGCTTATTGTTTTGCCCCTATTGGGCCTGATTCCGGTGGCCGAACCGCGTCGAAAAAATTCAAGGAAGCGGGGATGCGAACGCCGTCGTCAACGGCGTACGGTTGGAACGCGTCCGCGACGCGCCGGCCGATCTCCGCGACATCTGCTGGACTGCCATCGAATTCCTTCAAGATCCGAGCGGCCGGTCCGATGTTGCTGGCGAGAGACGCCACCTCATCGACACCGCCGGGAAAAAAGAAGGTCACTTGTTCGACTTCTGCCGTACAGTCGGAAAACCCTGCTTTGCGTAAAATATCCAGGACATAGTCCTTATCGGCGAAGGCGAGCGGGCCGGGCGCGGTCGACGGCTTTGGCGGCGGTTCGCCCAGCAAGGCGACGGCAGCATTCCTGGGGATCTTGAACCAAGGGTTCTCCGCCATCGCCGACCAACTGGCAAACGACAGCCGGCCGCCGGGCCGGAGCGCCGACATCAGGTTGGCGAAGGCCGCCACCGGATCGGCGAAAAACATGACGCCGAACCGCGAGGTCAGCAGGTCGAAGTCGTTCTGTGTGAACGAGTGGGTCTGCGCGTCGGCTAAAAGATAGTTGACGTGGTCGGTTTGGTCGGCGGCGCGCCGTTCCTCAGCCCGGTCCAACAGCTGTTGGGAGATGTCGATGCCGAAGGCCAATCCGCCGGGGCCGACCTTGGCGGCGAAATCCCGCGTCGTCGCACCGGTTCCGCAGCCGACATCCAAGACCTTCTCGCCCGGCTTGGGGTCGGCGCGCGACAACAATCGGTCATTGACCGCGTGAAAGACCGTATCGAGAGTCTCCTGGAACAGGATCCACTTCTTGCCGGAAGCGGAGTTCCAGTAGTCGGCTTGATCCCGGTTTGCTTCTGCAGGCCGATTGCCGGCCGGCATCAGGCCGGTGGATCGCAGGGCACGGTGCCCATATGGGCCGGCGTGCAGACCTCCAGGATCTCAAGCTCGTCCGCCGTCGCCGTCTCGTTGTGGCGCAGACCGCCCGGAATGAACAGCGAGTGGCCTTCATCGACGCGGATCTTCTCGCCGGTCTCGAATTCGAGATCGACCCAGCCCTTCACGACATAGACGAACTGCGAGTCGCATTCGTGATAGTGCCAGCCGGTCGGCTCCGAAAGCCCCTGGGTGGCTTTCATGATTTGCGCTTTCATTTTCCCGTCGCTGGCATCGGCGACACCAAGATCGAGATACTTGAAGAATTCCCGCCGGCCGGGCGTGACCTTGGCGGTCTCTGGCGTGGCGTACGCCACGCTGGCGGTCCGACGTTCGTCTTGCTGTTCGACAACTGACATGGCGATCTCCCTTGATTGACTTTACGCGAATTACTTAGCCATCAATTCGCCGGTTCTGGCAAGGGCAACACGAAGTCGGTCAATATGATTTCGGCAGGTCCAAGGCGCGTTCAGCCAAATAGCTCAGGATCAGCTGCGGGCTGATTGGCGCCAGGCGGTGAATCAGACATTCCCGCATGTAACGCTCGACGTGAAACTCCTTGGCGTAGCCCATGCCGCCATGGGTCATGACGGCGTTGGTGCAGGCCTTGAATGCGGCTTCGCCGGCCAGGTACTTCGCGGCGTTGGCTTCGCGGCCGCACTCTTGGCCGGCGTCATAGAGGGCGGCGGCCTGGAAGGCCATCAGGTTGGTTGATTCCAGCTCCGCCCAGGATGCGGCCAGCGGGTGCTGGATGGCCTGGTTCATGCCAATCGGCCGGTCGAACACCACGCGTTCGCGGGCATAGTCGGCGGCGCGCTTCAAGGCGCAGCGGCCGAGCCCGACCATGGAGGCCGAGATCAGGATGCGTTCGGCGTTCAGGCCATGCAGGAGATAACGGAAACCCTTGCCTTCCTCGCCGATCAGATGGTCTTTCGGGATGCGCAAGCCGTCGATGAAAAGCTCGTTGGAATCGACGCATTTGCGGCCCATCTTGTCGATCGGCCGAATGTCCACGTAATCGCGATCCAGGTCGGTGTAGAACAGCGACAGGCCGTCGATCGGCTTGTCGGTCTCCGATTCGTCCTTGGTGCGGGCGATCAGCAGCATTTTGTTGGATTGCAGCGCGGTCGAGGTCCAAATCTTGCGGCCATCGATTACGTAATGGTCGCCGTCGCGCACGGCCCGGGTTTTCAGCCGCGTCGTGTCGAGCCCGGTGTTGGGTTCGGTCACGGCGAAACAGGCGATGTCTTTGCGTTGAATGACCGGCGGCAGCCAGCGTTGCTTTTGCTCTTCGGTGCCGAACACCACCACCGGGTTTAAGCCGAAAATGCCGATAGCGATCGCGGCAAAGCCGGCATTGGCGGCGCCGGATTCGGTGATTGCTTGAACCATGACCGCCGCCTCGGTAATGCCGAGGCCGCTGCCGCCATATTCTTCCGGCATGGCGATGCCCATCCAGCCTTCGTCGGCGATGGCCCGGCAGAAGTCTTCCGGGAAGGCGCCGTCGGTATCCCGTTCCAGCCAATAATTATCGTCGAAGCGCTGGCAGAGCCGGCTGACGCTTTCCCTGATCTGCCGCTGTTCCGGGGTCCAAAAATAATCCATGGTCGTTCGATTTTCCTTGGCTGGTTCGTAATATCGTCAGGCGCGACAGCCGCTCCATCGGACGGGCGAAAATGCCCATAATTCGACGTAATGTCTACAGGACGCCGGTGAAAAGGAAACCAATATGAGTGGATCGTTTTTTGCAGCACGCCCCGTTGCGATGGCTTTCACGGAGCGACAATATGCCGGAGCCGAACGAGGATTGTGTCGAGATGGCTCATGACTTCCCCGCCGTTTTGGTTGACGAGCGAAAGCCGGTGAACAACGATTCCTCTACCGTTCTTCGAGGTCGATAGTCGTTTCTCGACCCATTCGACGACGAGCGTCAGCTCATCGCCCTGTCGGAGCGACTACTCGGCGGCCGCCAGGCCTTCGATTTCCGCGCGGATCATGCGTTCGATGGCGCGCCGTGCCGGCACTCGGGCGACGTCATGCTTCACGTTGACGAAAACCTTATCCAGCGTCGCCGCCATGCAAGCCTGTTGAGATTCTAAGAATTCCGTATCTTCATTGAAGGTAAAGGCGATTTCCTTGTGCAAGATTTTGGTCGCTTCTTCGTCCTTCGGCTTGTAGCCGTTCAGTGGCGTCCAAAAATAGTAACAGCTTTCTTCGTTTTTTGGTGTCGCACCGTGGTAAAGCCGGAGATTGAATCCGCCTTCCTGATCGCGGCTCTGCTTAGCGCCGCGGCCTTCCTCGAGCGCGCCGGTCCACTGGATCACCGTCGAGGGTACGACATATTCAAACTCCTGCCAGCGATCGACCTTGGCGCCCTCCGCGAACCCCGCGCCTTTGACATAAGTTGGCGGTGGCACGATGTTTTCCATCCAGCGGATATAATGAACTCCGGTATCCGTCGGCGTGACGTCCATGGTGGCATCGACCTGGCCTTTTTGATCACCGCCGCCAATCGTGTTGCGGTGTATGTATGGAATGTGTGTCAAGTCCATCAAATTGTCGATCAACAGCATGTAATTGCAGTTGATCTCAAACATGTCGTGAAAATGCGGCCAGTTTTCGTGGTCGTCATTCCAGGGGAAATCGACATGCAGCTTGCTTTCATCCGCCAGTTCCGGGTCACCCATCCATATCCAGACAATTTCCTGCTTTTCCAAGATTGGGTAGCTGCGCACCTTGGCCGTGCGCGGGATCTTATCCTGGCCGGGTATCAGAACGCATTGGCCGCTGCCGTCGAACACCAAGCCGTGGTAGCCGCAGCGCAGGCCCTGGGGCACGACGTCGCCGAGACGGAGCGGCGTTGCCCGATGGCAGCAACGGTCCTCCAAGGCATTTGCCTTGCCGTTCGCATCCCGGAACAGAACCACCTCTTCATTCAAGAACGTGCGCGCCAGGGTTTCTTGTCCGACTTCATTGCTCCAAGCCGCGTGGTACCAGGCGCTGTAAGGCCATTGTTGATCGGTGCTTAGGAACATTATGGACCTCGTTGTTGAACAGCGCGTGCTGTTTGGAAGCGTCGTTGGCGAGGCGTGCCGTCACCAATGGCGACGTTGGCTCAATTGCCGTTTGTCGTTGAAGACTATGTTTCAACGGAACGCAAGCGGTACATGGTACCGACAAAACTCGGTGCATAGTGACCGGGTGAGAACGTATCGGCAAGCTGGGCCTTGGCGCGCCAGCCGGTGCAGTGGCCGGGCGCCACCAAATTGGGTTCGATGCGCGTCTGAAGGTCTTGAACGGTTTGCTCGATGCGGGTCTCCATCGCCTTGCCGGCCAAATGATAACCACCGATCACAAGGTCGACGGGCGCGCCTGGAAACTGTGCCTTTACGCCCAGGCATGCATTGACGATGCCGGCATGCGAGCAGGCAGAAAATACCGATACGCCTCTGTCGCGTACCCGGGCGGCGATGAATCGCTCATCCATGATCAGGGGATCGGGCTCGCCGTCCGTGCCATAAAAGCTATGGTGGCCGACAAGGCCGGTTTCGTATTCGGTGATCCTTTCAATCGCGCCGCTGGCGAAAAAGAAACCGTCGCAGAGCGCGTGCGGTTCATCGGATTTGAGAATTTTGCCGCCCGCCTGCTCGATCTCCGCGAAAGTGGGTTCCTCCGCGAGCAAGATCATCTGCCCGTTTGGTAATAATATACCGCGCTGATCCGGACGTTTCGGATGCAGATCGACAAGCGGGGGCGCCAGACCGGCGCCGGCCCGTGCTTTTGCAATGGCGGCAACAACGTCAGGGAAACCGCCGCTGTGATCGAAATGCCAATGCGAGAGAAAAACGATTTCGATTTTGGCAAGATCGACGTCGAGGCGCCGGGCATTGTCGAGCCAAAGGTCCGGATAGGGGCCGACATCAAACAGCATGACGTGTTCGTTGCCGTCCCGGCGACCGGTGATCAGGATAGAGAGGCCATGGCAGCCACAACATAACTGATCGAGCACGACCTTGCATTCGTGCCCCTCATACTCGCGACTTGGCGGCGTTCGTGCGGCCACGTGAACGACTTCCGGAATTTGCGGCACACCGTCATCGATGCTCGACAGCGTATCGGTTTCATTATCGACCACGACAAGGATTTCCAACTCGTCGAGTTCGATGACGCCGTTTGCGCTTGAATTACTATTCATGGCTTTGCTCCCGTTGGCCAACCATTCGCCAAAGCGACACTAGACTGCAACAAGGTCAAAAAACGAACAGTGATTATGGACCGCATTTCTAATGTCTGAGCGGTCAAATTTGATCGAATGTGACTGCGGATTGCTCGGCCGTGGGCGAAGCCGCGGTGTCCAAATTAATTGTCCGGTATGACGCTCGCTTATGCAGCGACGTTTTGCCGGCAGTAGCACGAGGCATGGACTTGCACTTCGGCGCGGGCCAAGGCCTGGTCGAGCTGCTGCTTGATCAGCAGGCGTTCCGTGGTCTCGCCGCGCCGCGACAGGCATTCGTGCAGGCCGTGCAGGCTCCAAAGGTTGCCCGGATGCTGGCAGGCGCGGCTGAGTGTTTGGTCGAGCCCGAGGTCGGCGCGGTAGACGGCTTCGGCCTCGTCCGCATGACCTTGTTCGAGTAGCAATGCGCCGAGCGCATGGCGCGCCGGCTGCATCCAGCCCCAGGGTTCGTCATAGGGCAGCGCGTCGTCCAATTCGACCGACTTGCGCAGATGGGCGAAGGCGACGTCGAAATTGCCACGACGGTATTCAAGCTCGCCGTTGAGCATCTCTTCGGCGATTTCAAGCAGGTCGATGACCAGATTGTTGTGCACCCGCCGGGTCTTCGGCACCGTTGTCTTGGCCGCCAGGAAAGCGTCGCGCTCGCGTTCGGCCTCAGCGACATTGCCGAGCGCGGAATGGGCCACCGATTTGGCGTAGAGCATCATCGCCGTGGTGCAACAATAGAGTTCCTGATCTTCCGGCAATGCTTGTCCAATGATGTCGTGCCATTTGCCGAAGCGCACCAGGACGTGCTGCTTCATGGGGATGTAACCCTCAATGAAATCCGCCATCGGCGGTGATGGAATGCGTATAAGATCCTCGGGTGTATTGTCGATGAGTTGCTGGGCCGCCCTGATCGCCGGAGTATATTGGCCAAGGAACATGGCGCCATAGATCGCGAAGTGGAGATTGTGCGTGCGGTACAACGCATAGAAGTTCATCGGGCCTTCTTTTTCGAGGAACTTCTGGTCGGCGGCAATCGCCCTCTCGTTGTAGACCACGACATCGCGATACTGGCCGCAGAGCACGTCAATATGGGTCGGCATGTGAATCAGGTGCCCGGCGTCCGGCACCAGGTCGCGCAGGCGATCGCCGGCACGCAGCGCTTTCTGCGGGAACGGCGACATTTCCATCAGATGCACGTAAAGATGCAGTATGCCGGGATGCTCCCAAGCCGCCGGCAGGTCCCGCAAGGCGCTTTCCAATACCTCCTGCGCCTCAGCCGTGCCGGCACCTTCGGCAATGCCGCCGGTCTCGAGATCCCACATTTTCCACGGCGTGCGGTTCATGATCGCCTCGACGAAGATGGTGCAGACTTCGAGGTCGTCGGGATGCGCCTCGTAGACCTGGCGCATGGCGTCGGTGTAGTCGTCGTTCCAGGCGGACTGGTCCTCGATCGGGTCGCGCTGGGGATAGCGCGCCGGCAAGGCGCCAATCAATGCCTGCTCGACCGGCGTCGCCCCTGCCACATGCGACAGCGCCAACTGCGTCGCGTCGTAAGCGGCACCAAGCGCCTTTGCCTTGCCGGCCGGATCATAGAGATGCCAGGGCATATTGTAATTCGGTCCGACCGCGTAAGCGACGCCCCAATGGGCAAAAGCGCAGGCACCGTCATGGTCGAGCGCCTTCTTAAAGCAGGCAACGGCCTCCTCGTGGTTGTAGGCGTAGGTCCAATTCAATCCGCGATCGGTCCATAGCTGGGCCTCGGGGGATTTTGTCGTAATGGTGCGTTTGAAAGCGCCTAGGTCGTAATAGCTCATCCGGTTTCTCGCCCTCGGTTTGGCTGCCTCAATCGGCCGCGTTGAATGCTATTCTATCCCAACCTGGCGCCAACGCCAGAGCGGTGGCAGGGCAACTTTGAGGCGTCACGGTTGAAGCTCGGAACGGGCATCGGACCTGGCCGCAACCATCGGACACAATTGAAACAAAATCGCCGACGACGTGACATTCGATAGAAACCTTCACATCGTTAATTGAGGGCACGGCATGCACCGGTGACCTCGGTTGCCACAAGCATCCGGTTCCAATTTGCAACAGAGCCGACAAGGCAGTGAAGGGACAAACCAATGAACATCGCCAGTATCGCAATGCCGGTCCATTGCCCAGGCCGCTCCAAACCTCGCCATGGCATCGAACGGCAAGAAGCGACGGATATCGAAGTGACAGTGGCCGTGACGCTGAGCGACTTCATGCAAGCCATGCCTTTTATGAAACGTGTAGCGATGGAAACCTGTGCACCGATCGCGCCCAATTCCGTCGGCGCCATGCTTGCGCGCATGAACTATGGCGGCAGCGGCCACGAAAGCGGCTGCCTCGTCTTGGCACGGCATGACAAGAGCGTGGCCGGGTTTGCCGTCTTGGCGGTGAAACCCGGCATTGGCTTGGAGCTCACTTGGCTGCATGCGGGCGGTGAAAAATCCGACCAGATTGTCGACCGGCTTTGGCAAAAAGTAACAGAGATCAAAGCCGAGTGGGATTTTCCGATCCTGCATGTGGGCTACTTCACGGATATGCCCAAAGCCATGCGTGATCGCGTGAAAGTTTACTGATTGCTGATTGCGGACGGACTGGCCGCGCTGTCTCGCGGCGGGTCCGCCCCCGATCATGCGTCGAGGGGATTCGAAATGGTTGCTGAAAACCAAGGCATCGACAGTTTGCATGACCCGTCATCGCTCTTCGCTGTCGAAAGTAGAACGGATAATGGCCGTGCTAAGGCAATGCCCAGTACCAGTGTCCGCTGTGCATTATTGTTCGTCGACGTGTGTGACAGCGTCGGTCTCTACGACGAACTCGGCGACCGACGCGCGCTGGAGCTCATCGACCGATGCCTGCGCGCGTGGTCGCGGGCCGGCGTCAATCGCTTGGGCGTCGAAATCAAGCGCCTTGGTGATGGCCTGATTATCGCTTTCCCGACCGTTGCCCAGGCGCTCGCCGCGGTGGAAGACAGTGTCACGGCAACCGCCGCCGACAAACTGGAGGTACGGGCCGCCCTGCATTTTGGCGCGATCATTGTCCATGGCAGCGATGCCTTCGGGCAAAGCGTCAATCTGACCGCGCGCTTGGTACAGTCGACGGCGGCCGGCCGGATCGTCCTATCCAGTGCTGCCGCGGCGCGGTTGGATGCCTGTCGGCGGCGCCGTTTCGCCGCGCAACGGCATTGGCAGTTGAAGGGGTTTGCGCAGACAATCGTTGTCTGGCCCGCCCAATTAACCGACCTCGCCGCGTGACACTGAAACAATTGAAACAATAAACCGCGTTTGGTGACATTCGGCAGAAACCTGCCGTGCCCATCTTGTGCGCACGACAACGGCTGGTCTGCGGCGGATTTCCCGCCACCACGGCCGTCAAGCAAACAGGAGAATGTTCGATGTCATACCAATGGATTTCCTTCCCGTCGCCCGGAGGTGCGGCCCAAATCGTGCCTGTTAGAGTTCCCCGGTTCAGCATCCTCTATGCCGTCGCCGACGCCGTCCAAACGACAGTGCGTTGGTACCAGCACCGTAAGGCGGTATCGGAACTGTCTGCGTTGAACGACCATACGCTGACCGATATCGGGCTGCATCGCTCGGAGATTTATGCAGTTGGCGGCAATGCCGATAGCGTAAGCACCAAAGGGCGTTACCTTCGATGAGTAAGCCTGCGCTCCCGTGTAACGCGGGCCGTTCGTCACTGGCCAAGAACAATCCGGCCGGCCGGGCAACGCGAAGGCTTCAACAACGACGCCAAATAACACGACACAAAGGTCAAGGGTGCGGCTAGGTGTGATAACCTGACCGGCACCCTTGTACTTTGTGCAATGCGACGATTCAGATTGGGTTTAAGAATAAATTATGACAGTAAGCCAAATGCCGTCGACACATACGGACGCCGCTCAGCAAACGCTGCTGAACTTTGCCGTCTCTCATTCACCGGCAATTTTCTATGTGGTCGGCCTAGAAAAAGAACAACGATTTAGATTTATCAGTTCAAATGTCGAAACGATTACCGGCCACCCGGCCGACGCTTTTATGACCAACTGCCAATATGGCCGCCAATTTATCCATCCCGACGACTATTCCACCTACGCCAAAAAAATCGAACAACTGACATCCGACGGCAAGCTGACCCATGAATACCGCTTTCGCTCGCTTGACGGCGACTACCGCTGGTACCGGGACGAGTTGCGCATCGCCGATACCGGCCTGGAGTTCATCGGTTGCATGATCGATATCACCGCGGAGGTCGAGGCCACCGGGCAATTACGGGAAGGCGAGCGCCATTTCCGTAAGTTGGTGGAAGCCAATCCGTTGCCGGTCTGGTTGACCGACATAGAAACCAGCGAAATCTATTACGCGAGCCCGGCCGCGGCGGCGTCGCTCGGCTATGAATGGCCGAGCAAGGAAAGGCACTTCTTTAAGGGTCATTACGTTGACCCCGAGGCGCGACAATTCGCGGTCGATACCCTCAAACGTGATGGCCAACTGCTCGATTTCGAAACCCGCCTTCGCCGAGCCGACGGTAGCGAGTTCTGGGTCGCCATCAACAGCCGCTTGATTGAGCATCAGGGTCGCGACGTCACCATCACCGGCATCGTCGATCTCAGCGAACACAAGCGTCGTGAGGCGGAATTGCGACTGGCGCAAGACGAACTCAAGGCGAGCGAGCAGCATTTCCGCATGCTGGTGGAAAATCATCCGCTGCCCGTGGCGTTGGTCGAAGTCGAAAGCGGCAAAACTCTTTATAATAGCCCAGCCGCCGCCGAGTTGACCGGTCGCAGCTGGGATCCAGGCAATGAACAATATGTCCAAGACCAGTATGCCAATGCACCGGACCGTGAGATATTCATCGCCAAACTGCGCGAGCACGGTGAATTACTCAATTACCCGACCCAGTCTAGGCGTAGTGACGGCTCGACATTTTGGGTTTCAACTTCCGCGCGTCTGATCGAATGGCAGGGTCGCGAATTGCACATCGCCAGCATGGTTGACTTGACCGAGCAGCTCGAGCGTGAGGAAGCGTTGCAGCGGGCGCACGAGACACTGGAAGACGCCATCGAATCACTGTCCGCGGGTTTCGCCCTTTACGATGCGGACGACCGTCTGGTCACCTGCAACAGCCGCTACCAGGGTTTCAATGAACTCTGCAGCGATATTCTGAAGCCGGGCCTGAGGTTCGAAGATCTGGTCCGCACTGGTGCGGAGCGCGGTAAATATCCCGGCGATAGTGAAGAAGTCGAAGCCTGGTTGAAGGCGCACAAAGACAACCGTTATGCCTCGTACGGCGGCGGCTTCGAATTCAAACAATCCGATGGCCGGTGGGTTTCCTATTCCAATCAGCGAACGCGTCAAGGCGGCATGGTTGTCACCTTGAGCGACATCACGGAACGGAAAAAAATGGAACGGGCATTGCGCGACAGCGAGGAAGCGGTTCGAACCATACTGGAATCGTCGCCGGTGCCGCTGACCATGGTCCATGCCGAGAACGGGCATATCATTTACGAAAGTCCGGTGGCGCAAACCATTTTCAGATTTGACGCCGCCGTCGGATACGGTGACGCGATTCACCCGCGCTGGCCGAATCGGAAAGACCGCAACGCGTTCCTCGAACGACTACGATCGAACGGTTCCATCGACGGTATGGATGTCATATTGCGGCGCGGCGACGACACAACCTTCCCGGCCGCGCTGTCTTCGCGTTTGATCGAATACAAAGGCGATGAAGTCATCATCTCCAGCATTTTCGATTTGACCGAACGGCAGGCCATGGAAGAGGAATTGGTGCGCCAGCGCGAAGCCCTGCACCAGAGCGAGAAAATGGTGGCCTTGGGTGAATTGCTGGCCAGTGTCGCCCACGAGCTCAACAATCCGCTGTCGGTCGTGGTCGGACAATCCATGCTGTTGCAGGAAACCACCGACGATCCGGCGATCGCGTCACGGGCCGAGCGTATCGGTACCGCGGCGGACCGTTGCGCGAGGGTGGTCAAGGCATTCCTTGCCATGGCACGGCAACAACCTTTGGAAAGTAGGCCGGTAGATCTCAACGACATGATCGAGTCGTCGATCGAAGTCACGGGCTACGCGTTGCGTTCATCCGGCGTGGACGTTTCCATTCGCCTGGCCCGCGACCTGCCGGCGGTCAACGTCGATCCCGATCAGTTCACGCAAGTGTTTACCAACTTGCTCGTCAACGCCGAGCACGCGTTGCGGTCGGCGCCCGGCCAGCGGCGGGTCTGGATATCGTCTCGGTATAGGGAAAAAACCAACGACGTCGTGGTTAAGATCAAAGACAACGGTCCGGGCATCCCAGACGACATACGACGGCGCATCTTCGAACCGTTCTTCACGACAAAAGACGTCGGTAAAGGCACCGGCATGGGGCTCGCGATCTGTCATCGCATCTTGGACAGCCATGGCGGCAAGATCAAAATCGAATCCACGCCCGGCGGCGGCGCGACTTTTGTTCTGCAATTGCCGGCGATGAACGGCGTGGAGGAGAATCGCGCCGAAGCGACGCCCGACCAGCATAGGCTTGCGGGCCTGTCTATTTTGGTTGTCGACGACGAACCCGGCGTCGCGGACATGTTGATCGACATTCTGAACGGCGATGGGCACCATACCGAGACGGCGGCCAACGGCCGTGATGCGCTGGCACTGCTTGAAACAAAAGAATTCGACATCGTGCTGAGTGACATGCGGATGCCGACGATGGATGGTCCCGCATTGTTCAGTTACTTGCAGGCCCAGCGACCCGACCTGCTGGAGCGGGTCGCCTTCATTACCGGCGACACGTTGAGCGGCGACGTCAAAGACTTTCTAGCCGTTGTCGGCCGGCCGCACATCGAAAAACCGATTACCCCGCAGGACGTGCGCGATCTGGTGCGGCGCGTCGCCACGGCTGAAAATGGCGGCACCCAATGAACGCCAACGCCGACACCCACATCGTCGTCGTCGACGACGAACCCGAAATTCGCGAGACCTTGCAGGAATACTTGCAAATGCAAGGCTTTCGCGTCACCCAGGCGGCGGGCGGCGAAGACCTTCGGCGCATCGTCGAAGAAGACAAAATCGACCTCGCCATCCTCGACATCACCATGCCCGGCGAGGACGGTTTGTCATTGGCGCGGTTCATGCGCGAGCACACGACAGCTGCGGTCATGATGTTGACCGCGTCCGGCGAAACAATCGACCGCATCGTCGGCCTCGAGATGGGGGCCGACGACTACATGGCCAAGCCGTTCGATCTGCGTGAATTGCTGGCACGGGTCAGAGCGATTTTGCGCCGCAGCGGTGCACAGGCACCCGATGCACCGCCGACGACACGGATGCCGTTCGGCACCTGCGTGCTGGATATCGATGCCCACAAGCTGTTCGACGGTGATGGCGCGGAAATTCGCATCACGGCGATGGAGTTCGATCTGTTGAAGGCCTTTGCCGACAATCCCAATCGGGTGTTGAACCGTGATCAGTTGCTGGAACTGGCGCACAACCGCGGTTGGGAGCCGTTCGACCGTAGCATCGACATCCGCATCGCCCGCATCCGCCGCAAGATCGAGCGCGATGCCAGCAAGCCCCAGGTCATAAAAACAGTGCGCGGCGTCGGCTACGTCTACGCACCGGAAGGTAATTGAAAGCCTCAGCGCCGGCGGTCGAGCCATCGCAGATATTTCAACGCCACCAGCGCTTCGGCGCTATCCGTGCCATGGTCGGCAATCATGTCGTAATAGTCCTGCTCGGCTGTCGCGAAGCCGACGGATTTGTCGGACTCGGCGAAGACATCGTCACTTTGATTTGATTGCGCATTATATGTGGGTGGCATTACGGACGCTCCAGCTGCTTGATATGTAGTCTGGAAACGATGGCGTAGCCGGATTTCAAGACGATGTCGCGCAGCGGTGAAAAGCGTTTCAATTGTGTCGACCCAAAAAAAAGAAACAATTGAAACCGAATTCCCCATCATCGGTCGTCTGACAGAAACGTTCGCTTGCCACGATCTCGCATCTTTGCGAGGAGACGGCCATGACAATACACACCAAATACGAGATGGACATCGTTGCGGCTCAAGGCGCGGCGGTTGCCGACATGCATCCGGATGGTGACATCGATCCGCGCGAGGAGCGGCTGTTTCGTGCCCTCGATGACGACAACGACGAGGCCGTTCTGGCGCGCGATCTGGAACGGACGTTGGCCCAAGTCGGGTTGGCGACGGACGATCGGCGCCTTAAAGAAAGCATGTCGGCGATCAGACACAGCGTGGCACCCGACCCCAAACTCGAAGAACAGCGGCAAAAAATCGATCGCTCGGAATTTTGTTATGCGATCCGCCATAACATCCTGCTGATCGAGCGCGCTTTGCAAGGCCGCATGGTGATTCCGGATTTCAGTGGCTTCACCGAGGACGTCGGGCAAATCTTCGAGCGGGTGCGGTCGAACACCGCCGGTGCTCCGGCCAACTACATCCCGCAGCTGGATGTTCAAGGCGAAGAGGCGGACCGTTTCGGGGTTGCGCTTTGCACCATCGACGGACAACGCGCCGCCATGGGCGATGCTCAACAATTTTTTACCGTTCAGTCGACCTCGAAGCCGGTCACCTACGCGCTGGCCTTGGAGGAACACGGATCGGATTACGTTCATCAGTTCGTCGGTCATGAACCGAGCGGCGTCGGCTTCAACGAGCTGACGCTCAACCGGGAGAAACAACCGCACAATCCGATGATCAATGCCGGCGCCATCATGACCGCCGCCCTGGTCGGGCTCTCGGAGAAGCGGGCGTCGATGGCAAGTGCAGGGTCTCAAAGTATGGAACTTCGCGGTTGGACCGGGCGCCGTTTCGACCGCGTTCTGGAGCACTGGGCGGCGCTCTGCGGCGGCCAGAAGCCGCGCTTTTCAACGTCGGTGTTTCTGTCGGAACGGGAGACCGCCGACCGCAACTATGCGCTGGGGTATTTCATGCGGGAGAATAAGGCGTTCCCGGCGGATATCGATATGCACGACGTCCTCGAGTTCTATTTGCAGTGCTGCTCCATCGAGCTGACGGCGGAGATGATGTCGGTGATCGCCGCCACGCTGGCCAACGGCGGCATCTGCCCGGTCACGGGAGAGCGGGTCTTGAAAACCGATACGGTGCGCAATTGCCTGTCGTTGATGTCGGGTTGCGGCATGTACGACTTTTCCGGCGAGTTTGCCTTCCAAATCGGCTTGCCCGCCAAAAGCGGCGTGTCCGGCGCCGTCATGGTGGTCATCCCCAACGTCATGGGCTTCTGCGTTTGGTCGCCGAGGCTGGATTCGTTGGGCAACAGTGTCCGTGGCATCGAGTTTTGCAGGGCCTTGGTCGAGAAATTCAATTTCCACAATTATGACGACCTGACCGGCAGCTCGAGCCGCAAGGATCCACGCCTCAATCCGATTCAGGTGAAAGCGCGGGAAGTCAACGAAATGATCTGGGCCGCCAGCAAAGGTGATTTGGGCGCTATTCAGGACCAGGTAGGCCGTGGCGCCGAACTCGGATGCGCCGATTACGATTTGCGAACGCCGCTGCATCTGGCGGCGGCCGAGAACCAGCACCATGTGGTGCGGTATTTCGTTGCACAGACACAAGCAGACGCGATGCGGCAGCGCCTTAGCCCGCGCGATCGCTGGGGTAGCACGCCGCTCGACGATGCCTACTTGCATGACAACAAGGACATCATCGCCGTATTGGAAGCTGCGGGCGCGGAACGCGGAAAGCCCCGCCGCCGAATCCAATGTGTCGAAAAACCGGATCAATCGAATGGTCTATTCGATTCGTCAAAAGCCGATGAATTGATCTGGGCGGCGAGCCTCGGCGATCTGTTCGCCATACGCCGGTTGGTGGCGCAAGGCGTGCTGTTGGACCTGACCGACTACGATCAACGGACCGCCATCCATCTGGCGGCGGCCGAAGGGCATCTCGATGTCGTGCGCTATTGCATCGCGCACAATGTCCACGTCAATCCAACCGATCGGTGGGGCAACAAACCGCTCGACGACGCCATCCGGCATGGTCACGATGCCGTCGCCGAAATTTTGAGAAAACATGGCGGCCAGTCGCGCGACGCCGGCGTCGTCAAGGCGGTAATCTGATCAGCGATTTGTGATGGCGGCGAATCGGTTCTGTCGCCGGCGGATATGGATTCCCGGTGCGTTAGCCGTTAAGCTTTCCGCCAGGGAGAATACGGATGGAGCGTCGTCTCGCAGCTATTCTCGCGGCTGACGTGGTCGGGTATTCGCGGCTGATTCGCGCCGACGAGGAAGGCACGCTTCTGAACCTCAAGGCGCTTCGGACCGACTGCATAGATCCCAAGATCACGGAGCACAACGGGCGCGTCGTCAAGCTCATGGGCGACGGCATGCTGGTTGAGTTCCCAAGCGTGGTTGAGGCGGTTCGCGCGGCCGCCGAAGTGCAAATGGCCGTCGCCGAGCAGAACGCCGGCCGGCCCGAGGACCGCCAGATTACCTTCCGTGTCGGTGTCAATTTGGGTGACGTGGTCATCGATGGCGATGACATCCACGGCGATGGCGTCAACCTGGCCGCCCGTCTGGAAGGGCTGGCGGAGAGTGGCGGGCTCTGTATTTCCGCCGGTGTCTTCGAACAAGTGCGTGACCGCGTGGACTTGGCGTTCGAGGATACGGGTGAGCATGACCTCAAAAACATCGATCGCCCGGTTCGGGTTTGGCGTTGGGCCAAAGAAAAATCCGGGATAGCCGACGCGTCCGTACAATTGCCCGATTCCGATATGCCCGCGGTGGCCGTGCTTCCTTTTGCCAATTTGAGCGCCGATCCCGAGCAGGAGTATTTCTCCGACGGCCTAACCGAAGACATCATTACCGCACTCGCCCATTGGCGTTCCTTTCCCGTGATTGCCCGCAACTCGAGCTTTGCCTACAAAGACAAGGCCGTCGACATTAAGCGAGTGGCGCGGGAATTGGGTGCGGGCTACGTGCTCGAAGGCAGTGTCCGCAAAAGTGGCTCGCGCCTGCGCATAACCGCCCAGTTGATCGACGGCGCCAATGGCCATCATTTGTGGGCGGAGCGCTATGACCGCGAACTCGACGACATTTTCGAGGTTCAAGATGAGATCGTGCAGCGCATCGCCGCGGTGGTGGCGCCGGAGCTGGCCAGGGCCGAGCTCAAACGCTCGACAACTAAGCGGGCGCAGGACCTCGACGCCTGGGATTTATGCCTGCGCGGCATGGCTTTGCTCCGGGAAAGAACGGCAGAAGGCCAACTTAAGGCACGGGAATTGTTTCTGCAGGCCATCGCGATACGTCCCGATTACGCGGACGCTTATTCGGGCCTGGCGACGACGTATAATCAGGACATCGTGATCGGCGTTGCCGAGGACCGCATTGCGAGCGCCAATCTGGCGATGGAGGCTGCCCGCAAGGCGGTCGCCTGCGACGAGGCATCGTCGCTCGCCCATCATGAGCTGAGCACCGCATACCAGTTACTCAACCGTATTGATGATGCGCTGGCCGAAGTGCGCGTTGCGCTGCGCCTCAATCCGAACGACGCCTACGTGGTCCATGCGGTCGGAAACAAATCCGACTTGGCCGGAGATCCGGACGGAATTTCCTTTATGGAAAAGGCGCAGAAACTCAATCCGGAGGACGCGCAGATGCACACGCATCTGACATTCCTTGCCCGCGCTTATGTGAACATCGGCAAATTTGATGCCGCCGCGGACCGCGCCCGCCAAGCCATTCGGCGCCGGCCCGACTTTGCCGCTGCGCACTATATCCTGGCGATTGCGCTCGGCTTTCTTGGGAAAATCGATGAGGCGCGGGTCGCGCTTTCCGCTTGCGAGGGGTTCAGTCCAGGCCTCGCTCAATCTCGCCGGACTTGGCAGCCCTATGCGAATTCGGCGAGCAACGAACGGTTTCTGCAGGGCCTCCTGCAGATCGAAGACCAGCAGTGAGTGGATGTGCTCGATGAGGTCGTTAGCCATTAGTATCATCGGCTGCGCCACCCGGCTGACAGTCATATTGCTGATCTCTCCATTCGACGCATAGTGTTAGAGTGAAAACGATCAACCGACTTCCATGCGCAGTTTATTGACGCATCGAGTTACGGCGATTAGGCACAGGTTGGGGTACGGATATGGAACAGGAAGTCTTCACCAAATATCTGACAGACCGCTACGAGGGTCAGATCAGCTGGTATGACGGCAAGGCCATTAGCAATCAGAAAATATATCGCTCGATGCAGTGGTTGCTGATCGTTTTAGCAGCCGTTACGCCGGTCCTAATAGAACTCGAAATTCCGAAGGCGGAGAACATTGCCTTACAGTGGGCGACGGTGCCGTCAATCGTCGTGGCGGTACTTACCGCTGGATTGAAGGCGTTTAAGTATCAAGAGAACTGGATCAGCTATCGAACAATCTGCGAGAGCCTAAAAAAGGAAAGACACTATTTTGACGCCGAGATCGGCGAATATCATAGTGCGAAGGACAAGAATGCTCTGTTTGTCGATCGGGTTGAAGCTCTTATTTCACGGGAGAACACCATCTGGATCTCTACGCACAAACAAGACCCGAAAGCAGCGGCAAACAGTTCTGACACGAGTTGAGACGCCGGCTATTTTTCCGGTGAACAGTCCCTGCGAAAGATCACCGTCGCAGGACAATCAAATATAATCTATCCTATGCGTGCAGCGCATGTCTTCTGAAAGGCGGCCGGGGGTTCATCATGGTTGGGCTTGCGACGGGCGACAAGACCATTGGTTTCCGTCGGCCGGGAGCCACGGCGACCGATGCCAAGCAATATGATGCGTTCATCTCCTACAGTCACGACGCCGACGGCGTTCTTGCGCCGGCGTTGGCTGATGGTGTGCAGAGATTTGCCACGGCTTGGAAACCGCTGCGCTGGCTGAATCCCGTTCGCTCGCTTCGTGTTTTTCGGGATGACGCCGCGCTGGCGGCAAATCCAGCTTTGTGGCCCGCGATCGAACACGCTTTGGAGGCGTCGCGTTGGTTCATCTTGCTTGCTTCTCCGGAAGCGGCCCGTTCGCTTTGGGTGGACAAAGAGGTGGAAGTTTGGCGCCAGTCCAAGCCAGTGGACCATGTCCTGTTGATCTTGACCGAAGGTGAGATCGCTTGGGATTCATCACGACAAGATTTCGATTGGGATAGATCGACGGCACTGCCAAGACGTCTCGAAGGAATGTTTGTCAATGAGCCCCGTTGGATCGACTTACGCTGGACCAAGGCGGCTCGCCAGACGACGCTCTCCGATCCACGCTTTCGCGAAGCAATTGCCGACATCGCATCCCCGCTGCGCGGCGTTCCCAAGGATGAGATAATTGGCGAGGACATTCGCCAGCACCAGCGACTTGGGCGCTGGCGAAACGCCGTTGTGGTCTTGCTTGTTCTATTGTTGATCGGTGTGGCTGGCGCCGCGGAAATCGCGCGTCGGCAACGCGACCTTGCGATTCTCCGCGAACATGAGGCGATCGAACAAAAACAGGAAGCCCAGCGTCAAAGCCAAATCGCTCTCGCGCGGCAGCTCGCGGCGCAGGCTGAGCTGGGCCGCGTAGAATGGCCGGATCGTGTGCAACTCAGCCTGCTACTCGCCAGCGAATCCGTGCGGCGACATCCTTCGTTCGAGGGGGCTCAGGCCCTGAGTGCCGCGCTCGCTCTTTTGCCAAGAAAGGTCGGATCATTCCGGCACACGAGCTCGGCGGGGCCTCAAAACCGGGTCTGGGACGTCGCTTTCAGCCCTGATGGACGCTATCTGGCTAGCGCCGGCGCTGACGGCCGAGCCATTTTGTGGGATCTTACCGCGACTAGAGATCCGCTAATAATGCATCACCAAAAACCGGGGGAGAATGTCCAACGATCTCCGGGCGGCGGCTTCAAATGGCGACAGGCGGGCGTGGACGCCGAAGTACGGACGATTGCGTTCGCGGCTGACGGTCGGCTGCTTGCGACGGGCAATCAAGACGGCATTGTCCGTTTGTGGGCAACGTCGACCGGCAAGGAAATAGGGCAGCTCCGTCACGACGACGCGGTGGTTGATTTGGCTTTCAGTCCGACCGGACGATTCATAGCTACCGCCAGCAAAGATGGAAATGCGCGTCTCTGGTCCCTTGATGATCAGCGGGAAGTTGGTCGGATGTCGTATGGCAGCGGCGACTACAGGGAAGTCCGAGAGGTGGCGTTTAGCCCGGACGGGCGTTTTTTCGCGGCGATCTCCACCGGCGGTCGCGTTTGTTTCTGGGACGTCGAACGATCGGCAAAGGACAAATGTTTCAGCAGCGGAATGGTCGGTCTGGGCCTTGCCTACAGTCCGGATGGCCGCACTCTGGCCATTGCGGCTACAAATTCCGTTCAAATTTGGGATGTGGAAAGCGGTAATCGGCGACTATATATGGAACATGCGGACCATCTGGGAAACGCCAAGATGGCCCATTTTCTTTGGGTCGATGACGTGGCGTTCAGCCCGGACGGGCGCTATCTCGCGTCAGCGAGCCGTGACCGCACCGTTCGCGTGTGGGATGCGAAATCCGGACAGGAAGTGGTGCGGCTTCAGCACGCCGGTCCGATCGAAAGTATCGCCTTCAGTCCAGATGGTCAGCACTTGGCGGCGGCAAGTGGTGTTGGCAATGTAAGGGTCTGGGAAGTCACCAGCGGCCGGGAGGTCCAGCGGGTCCAGCCTGGATTAGGCCAACAGATCGACACCGTGGTGTTCAGCGCCGATGGGCAATATTTTGCCGCGGGAGACGGCGGCGGCGGAATTGGCGTATGGCGCTTTGGCCCCGGCAATGAGGTCGCTCGCCTCGTGCATCCTGATGACGTTCGCGATTTGGCTTTCAGTTCAGATGGCCGATTCGTCGCGACAGCGGATGACGATAACATCGTTCGGCTCTGGACCAGCGATGGCTGGCGACAGATCGCGGAGACGAAACGGTTCCGGCCTCGGAAGGCGATTTTTAGCGAAGACGCCCGGCACTTGGCATTGCTCTCACTGGCAGGAGGGCTTGAAGTCCTGGATACCGGCACGAAGGATCTGAGTTCAATCTCACTCGTGTCAAATCGACGAAACAGTGATGTCACGCTGAGGTCCCGACATCTCTTTGCCGAAGGACGACGTTCGTTTACCGTCTGGCAAACCGCCGGTGGCCGACGTCTGGCTGACACCATCGGTATGCCGAACTCACCACATCCGCTGCATCTGTCGGCGATTAGCGGCGATGGGCAGGTCGTGGCGACGCGGTATCGAAATCAAGAATTGCTACAATTTTGGCACGTTCCGGACGGACAGCAGGTTGACGAAATCCGGTTAGTTGATGACGCTTATAAGCTTGGTCTCAACTATCGTGGCGACCGGATCGCCATACTCTTCCGTCGACGGCCCGAAGGCGCGTCCCGGTACGCGCCTTTTGAGTACTGGTTCGAAATATGGAGCACGATAGACGGATCGAGAATCGCGGAGCTCGCGCGGAGTGAGACCGAACCCGAATTTTTCATTTTTCATCCGGACGGTCGGCGATTGCTTGTGCTTACGGGTCCGCGGCAATGGCCGCGTACGATGACATTGATCGATCCAATCAGGCCCACCAATACCGTAAGCCTCATCGACGCCGCGGAAGTTCGACGCATAGCCATGTCCCCCAACGGCGGGTTCCTAGCCGCGATCAGTAGCGGCCGAGCCAGAATTTGGGATCTGTCGACAGGGCGAATAGTTGCTCAGGCCCTTACCGGCGATTATGTCAGAGATATCGGTTTCACGCCCGATGGCCGTTATCTTGCGACCGCAACCGACGACAACCGGGTGACGCTCTGGTACTGGCGTTCCGATGACCTACTCTATCAAGCGTGCCGCCGGCTCACCCGCAATCTGAGCCAGAGCGAATGGCAAGATTTTCTTGGTTCCATACCGTACCGCGAGACATGCCCCGGGTTGGACGGCGGGGATACGACCGCGGCAATCAAGTGAACTTTGGCAGCAATCGCCGCCACGGTTGAAGGGGATTCGTCGAAACGACGATGGTCGTCGAACCTGAGCAAGTCTGTTCGCACAAAGTGCGCGACAATGATTGCAAAGCCGGCCTTGGGACCCTATGAGTGGCGCACGTTTGCAGCCAGAGATTCGACGACGTTCGGATGAATGATTCTCTTCAGCCCCCCGGGCCCCGTACCGACCGCCTGGTCAAAAAATCTCTCGACAAGGATCTTCGACGCATTGTCCGGCTCGAGGCCGCGACCCGGTCGCTCGGCCGGCGGATGGCGGCGCCCGGCCTCGGTTTTTTGTTCCTGGTACTGGTCGGTGGCCTCGCCGCATTCTATTTGGCGGGCACGCCCAACGCGTTGATGGTTGTCATGGCCGGGGTGCTTGGCGGCTACATGGCCCTCAACATCGGCGCCAACGACGTTGCCAACAATGTCGGCCCGGCCGTCGGTTCCAAGGCGGTCACGTTGCTGGGCGCATTGGTGATCGCCGCGATTTTCGAATCCGCCGGGGCGTTGATCGCCGGCGGTGACGTGGTTTCCACCATTTCCAAAGGCATCATCGATCCGTCCCTGGTGCCGGACAGCGACACCTTCATCTGGGCGATGATGGCCGCCCTTCTGTCGGCCGCCCTATGGATCAATCTCGCGACCTATATTGGGGCGCCGGTGTCGACCACGCATTCGGTGGTCGGTGGCGTAATGGGGGCTGGCATCGCCGCGGTCGGGTTCGGCCTCGTCAATTGGGCAACCATGGCGAAAATCGCCGCCAGTTGGGTGATTTCGCCTCTGCTGGGCGGCGCCGTTGCCGCCCTGTTTCTGGCCTTCATCAAGATCATGATCATCTATCAGGACGACAAGATCGCCGCCGCCAAGCGCTGGGTTCCGGTGTTGCTGTCGCTGATGGCGGCGGCGTTTTCCTGCTATCTGGTGATGAAGGGCCTGAAACGGGTTTGGCGGCCGGACGCCTTGTCGGTCCTGGCCATCGGCGTTGGTGTCTTCGCGGTGTCGCTGGTGCTGACGCGCATCTGGGTGGCGCGCAAAGCCGTCGGCCTGGAGAACCGCAACCGTTCGCTCAGGGAGCTCTTCGTCTTGCCGCTGGTCTGTTCCGCGGCGCTGTTGTCGTTTGCCCATGGCGCCAACGATGTTGCCAACGCGGTCGGCCCGCTCGCCGCCATTGTGCATAGCAGCGCCACCGGCGATATCGCTGCCAAGGTCGAAATTCCGCTCTGGGTGATGATGGTCGGTGCTGCCGGAATCGTCTTTGGCCTGTTCCTATTCGGTCCCAAGCTGATCCAAATGGTGGGACAGGAAATCACCAAGATGAACCCGATGCGCGCCTATTGCGTGGCGCTTTCGGCCGCCATCACGGTGATCGTCGCCTCGGCAATGGGACTGCCGGTCAGCTCCACGCATATCGCCGTCGGCGCGGTCTTTGGCGTCGGCTTTTTCCGCGAGTTTTACACCAGCCACAGTCGCCGCCGCCGCGACTATGTGGCGCGTGTCCAGCGCAGTGGCAACGGCGGATCGAAAAAGGAACCGCCGAACCGGGAAATCGTCAAACGGCGGCGGCTGGTGCGGCGGTCGCACTTCATGACCATTATCGCCGCCTGGGTTATCACGGTACCGGCGGCGGCGGCCCTGGCCGCCGGCCTCTACGGGTTAATCTACCTGATAAAATAATGCCGTCGATTTGCGGCCACCGGTCGATCCGGTATGATCGGTCATTACACGATGTCCGAGGGAGCGTGTGATGTCTGATGACAATTCAGCAACCGAGCGGGTTTCTAGCTTTTGTGCCCTATGCGTATCGCGGTGTGGCGCGATAGCGACTCTGGAAAATGGCAAATTCGTCGCCTTGGAGCCGGATCCGTCCCATCCGACGGGCCAAGCGCTGTGTATCAAAGGCCGCGTCGCGCCCGAGCTTGTCTATCACCCGGACCGGCTGCTTTACCCGATGAAGCGAACCCGGCCGAAGGGCGATAGTGATCCCGGCTGGCAACGCATCGGTTGGGACGAAGCGCTCGACACGATGGCGGACAAACTGAAACACTTGGCGGACCGGTACGGGCCGGAATCCGTCGTCTTCACCACCGCCTCGCCGTCGACGTCGGCGTTGTCTGATTCGCTCCTTTGGATCGGACGGCTGCGAAAAGCTTTCGGCACCCCCAATCATTGCCTCTCGATGGAATTGTGCGGCTGGGGCCGCTATCTGGCCAGCCAATATGTCTATGGCGCGGCGGTGCCCGGCGAATATCTGCCCGATCTCGATCATGCCGGCTGCATTCTATATTGGGGCTATAACCCGACGGTGGCGCGGATCACGCACGCCACAGCGACGGTGGCGGCGCTGAAACGGGGCGCGCGTTTGATTGTCGTCGATCCGCGCCGGGCCGGTCTCGCCGGTCGAGCCGATCATTGGCTGCAGGTGCGGCCCGGCAGCGACGGGGCGCTCGCCCTCGGCCTTGCCAACGTGATGATCACGCGGGGCTGGTACGACAAAGACTTCGTCCGCGACTGGACCAACGCGGCCCTGCTGGTCCGGTCCGACAACGGGCGCTTTCTCCGCGAAGCCGATCTTGTCCCGTCCGGCGACAGCCAAAAATTCACCGCCTGGGACGAGGCCGCCGCGCGACCGGTCGCCTATGATCCGGCCCGAGGCACCTATGACGGGGATGTCGCGCTGTTCGGTACTTTCGACATCGAAACAACCGATGGCATCGTTGCCTGCCAGCCGGTTTTCCAGCTGACGGCCGAAATGTGCGCGCGCTACACCACCGATGAGGTCGAACGGGTCACCGGTGTTGCCGCCGGCGACGTCGAGGCCGCGGCGCGGACATTGTGGCAAGCCCGGCCGACCGCCTTTTATTCCTGGAGCGGGATCGAACAACAGACCAACGCGACACAGATCGCCCGTGCCATCTTGCTGCTTTACAGCCTGACCGGAAACTTCGATGCCAAGGGCGGCAATGTCTTGTTTTCCGGCGTGCCGATGGGCGACATCGCCGGCGAAGATCTGCTGTCGGCGGACCAGCGGGCCAAAGCGCTCGGTCTGGGGGCGCGTCCGTTGGGCCCGTCGCGCTTTGAACATGTCACGTCGGCAGAAATCTATCGCGGCATCCTGGATCAAGAGCCCTATGCCGTGCACGGGCTCATCAGCTTCGGCTCCAACCTGTTGGTCGCCCATGCCGACGGTGAACACGGCCGCCGGGCCCTGGCCGCCCTTGACTTTCATGTCCATGCCGACCTGTTCCTGAACCCGACGGCGGAAATGGCCGATATCGTCCTGCCGGTGACCAGCCCGTTCGAATCGGAAGGCCTGAACTTCGGATTCGAAATCAGCGAAGCGGCGCGTTCCCTGGTGCAGCTCCGCAAGCCGCTGGTGGAACCGCGCGGCGAGGCGCGATCGGACATCCAGATCACCTTCGATCTCGCTTGCCGCCTTGGGCTCGGCCGGCAATTTTGGGACGGTGACATTGACGCCGCTTATCGACACCAACTGGCGCCGAGCGGCATCGCACTCGAAACCTTGCGGGAAAATCCAGCCGGCGTGCGCGTACCGCTTGAAACCCGCTATCGCAAGTTCGCCGAGCCGCGGGATGGCGCCGTGCCCGGTTTCAACACGCCAACACGCAAGATCGAGTTCTATTCGGAAACCCTTTTGACCCACGGCTATGCGGCTTTGCCGGACTATGAGGAACCGCTGGTCGGGCTCCGTTCACGGCCGGATCTGGCCGCGCGCTATCCGTTGATCCTGACCTGCGCGAAGGACTCGCTTTATTGCGAAAGCCAGCACCGCGGCTTGCCGAGCCTGCGGCGCCGGGCACCGGATCCCCAGGTCGACCTGCATCCGTCTGCGGCGGCGGCGCGCGCCATCACCGCCGGCGATTGGGTCGCCATCGAAACCCCCAATGGCCGGGTGCGCGCTCGGGCGCGACTGAATGAGGCATTGGACCCGCAGGTGGTCTGCGGTCAACATGGCTGGTGGCAGGCCTGCCCGGAGATCGGTGCGCCGGGTTTTGCGGCATTCGGTCCGGACAGCGCCAACTTCAATCTCGTCATCGGCCACAAGGACATCGATCCGGTCAGTGGCTCGGTGCCGCTCCGCGCCTATGTCTGTGAGATCACGCCGCTGGGGTGACGGCGTCGATTGCCGTCAATCCGGGAAGAACAGTTGCTGGCCGTCGATGCGGTGGCCGGCGATGGCGGCCCGGCCCGCCGGCGACAGCAGCCAGTCTATGAATTGTTGGCCCGAGGCCTGTTTGACGTGAGGGTGGCGTTTCGCGGAGACCACGATCACGCCATAGGGGTTCATCAGGCAGGGATCGCCTTCGATCATGACGCGGAGCTGGCGTTTGTTGCGGAAGCTGAGCCAGGTGCCGCGGTCGCTTAAGGTGTAGGCCGACATCGCCGCGGCGGTGTTGAGGGCGGCGCCCATGCCCGATCCGGTCTCCCTATACCAGGTGCCCGAATGGGCGGACGGGTCGACCGCGGCGCGGCGCCAAATATCAAGTTCGCGCTTGTGGGTGCCGCTGTCGTCGCCGCGCGACACGAACGGCGCGCGCGCCTCGGCGATCCGCATGAAGGCATCGCCGGCGTTTTGGCCGCCGGCGATAGCGGCCGGATCCGTGGCCGGGCCAACGACGAGGAAGTCATTGTGCATCAAGGGATGGCGCTCGACACCAAAGCCCTCACCGACGAATTTTTCTTCCGATTGGCGGTGGTGAACCAGCAAGACATCGACATCACCGTTGCGCGCCAGTCGCAACGCTGCGCCTGTGCCGACGGCAACGACCCGGACGTCGATGCCGGTCTTCGCGGTAAACAGCGGCAGTATGTGATCAAACAGACCGGAATTCTGCGTCGACGTGGTCGATGCGAGCGTGATGTAGGGCCGGGCCGCCGCGCCGGCCGCGCCGGGCAGCGCCAAGGACACCAAACCGAGGAGGATTGGCCCGATGGCGGCGCCGCGCCACCTCATTCGCAGCCGATCCCTTCGTAGATCGAACGCCTTCGCCACCACAACAACTCGCCGTTCAGGAAGGCCTGGGCCAAATCGTTCTTCGGGCCATCGAAAAACTGTTCGGCCGGCGCGCGTTCCTTGATGCGGCCGCGGTGCAGGAAAATGATTTCGTCGGCCAAGCGCTTGGCCTGATTGAGGTCGTGGCTGGTCATGATGACCTTCACGCCGTTGTCCGACAGATCCCGGACGATGGATTCCACCAGATGGGCGGCCGCCGGATCGAGGCTCGCCGTCGGTTCGTCCAAGAACAGGACTTGCGGCTGCAGCGCCATTGCGCGGGCCAGGGCGAGGCGCTGTTGCTCGCCGAACGACAGCGCCCTGGCCGGCGTGTCGCGCAACCTGGCCATGCCGGTCTTCTCCAAGGCGTCGGCAGTGCGTCGGCGTCGTTCGGCGCCGCTGACACCGTGGATTTTCAGCGCCAAATCGATGTTGCCGGCGGCCGTGCGCCGCAGCAACACTGGGCGCTGGAACACCATCGCTTGCGCCCGTGCCAAAATTTTCGGCTCCAGCGCCTGGGCCCAGCGCACGCTGCCGCCGTCCGGCGCGACGACACCGTGACAGACCCGCAGGAACAGGCTCTTGCCGGCGCCGTTGGCGCCGATGATCAAGGATCGCGCCGGCGTCGCGCCGAAGCGGCAATCGATGTCCTTCAACACCCGTTTGTCGCCGCGCTTGAGCGAAACGTTTTCTAACGTGATCGGGAGGACGCTTGGATTTGCCTTCATGCCGGATTCCGCGCTTCGCCAAACAGCCGTAGGCCATAGGCGGCAATATTGACACTGAGCGACAGTAACAGCAAAACCAGGCCCAGGCCCAAGGCGATCGACAGGTTGCCTTTGCTGGCCTCCAAGGCGATCGACGTGGTCATCACCCGGCTGACATGATCGATGTTGCCGCCGACGATCATGACCGCGCCGACTTCGGCGATGGCGCGGCCGAAGCCCGCCAACAGCGCCGTCACCAGCATAAATCGGCCGTCCCAAAGTAGGGTGGCGAGCGCCTGCCACGGGGTCGCCGCCAGCGACCGCAAGGCCTCTTCATATTCGCCCCAAAGCGTTTCCAGCGTCTCCCGCGACAGCGATACGATAATCGGCAACACCAATATGACTTGGGCAATGATCATGGCGGCCGGGGTGAACAGTAGATTGAGCACGCCGAACGGGCCGGAGCGTGACAGCATCAAATAGACCAGCAAACCGACGACCACCGGCGGCAGTCCCATCAGCGCATTGAGGATGACAATGATCAATCGGCGTCCTGGAAAGCGCTGCAGGGCGACGGCGGCGCCAAGCGGCAAGCCGATGAGTGCGGCGATCAGCACAGCGGCAAGGCTGACCCGGAGCGAGAGTTCGATGACTTCGAGCAGTCGGGCATCCATGCCCCACAACATCGTGCCGGCCGACGCCATCGCTCGCCAGATTGCGTCCATCGGCTTTTACCGCGCTCCTTGCCACGGCGCAAATTCATCCCGGTCAAACGTTTCCGTATGGTCGAGAACTGCTCTAGTCATCATCTGAATCATCGGTTATCGCGCCGCTGAGATAGTCGTCGGTGGTGCGTGGTTTTGGCCGCAGGCCGGCATGCATCGGATCGGTTTGTGTCTCGGCCATGTCGATGACCCGGCAATCGGCGCACATTTTCAAACGGCGAAGCGCCTGTTCGTCGGCAAACATGACATGCGACGCCATGGCGGCGACGACCTTGTCGATCATCGATTTCGTGGCGAAAGGGGTGCCGCAACGCAGGCATTCGAACGGCTCTTCTTCCTTGATGACGCGCGGGTTTCTGGCGGCCCGGGTAAAATCCAATCTCGGACGCAGGGAAATCACGCCCTCGGGGCAGGTCTTCGCACAGAGACCGCACTGCACGCAGGCATTTTCGACAAACGAGAGCCGCGGATGCTCGGGCGAGTCGCGTAAGGCATTGGCCGGACAGACACCGGCGCAGGCCAGACAGAGGGTGCAGCCAGCCACTTCGACCTCGACGGTGCCAAACGGCGCGCCGTCCGGCAATTCGATCACGTCAACTGGCTTTGGCGCCGCTTCATGCAGCGTCCCCAGCGCCAACGCCATCAGCGCCCGCTTGCCGCCGATCGGCACAAATGGCTTGGCTTGAGCGCGCGCGTCGGTCGATTTGGCCTCGGCCCAGAGCCGTTGCGAGACGATTTCGGGGTCGCTTTCGTGCAACAGCGCGACCCGGCCGTCCTCGTAGCCAAGCGACGAGACGATGTGGTTCGACAACTCGGCGGCACCGGCGAGGCTTGCGACATCGGATTCCGCCGCCGGCGACACCAGGACGACGCTTTTTTCCGCACCAAAGGCGCGCGCGCCCAGGAAGGCTTCCAAGCCGCATTGGCTGACCGCGTTGACGGCGACCGGCAAGACGTTGGCGGGCAGCCCGTCATAGTGGCGGGCAATGATCGCGATCATGTCTTCGCCGAACGCGCCGTCGTGGAAAAGCAGGACCGGATGATCGCCACCGGCCGTTCCATAAGTGCCAAGCACCGTACGGATACGCTGCAACAGCAGATCGCTTTCCGGCATGGTGTAGCGTACGGCCCCGGTTGGGCAGACGCCGGCGCAATTGCCGCAGCCGGCGCAGACAAAAGGATCGACCTTGATCGCGTCGCCGACGGAGGAAATGGCGCCGGTCGGACAATTGTCCAAACAAAGCGAACAGCCGACAATGCCATTGCGGGCATGCACGCAGATGGCGGCGTCGTAGGCCACGTAGCGCGGCTTTTCGAACTCGCCGATTAGATCGGCAATTTCGAATAACGCCAGCGCCACGGCGCCCGGGCTCTGCGGGTCCGGGTTGAAATAGCCGTCGCGCTTATCGGGCGCGTTGAACAGCGGCGTCGCGCCCCTCAGGTCGAGGATGATATCGCACTCCGACCGGGTCCGGTTGGGCGCGGCGTGGTCGAATGACAAGAATTGCCGTGCCGACGGCGCCATGGCGGCGAAATCTTCGATCTCCAGCTCAAACGCGCCGAGGTGACCGCTGGCGTTGATCGTCGTGGCGTGGAACACGGGAACGTCGATTGTCCGCGGCGGATCAACTTCGGTGGCGCCGACCAGCAACAGCGTCGCATCCATGCGCTGCCCAAGCCGCGTCGCGGCGTCGACGGCGACATCATCGCGACCGATGATCAGCACCGCGCCGGCACTGGTCATGGTGACCGTTCCCGGCCCGTCGATGTTGAGCATCGCTTCGGCGATCAAGGCGCTCATCTTTGCGCTGGCCCGGCCGGCGTCCTGCGACCAGCCCGCCTTCTCACGGATGTTGACGAAACGAACGTCGCCGTCGAACCCGGCGTCGTTGATGGATTCCATGAAAAGCGGGGCTTCCTGCGTGCAGCCGATTATCAAGGGCTGCGTGCCTTTCAGGCGGGCTTCAAACTCCGGCAATTGCCGCCGGCAAAGCTGCGTGCCGCAGAGGTCCAACGGCTTGCCGATCGCGCTTTCCATAGCCGACCGATCCAACGCATTGGATCCTTCGCAATCGCAGACGAGAATGCGAAAATCGCCGTCATCGGATTTTGCCGCCACTTATCAGCACTCCCTCGATCGCTGCGATTCTTTTGACGCACTGTCGAATACTGGGATCGCGAGCGAGCTCCCATCGAGCAATATTGCGGGCAACTAGCTATTTCGGGCAATATGGAGCGCACTTTTGTGACGCAAAAGTTGGAATTGGTCAATGCAAGCGGACGCGAGCATGCCTCTTGGCGTGGTGATCGAACGGCGGGACATCGACAATCCGTGGCAGGACGTCGCCTGGCGGCCGATCGCCGTCATCGCCAACGCCAAACGCCAACAAGAGTGGCGCGAGCTCCAGCGCGGCGACGGCTGGGTTCATATCCTGGCGGCTACGCTTGATCTGGACTTGTTCCGCAGCGAGACGGAAGGCTACCGCACCAATCTGTCGCAGGACACGCCCACGGTATTCGTGGTGCTGCGCCCCGGCGAAGACAGCGATGAAAACGGCGTCGAGCCGTTTCACGTCACGGCCTGCCCTTACGAGGCGATGGGCTATCACGAAAGTGGTGACGAAATCGTCGAAGGCGTGCCGATGCCCGACGATGTCGTCGCCTGGACCCAGAATTTTGTCGACCGCCATCACGTCGATGCGCCTTTTCAAAAGCGCAAGAACAAGCGCCACAAAGACCGCGCGCACGGCTCACGGCCGCGCGGCCGTCTGTCGGAAGACCGATCATGAGCAATGACAGCGAAAGCGCACTCGGACGCTGGTCGCGGCGCAAGACAGAAGCGCGCCGGGATAAGGCGCTCCCTGCCGCGGCGCCGGCCGAAGTCGACACGACGCCGGTCGACAGCACGCCTGAGCCCGACGAACAGGCAGTATCTGTCGAGGCGGCGCCGGCGCTGCCGGATGTGGCGGATCTCAGCGCCGATTCCGACTACACGCCGTTTCTCGCCGATGGCGTGCCGGCCGCGTTGACGCGGGCCGCGTTGCGCAAGCTTTGGCTCAGCGACCCGGTATTCGCCAACCTCGACGGTCTCAATGACTACGATGAAGACTTCAATGTCATCGATAAGGTCATCAGCTTGGTCGATGCCAAACCGAAGATTAGCCGAGGCATGGCCGATGACGACCCGGAAGTGGCGCCCGACTCTACCGAAACCCCCGTAGCAGAGGCCGTAGAGGAAGACGAGGCGGCCGAGGCTGCCAAGGAATTGGCGACGGCGCCGGACATTGATGATGAAATCGTTGGTGACGAAAGCGCACCGGACGACGCGGACGACCAAGATCACGACAAGGCGTAGCCGTTAGCCGACCCAGTCGACCCGTGCGGACACGGAAAATTAGGGTTACGCGTGACACTGCTGCGGTCTATAATTTTGCCAGTCCAGTAAAAAACCCGGGGCGCAACCCCGTAGAATATTGTCAAATCGATTATCGATGAAGGCATGCGATGGACGGGGAAACGGAAACCCTTGACGGGCGACAACCAATCGGCCTGGCCGAGTTGGAAACGCTTCGCGCGGCCGTTTACGCGCTGCTGGCAAAGGCGCTGGCGGCACCGCCGGACAAGCGGTTTTTGGCACAGTTGCAGCAATTGAAAGGCGATGACACTCCGCTTGGCTTGGGCTTGTCGGGCTTGGCGAACGCCAGCCGCATGTCCCTTGTCGATATTGAAGACGAATATAGCCGGCTGTTCTATGGCATGGGTCAGGGCGGCGAAGTGCTGCCCTATGCCTCGTACTATCTGACCGGAAGCTTGCACGACCGGCCGCTCGCCGATCTGCGCGCCGACATGGAGAATTTGGGCATTGCGCACGCTAAAGTGAATGGCGAGCCCGAAGACCATATCGGCTTTCTGTTGGAAATGATGCACGGCTTGATCGTCGGTAGTTTTGGCGTCGGCAAGGTCGACTTAGCCGGACAGATTCAGTTCTTCAAAGCCCACATCGCGCCATGGGCGGGCGACTTTTTCCGTGATTTGGAGGCAGCCGACTCGGCGGTATTTTTCGCCTCAGTCGCAGCTCTTGGGTTGGTGTTTTTTGAGATCGAAGGGGATGCCTTTGAAATGGCGGCATAAAGCCGCGTGGGTCAGGGCCGCAGCCGGTTCGGTGACCCAAATCGCAGAAGCGAGGAGTACGAAATGAAAATGCAAGAACGAGAAACGACCGAGGTCGGTCGTCGCGATTTCCTGAAGCACGCGGCGCTAACCGTCGGTACTGTCGGCGCGGCCGCCGTTCTGGCCAATACCGCACAGGCATCGGTCGTTGATACCGAAGCGGAGACGGCCGGCTACCAGGAAACGAACCATGTTCGCGCGTACTACGACCTGGCGCGGTTCTAAGGCCGCGATCGGAAACAAACATTCGGCTAGGCGTTGGATCGCCGCCTAAGATACAGACAATTCTGGGAGAGTTAGATGCTGACCAAGAAATCCGGCGGGGTTGCGAAAGGCCCCCGTCTGAAAAATGCATTGGCTTCAGTTGTCGGACAAACCGTTGATCGACGGGCATTCCTTGTCAGATCCGGTCTTGTCGCCGGCGGCGCCGCACTGGCGACGACCGCCCCGCTTGGCACCGTCAAGAAGGCGAAAGCGCAGACGAGCAGCAGCGATATCAAGAAAGTGAAGTCGGTTTGCACGCATTGTTCCGTCGGCTGCACCGTCATCGCCGAAGTCGATAAAGGCGTTTGGGTCGGGCAGGAGCCGGGCTTTGAAAGTCCGTTCAACCTCGGCGCCCATTGCGCCAAGGGCGCGGCGGTTCGCGAGCATGCCCATAACGAGCGGCGGCTGAAATATCCGATGAAGCTCGAGGGCGGCAAGTGGAAGAAGGTGTCCTGGGAACAGGCCGTCAACGAAATCGGCGACAAGATGCTGGAAATCCGACAGGCATCCGGCCCTGATTCGGTTTACTGGCTCGGATCCGCCAAATTCAGCAATGAGCAATCCTATTTGTTCCGCAAGTTTTATGCCTTCTGGGGGTCGAACAACGGCGATCACCAGGCGCGCATCTGCCACTCGACCACGGTCGCCGGCGTCGCCAACACCTGGGGCTACGGCGCGATGACGAATTCCTACAACGATATGCACAATTCGCAGGCGATGATCCTGATCGGCTCGAATCCGGCCGAGGCCCATCCGGTCGCTGTGCAGCATATCCTGAGGGCGAAGGAGCGTAACAATGCCGCGTTGATCGTCTGCGATCCGCGCTTTACCCGGACCGCCGCGCACGCCGACGAATATGTCCGTATGCGTCCCGGAACCGACGTCGCGTTGGTATGGGGCATTCTCTGGCATGTGTTCGAAAACGGCTGGGAAGACAAAGAGTTTATCCGCCAGCGCGTCTGGGGCCTCGAACAGATCAAGGCTGAAGTCAAGAAATGGACGCCGGAGGAAACCGAACGGGTCACCGGTGTGCCGGGCTCGCAGTTGCGGCGTGTCGCACGGACCTTGGCCAACAACCGGCCCGGGACCATCGTCTGGTGCATGGGCGGCACCCAGCACACCAACGGCAACAATAACACCCGCGCTTATTGCATCCTGCAATTGGCGCTTGGAAACATGGGTGTGTCTGGCGGCGGCGCCAATATTTTCCGCGGCCACGACAACGTCCAGGGTGCCACGGACATGTGCGTTCTGTCGCACAGCCTGCCGGGTTACTACGGCCTCAAGACCGGCTCCTGGAAGCATTGGTGCCGGGTCTGGGATGTTGACTACGAGTATGTGAAAGGCCGCTTTGCTTCCCAGAAACTCATGGAATCGAAGGGCATTCCGGTATCGCGCTGGATCGATGGCGTGCTCGAGAACAAGGACAACATCGATCAGCCGGATAATCTCCGGGCCATGGTGTTGTGGGGGCATGCGGTCAATTCGCAAACCCGGTTGCCCGAGATGAAGACGGCGATGGAAAAACTCGACCTGATGGTGGTGATTGATCCGGTGCCGACCTTCGCTTCGGTGATTCCGGATCGCCAAGACGGCGTTTATGTCTTGCCGGCATCGACGCAATTCGAGACCTATGGCTCGGTCACCGCGTCGAACCGGTCGTTGCAATGGCGCGACAAAGTCTTCGAACCCGCCTTCGAATCCAAGCCGGACCACGAGATCATGTATCTCTTTGCCCAAAAGCTCGGTTTCGAAAAAGAGATGTTCAAAAACATCAAGGTGAACGAAAACGAGCCGTTGGTCGAAGACATCACCCGCGAGTTCAACGGGGGCATGTGGACGATCGGCTATACTGGCCAGTCGCCTGAGCGGTTGCGCCTGCATATGGCCAACCAGTCGACGTTCGACAAAACCACGTTGCAAGCGATCGGTGGCCCGGCTGACGGCGAGTATTACGGCTTGCCTTGGCCGTGCTGGGGCACCGCCGAAATGGGGCACCCGGGAACGCCGCTGCTCTATGATTCGTCGAAGCCGGTCGCCGAAGGCGGCTTGACTTTCCGCGCCCGGTTCGGGGTCGAACGCGAGGGTCAGAACCTGCTTGCCGAAGGCTCCTATTCGGTCGGGTCGGAAATCAAGGACGGCTATCCCGAGTTCTCCATGGCCATGCTTAAAAAACTTGGCTGGGACAAGGATCTGACCGACGCCGAACGTCAGGCGATCGAGGCTGTTGCCGGCGATAAAACCAACTGGAAAACCGATCTTTCCGGCGGTATCCAGCGGGTCGCGATCAAGCACGGCTGCGCGCCGTTCGGCAACGCCAAGGCACGCACCGTGGTTTGGACCTTCCCGGATCCGGTGCCGTTGCATCGGGAGCCGCTATATACGCCGCGGCGCGATCTGTTGCCGAAATACGCGACGTATAAGGACAAACAGGCCTACCGTCTGCCGACCAAGTACGAATCGATCCAGAAGAACGACTTCTCCGACAAGTTCCCGACCATCCTGACGTCGGGGCGTTTGGTCGAATATGAGGGCGGCGGCGACGAGTCGCGGGCCAATAAGTGGCTCGCCGAACTGCAACAGGAAATGTTCTGCGAGATCAATCCACGCGATGCCAACAACAATGGCATCAAGGAAGGCGGCGACGTCTGGGTGCATAGCCCGGAAGGCGGCAAAGTCTTGGTCAAGGCACTGATCACGCAACGGGTGGCGGCTGGTGTCGCGTTCATGCCGTTCCACTTCGGCGGCCATTGGCAAGGCAAGGACTTACGGGACAAATATCCACCAGGCGCCGATCCGTACGTATTGGGCGAAGCGTCCAATATGTGCGGTACCTATGGATATGATTCGGTGACGCAGATGCAAGAATCGAAAGTCACCCTTTGTCGCATCGAAGCGGCCTGAAGCGCGGGAGGAGTTTGAGTTATGGCAAGAATGAAATTTCTCTGTGACGCGGAACGCTGCATCGAATGCAATGCCTGCGTCACGGCCTGCAAAAACGAGCATGAAGTGCCCTGGGGCATCAATCGGCGTCGTGTCGTAACGATCAGTGACGGTCAGCCGGGCGAACGCTCGATTTCCGTCGCTTGCATGCATTGTTCGCAAGCACCTTGTATTGCCGTATGCCCGGTCGATTGCATCTACCAGACCGAGGATGGTGTGGTGTTGCATTCCAAGGATCTCTGCATCGGCTGCGGCTACTGCTTCTTCGCCTGTCCGTTTGGCGCGCCGCAATACCCCCAAGCCGGCAACTACGGCAGCCGCGGCAAGATGGACAAATGCACCTTCTGCGCCGGTGGGCCGGAGGAGGACATGTCCTCCGCGGAGTTCCAGAAGTACGGCCGCAACCGGCTGGCGGAAGGCAAGCTGCCGATCTGTGCGGAGATGTGTTCGACGAAGGCGTTGCTCGCCGGCGATGGCGACATCGTCTCGAACATTTACCGCGAGCGGATCGTGGCGCGCGGGTTCGGCTCCGGCGCCTGGGGCTGGGGCACGGCGTACAAACTGAAGTCGGGATCGTAAACGGTCCATTGCAGCGTCTGCCGTACCGCGGGGAGTGACGTGATGCTTGGGAAAATTCGCCAAGCCGGCCTAGGCCTGGCGTTTGCGGCGATCCTGGTGTTGTTGCCGGTCGTCGAGGGCGCGTTTGCCCAACAATCATCGTCGTCGGTCCGGCCACCCGACAGCACCGGCAGCACGGCGCCGAGCGCCTCGGCGCAAGGCGGCGCGGTTCCAGGTGGTGCGCTCGGCAATGTGAGCGATGCGGAGCTATGGCGCAAAGTGCGCCACGGGGCAGCCGGAAGAGTGTCGATCCCTGACCCCAATGCGGCCGTGCTGGTGCAGTCGCAAGGCGAGGATTTTCGCCTGTTTCGCGACAATCAGCTGAGGCAAGCGGGCGCCTGGGCGCTGCTGGTCGTCGTTGTCCTGCTTGCGCTGTTTTTTCTTATACGTGGCCGCGTTCGGGTCGAGTCCGGATTATCCGGCCGTACCGTGCTGCGGTTCAAATTCTGGGAGCGGTTCGCGCATTGGCTGACCGCGGGGTCGTTTGTAGTCCTTGGTCTGACTGGCCTGAACATGCTGTACGGCAAAACCGTCTTGATGCCGGTGATCGGGCAATCTGCGTTTGCCACGCTAACCTTGGCCGGCAAATATGCGCACAATTTTCTCGGATTCTCTTTTACGCTCGGCGTGTTGCTGATGATCGTCCTCTGGATCCGCGACAATCTGCCGAGCCGACACGACGTTAAATGGATTGCTGTGGGCGGCGGACTCTTCGGCAAAGGCATTCACCCGCCGGCCAAGAAATTCAATGCCGGCCAGAAGCTGGTCTTCTGGGTGGTCGTGCTATCCGGTCTGTCGTTGGCGGCAAGTGGCTTTAGCCTGATGTTTCCGTTTCAATTCGCGCTTTTCGAGGGCACGTTCAGGTTCTTGAACCTATTCGGGTTCGGCCTCGCCACCGACCTGACGCCGCTGCAGGAAACGCAGCTGGCCTTGATTTGGCATAACGTTGTCGCCTTGGTGGCGATCGTTTTGATCATCGCCCATATCTATATCGGGTCGCTCGGCATGGAGGGCGCGATCGACGCCGTCACAACCGGCGAAGTCGACGAGAATTGGGCGCGCGAGCACCATTCCCTTTGGCTGAAAGAAGTCGGAGACACGGCAGCGGAGCCGGAACCCAGTTCGGCCGCCGAGTGACCGTTAAAGGCGGGTGCTTTGGCTGCTGTAGCGTTGCGCCGAACTGCCGTCGGTCAACGTGAGTGCGCCAGCCGCGACGATTGCAATGACGATCGCGGCAGCGAATCCCAACCACATTGCACGCATGGCCCCGCTCCTTCATGTGCGTTGATTGAAGACTAACACGTAATTCATTGGAGTAGAAGAAACGTGACCGCCCTGTGACGCGGACATAGACCGAACGAGAAATCGCCGGTTGCGCTCGGATCTGAAATATTGTGCGACTCCAAGCCCTCGCACAGTTGCAATCCATTCACCAAACACCCTGGGTTGACGCTCATATTTCGAGCATAAGTCACCTTAGAATTGACATAGCCTATGCAACAGACATAGGTGCAGATGGCTGGATGGAGCCGCGGGGGTTTAGCTAGATGAAAATAAAGGGACCGGCATGCCTCGGCTTCGTGCTTGCCTTGATGGTAAGTTTCTCAGCATACGGTGAGACTCCCGATACGACGCCGCATTTTTTCGATCCCGAGGGGAACGCGTTGGAAAGGTTTGAGCCGGTCTGGACCGCGCTCTATAAGCAATACGGACAGTTTACGCCGGATCGGATTTTGATCCGTGTCACCAACGCGAATTTTTCAAAATTTGACGTGCGTAGCAATACAATCATGATCAAGGCGGCCCATTACAAACAAAAATGGCGCGCCATGGAAATCGTCGCCCATGAAACGGTGCATCTCGCAAATCATAATCTGACGAATGGCCATAGCCTTCGGAACCGGTTCAGGTTTATCGACGAAGGCTATGCCTCTGTTTTTGGCAAACGGCTATTCGGCGAGGACGCGCGTTACAAGCAGGACGTACTTGTGATTGCCGCGGATCAACAACGAAAAGACAATGTGCGTCTCGAACTTGTACAGGATTGGAAAAAATATTGGGGCGATTGGCGTGAAGACAGGCGTACCCTAACGAACTACGCCTATCCCGTTGGTGCAAGTTTTATCTATTATCTGGAGGATGTATATGGCGAAAAGGAACCTCTGCGTTTCATGAGTGCGTTGGGCCGCACCGGAAACTTCAACGACGCATCATACCTCGCGTTCGACGTGACGGGACGGCAGATTGAAGCCGGCTGGATCACCTACATGAAAAACGTCAGGATTGCGCCGGCAGGGCCGATCCGCATTGTACGTATGGAGCCGCCGAATGGCGCCACCGGCGTCAGCCGAAACCGGGACGAGTTGCTCGTAGAATTCGACACGGAAATGATGAGAGAGATTTGTGTCGGAACCGACTCTTGCGACGAGATTTGTTACAGCAACGCCTATTGGAAATCCTCCAAAGTACTAGCGATCAAACTGCCGAAACGATTGCAGTCGAATGAAACTTATTCCTTATCTTTGGGAATCCTGGAACGTTGCCGACTTAGGAGCCGTGGCCTCGTCGACCTACCCGTGACCCAGTGGAACTTCAAAACCAGTCAGCAATAGCGCTTCCCATCAATTAAGACTCTTCCGCGGTCGTCTGCTCCAGGCCGTGTTCGATTGATAGGCAGTTCAAGACCATGCTGCTTATGGGCAAGACCGGACGGTCACGAAGAAACCGTTGTTGTCCGGCGCGTCATTCGTTTTTTTCCGGGACGATCAGCCGCAAATAGGCAACAAGATCGTTCAAACCGGCCTCTGTGTTGATTCTTTGCACCGGCATTTTCGTGCCGGGCAGATACCGGTCGGGGCCCTGGCGAAACAATTCCGCGATGGTCTCCGGCGTCCAAACAATATCGACATGCTCAAGCGCCCTGGAATAGCGATAGCCATCGACGGTGCCGGCGTGGCGCCCGAACAGGCCGGAGAAATGCGGCCCGGAACGCTGTCTTTCGGTCGCCGTCAGGGCATGGCAACCGGCGCATTTTCGGAACAGTTTGGCGCCCGGATGGGTGCTTTCCAGCCAAGGCGTCGGCCGCTCCCCTACGTTGTCGCCGGCTACAGTGATTTGGTCGCCGGATTCAAGATGCCAGACCTTGACGCGCTCGCCCGAACCCGCGGAAAGCGCGAAGCGGCTATCCGGCGAAATCGCCACCGCCCATACCGGGCCATTCTCGACCGTCAAGCTGTGCCGCACCGCCCCGGTGTTGCCGTCCAGTGCCAGGAGATTGCCGTCGACATAGCCGACCAAAATCACCGCGCCGTCTGAAGAAATCGCCACCGAGATCGGCTTGACGCTGGGCTCAGGCAGGTAGGCCGTAATCGAATCGAATGTCGCTAGATCCCAAATTCGGGCTTGGTTGTCGAGGCCTATGGTCAGCAGGCGCCGGCCGTCGCGCGATGCGACCAGGTGCGTGAGGCCGATGTCGTGCGCCTTTATTCGACCGATCGTAATGCCGTCGGACCGGCGCAATAGTCTGACCACGCCGTCACGGCCGCCGGCGATCAACGTTTGGCCGGCCGCGTCCGTCGCAACGGCGGTGATCGGCACCTTGGTCTCGTAGGCGGCCAGTTGCGCGCCGGTCTTGACGTTCCAAAGCACCAGCCGGCCATCCCAGCCGCCGGTCAACACCGCGTTGGCGCCGGGCGCCGAGGCGACGGACATGGCGCGGCCGCGATGGCCGTTCAATTGGTGCCGGATTTGGCCTGAGCGCAAATCCCAGATGATTACTTTGCCGTCGGCGCCGACCGTGACCGCGCTGTTTTGGACCGGCCCGAAGATGGCGCCGTTTACCGGGCCGTCGTGGCCGGCCAGCAGCGCCAATTCGCGCTGTTCGTCGAATTGCCAAAGGCGCGCGGTGTAGTCGAAGCTTGCGGTCAGCGCCAACCGGCCGTCGGCTGAAAGATCGATCATGCGAATCAAGCCGCCATGGCCAACCATGTCGGCATTAGCCAGCCCTGACACGGTCAATAATCCGCCCAAGATCGCCGCATGCCCAAAAAAAACGGCCAAGCCGGACAGAACCTTCGCCCTTCCAGATTTGCGCATTATTGAATGATATTTTGCGCGCGCAAAATTGTCACCAAGGGATTGCCGGCAGGTTGTCCTATGTCATGATACTTGCCTAACGGGAGGACCGCGACGGACCATGGCTAACTTTTGGACCAACTCCGGATTTGGCTTGCTCGACCGGAACAGTGACGGTTATCTGGAGCTAAGCGACGATTTTGTGCGCGCCTATCTTGTCCGCCCGGAGCTGCGGCCGGTCGAGGAATCTTGCAGCGCTGAATTGCGCCTTCATGAGAAGCTGCTCGAGACGCCGCTTGGCCCCATCGATGAATCCGAACTCAAAGCCATCGAGGATGAGGACGCCCGGCAGAACTACGGCTACTTTCTGAAGTTCCGCGGCTTTTTGACGGACGCGGCCAGTATTGAGCACTGTTACCTCAGGTTCTTTGGCGCCGGCCAGCCGATCAATATTCCGCCGCTATTCATTGATCATCTGACCCATGTCATCCTCAGAAACATATTGGCGGCCGTCGAAGACCCCTTCGAACTTCGCGCCGCGGAACTGCTTTTTCGTGACCAGACATTGCAGAATATCGACGGCGCCTTGCTGCTCATGGACACTGAAATCGCCGAGCTGAAGCGCCAGCACCGGGCCGGCAGCTCGATTAATTTGGTCGAGATATTGCGTACCGAAACCGTGCTTGGCCCCAATGAACTGGAAGTCCTGTCCGAGGAAAACAAAGGCAAATACTACGCGCGCTCGGATTTGTTCGAATTCGCCTTCGACGTTACGCCCGATCGGTCTGGTATCGCCGCCCTCGGCCGGGTGCTGCAACGGTGGATCGCGCATTTCTTAGGCGCCCCTGTCACCATAGAGCCGCGCCAGCAGGTTGATGACCCGCATTGGTCCTGGCATGTCGGGTTGGATGTCACGTCGACCGCCTTGTTGAACGATCTTTATAATCGGGTCGAGATCGGCGAGGACCGCTTGGAATGTCTGATCAGCCTGTTCAGCCTGACCTTCGATGATCCTGCGGCCGCGCGTGTCGAGATGGCCGGTCGGCCGGTCTATTTGGGGCTTGCCGTCGACGAAAACAATCGGTTGCGGGTCAAGCCGCAAAACCTGTTGGCCAATCTACCGCTGGCGGCATCGGCCTAGATCAAACTGCATAACAATGGAATCATTGGTATGCAGATAAGTTGCTCTAATCGATGGAATCAGGACGCGTCGATGTCGGTTTCGAACGCCGTTGCGTTGGCGTCATCGCCGCCGATCGTCAACACCATGCGGACGTTTAAGGCGTCGCCGGAAGCGGCGTCCAGCGCCGCCTTGATGACTTCGTGGGATTCCACGCCCACGCGCTTCAAGTATTTTCGGATTTGCATGTCGCGGTCTTCCACGGTCATCGTCGTTCTCCAGAAATTTGGTCGAGACCTGCTTTAAACAAAGGGTGTAGCAAAGGATGGCGCCATGATCGACCTCTTTCCGTTTTCAGGCTTTCCGGTGGCTGTGTTCGGCCTATCGGCCGAAGGTATCGCCTCCGCCCGTGCGTTGATGTTGAGCGGCGCGGAAGTCATTGCATGGGATGAAGACCCGGAGCGGCGCGCCGCGGCCGCGGCCCAGGATATCGCTTTGCGCGATTTATCCGCCATCGACTGGCGCGAACCGGTCAGCCTGGTGATCGAGCATGCCATCGCCCACGACAAGGACGGCTCCCACGCCATTGTCTCGGCGGCCCGTGCCGCCGGTTGTGAAGTCATCGCCGATGTGGAACTGCTGGGGCGGGCGCAGCGTGATGCGGCCTATGTCGCACTGGTGTCGCGCAACGCCGCGGCGAGCGCACTCGATCTCTTCGAACATGTGCTGCAAGTCTCCGGCCGCGAAACGGAAGTCGGCGGCGACGACGGCCGGCCTTTGGCTGATCTGCATGGATTGGATTCCGGCGGCGTCTATGTGGTGTCCATGCCGCCGGCCCGCGCCGATCTCACGGTTTCCATCACCTTCGACGCGGCGGTCGTTCTCGACCTGGGTTCCGGGGCCTGGCCGCCCTGTGGTTCCAGAGAAAGCACCTTGGCGGCCTGTCGCTGGGTCTTCCATCGCCAGACCGGTCCGAAGGGGGCGGTCATTTCCGTGGACAGCGCGGCCGGGCGCAAGATCTATCAGGATTTGGCGGCGAATAATGAGCAGGTCGTCATCCCCGTCTCCGGATACGCGCGGGCGCCGGGCGGCGTTTATGTCGTCGATGGCGTGCTATTTGACGATATTGGCGGCAACGCGGACGCGGTGACCGATCTGCCGCTCGATAGCGCCCAAGACGCCCAAATTACCGGTCTGCATGCGGCGAGCGCGTATGCCACGGCGGTCCTGCTGGACATTCCCCGACACGCGGCCATGGCAAGCCTGCGAAGCTACTTCATCGAGTAGGAATTGATTGGCGCCGCTCACGGCTTTTTCAGGGTCAGGGCAAAACGTAAAATATCATCGACATCTTTATACGTCATCCGGATCGACGGCGCGTTGAGCGGCAAATTTGTCGGCGGTCGGTGATCCGGCAGAAAGACAAACGACACATGCGGACGCCGCGCGAAGAAACTCTGAAACCGCTCTGCCCCGTCATCCATGTTGGCGAGCAGTTGAAATGACGGCGTGCTGCCGATCCCGCCCATTTTGTTGAAATCGCCGATGACGTGACAGAAGGCACAGTGCTTGCGGGCAAGCTCCTGGCCTTTTGTGACATCACCCGCACCCTGTGTCGGACCACCGAAAAAGACCGAGGCCAGTGCGACGGCACACAATGCTTCGCGCAATCTCAAGGGCTGACGCCTTGCTATGCAAGGTTAGTTTTCGAGACCTAATACCAACCTGCGGTCAAATGGGTCCTTATTACCGCGGGTTGGTAAAACTATGTCATGGAACGAAATTTAGGGCCATGGCCTATTGCTGTCGTGCGCGGCCTATTCGAAGTGACAGCCGACCGTGCCGAAGGCGCCATAATCGGCGGTGATGGTGTCGCCGTGCCGGGCTTCGATCGGCCGGATGAATGATCCGGACAGCACAATCTCGCCGGCGCCGATGGCATCGTCGTGCTCGGCCAGCCGGTTGGCGAGCCAGGCGATGCCGCTCGCCGGATGATTGAGAACCGCCGCGCCCAATCCGGTTTCCTCGATTTCGGCGTTGCGCGATACAATGGCGCCGACCCAGCGTAGATCGGTCTCAAGCGGCCGGACCGGCCGGCCGCCGAGCACGATCCCGGCGTTGGCGGCGTTGTCGGAGATGGTGTCGAAGACGGTGCGCGTCTGACCGGTTTCAGGGTCGGAACGCTGGATGCGCGTGTCCAGGATTTCGAGCGCGGGACAGACATAATCGGTCGCGTTCAGCGCGTCAAAAATTGTCACGCCCGGGCCCTTCAACGGCTCGCGCATCACAAAAGCGATTTCCGCCTCGATACGCGGCTGGATAAAACGGTCCGGCGCCACGCGAGCGCCGTCGGCGAACAGCATGTCATCGAACAACACGCCGGAATCCGGCGTATCGATGGTTAATGCATTTTGCATAGCCTTCGAGGTCAGGCCGATCTTGCGTCCGATGATGGTCCGGCCCGCGGCAAGTTTCAGCCGGACCCAAGCGGCCTGTATCGCATAGGCTTCGGCCATTCCCATGTCAGGCAAATCCAAGGACAAAATCCGGATCTGCGTCCGTGTTCGCTCGGCTTCGTCTAGTCTGCGGGCAGCGCTCTCGATCCCTTGTTGGTCCATTGTCCTCTGGTCCTCGACAGTTGGGCGTTGGCAGCGTGAAAGCAAAGATGCCAGTGTCACTGCTCTAATCGCGATTGACAATGTTACCCGCCAGCAAGTTCGCGGTCCTGACGTGGTGCATCTACTCGGTTCAGTCTGCGGCGACCGCGTCACCGCACTGAAAACGAACGCAGTCAAGTTATTGTAACTATTGAATAAAATGGAATACACAGGTCCTTGCTCGACCGCTGTATCGGGGTCAGGCGATATTCGCGCGGTCCTATGCCCGCGGACACGACGGACCGATCCCTCTCTATAAGCACAGTTAGCCGCCGGCACGACACCGGCCGATGTCGGGACATTTTACACCGCCGGCCGCCGTACACGGCCGTTAACCATGAAACTGACGGATCTCTATGGCGTCGGGCCGCTGGCATCCTTCTTGCGGTCTGAGGGCCACGTCGGCGGTTAAGTTCGACGATTTGGCAGAAACCGACGGCTCTGCACTAAGGCGCGAAAAACAAAAAAGCGACCAGGCAGGCCATCCGAAAAACCTAGAGGTCCGATATGGCTGATTTCACAACCCTGATCAATTCGCACACCCCGACTGCATACTGGCGGCTGGATGAAACCACTGGTCTTACGGCTGACGATCCGGCCGGCAGCCATGATGGCATCTACCAGAACGGCACGGTTTTGGCCGAAGAAGCCGGCCCGTTGAACGGCGGCGGGACGAGCGCACCGCATTTTGACGGGGTGAATGATTATGTCGAGGCCGCGACCGACGCGTCCTTCAACCTGCCCGCAGGCACGTTCCAGATCTGGATGAAATCTGACGCTTTCGGCGTCGATCCCCGGGCCCTGGCGTCTTCGGGTTCCGACGGCAACGTCGCCGGCAGCTTCTTTCTTGCCTTGAACGACGGCGACAAGGGCCAGATGGTGTTCCGCCTGCAGGACGGGACCAGCAACAAGTTCGTATGGACCGATCTCAACGTGATCGCGCCCGACCAGTGGCACCATGTGGCGGTGACCTGGGGCTCCGGCGGCATGAAGATCTATGTCGATGGCACTCTGAGCAATACCAGTGAAACCACCAGCGGCGCCGACTACACCGGCGGTGTTGCCTTCACCGGCGACCCGATCACCATCGGCGCCTCGCAGATGTTCAGCGCGCCGGGTCAAGCCGAGCCGACCGACCGCTTCTTCAAGGGCAATCTTGCCGAAGCCGCGTTCTTCGATCAGGCGCTGAGCGACGGCGAAATCGCCGATCTCTACAACGCCGGAATCTTGGGCGACATCAGCAACATCGCGACCGACGACGTCGCCGCGACCGACGAAGATTCGACGGTCGATATCGACGTCCTCGACAACGACAGCGGGCCGTCGAATGTAACCGATGTCGACACCGACGGGACCGCGGGCGCCGTCACCATCAATCCGGACGACACCGTCACCTACGATCCGAATGGTGCTTTCGACTATCTCGCCGCCGGCGAGACGGCGACCGACAGCTTCAACTACACGGTTAAAAAGGGTGGCGAGAACGACTTGGGCTCGGTTACCGTCACCATCACCGGCGTCAACGACGCACCGGACGCCAACGATGATGTCGCGGAGACCGAAAAAGATTCGGCCACCACCATCACCGTGTTGGCCAATGATGACGACGCCGACGCAAGCAACACCTTGAACGTTACCTCGGTGAACACCGCCGGCACGGCCGGATCGGTGGTTGTCAACGCCAACAACTCGATCACCTACGATCCAAATGGCGCCTTCGACGGCTTAGGCGCCGATGCCACGGCGACCGATACCTTCACCTACAAAATCACTGACGATGCCGGCGTAACCTCGACCGCTACGGTCACGGTTACCATCAGCGGCGACACCGCCGCCCATGACGGCGGCTACTTGGAAGCGGTAACCGATCACACGCCGATTGCCTACTGGCGGCTCGGCGAAGGCGCCGGATTCACGGCCGACGACCTCGCCGGTGGACACGACGGCGTCTATCGCAACGGTACGGAACTGGCGACTGTGTCCGGTCCCTTGGCCGGTGAAGCCACCGTCGCACCGCATTTCGATGGCTCGAACGATTTTGTCGAAGCCGCGACCGACGCGTCCTTCAACCTGCCGGAAGGCACATTCCAGATCTGGATGAAGTCAGACGCCTTCGGCGGCGACCCCCGGGCTCTGGTCTCGTCCGGTTCGATCGGCAATGTCGAAGGCAGCATCCTGGTCGCGCAAAATCCCGACGATTCCGGCCAAATCGCCTTCCGTCTGCAGGACGGTACCAATGACAAGTTCGTTTGGACGCCGCTCAACACGATCACACCCGACCAGTGGCACCACGTGGCGGTGAGCTGGGGTTCCGGCGGCATGAAGATTTATGTCGACGGCGTCCTGCACATGACCGAGGAATACACCGGCGGCGTCGCCTTCACCGGCGATCCGATCACCATCGGTGCGTCGCAGAAGTACAGCGCGCCGGGTCAAGCCGAGCCGACCGACCGCTTTTTCAAGGGCAATCTCGCCGAAGCCGCATTCTTCAACGAGGCGCTGGATGCCGACGAAATCGTCGACCTCTACGACGCCGGCTTGCGGGCCAGCACCGCCGATTTGGCCAATAACGATGTGGCGGCCGTAGACGAGAATGCGACGGTGGACATCGATGTTCTCGACAACGACGACGCCTCGACGAGCGTGAGCGGTGTCGACGGCGCCGAATTGGCCGGCACCGTGACGCTGAATGGCGATGACACCATCACCTATGACCCGAACGGTCAGTTCGAGCATCTGGCGGCGGGCGAAACGGCGACGGAAACCTTCCGCTATTCGGTATCCGACGGCAACGGCGGCTTGGACGTGGCGACCGCAACGGTCACCATCCACGGCGAAAACGACGCCCCGGTCGCAACCAAGGACACGGCGCGCACGGAAAAGGATGCGTCGACCACGCTGACTCTGGTGGCCAACGACGAAGACGCCGATGACAGTGACGTCCTCTCGGTGGTCTCGATTGACGACAGCGCCACCCAGGGCACGGTTACGCTCAACGCGGACGGCACCGTCACCTATGATCCGAATGGCGCCTTCGACCATTTGGGCGATGACGAGCAGTCGGCCGACCACTTCAGCTACACCGTCAGCGACGGTAAAGGCGGCACGGACACCGCCACGGTCACCATCGCGATCGGCAAATCCGATGCCGTAGCAGCAACCCCTGACGCCTTGAACGGGTTGGTCCTGTGGCTCGATGCCGCCGACGAAACGACCATCACCGAAACCGGTGGCGGCGTTTCCGAATGGCGCGACAAGAGCGGCAACGATTATCATCAGACGCAAACCGACGCGGCGAGCCGGCCAGAGTATGTTGACGGCCTGTTGCATGGCTTCGGCGGTATCCGTCTCGATGGAACCAACGACTTCCTGACCGGCAATCTCGACGGACTTTCCCTTGACGGCATGACCTTGCTGGTCGTTGCCGACTTCAAGGAAACCGAAGGCTTCAACGGCGTCCTGAGCGTTTTTGACGAGAACGACGAGAACGATTGGGGCAGCGACGATGCGTTCGTGCTGGACTCCGGCGAAGTAGAGAACAGTGTTTCCTTACGCCGCAACCACCATGCTGAGGATTCGGTCTACGTGCAGGATCACGGCCTCGGCGGCGAAGGACCGCACATCCTGGTTGCCACCGTCGGCGGCGGAGTCGCGACGATGGAAATCGACGGACACCTGATGGAGGTCGATCTGTATGAGGGACATGGCTCTCTCGATCCGACCAACTCGCTGATCGGCGGCCGCTGGCATGAGGGCGCGATGCCTGCCGACAAGTTCGGCGAAAACGATATGTTCGACGTGCTGTTGTTCGATCGTGTTCTGACCGACGACGAGATCGATAGCCTCTATGCCTATCTCGGCGAAAAGTGGAACGTGAGCGTCGAGGATACGGCCATCGACTATCAGTTCGTGCCGTTCGCCGGCCAATCCAACGCCAACCGCCACTTTACGCCGAGCGATTCCGGTGAGGTTCGCTTCGAGCAAGAATTCAAGGCCCTGACTGGTGGTACCTTGGTGGACGCCTTCAACGTGTCGACCGGTGCCAGTTCGGCAGACAGGATTGCCGTGTCGTCCTGGGCCCCGGATCGCTATTGGTGGGATATCGAAGCCGACGTGCCGGGCCAATTGCTGCTTAACGCCGTCCAAGACATCTTGGACAGTGGCCTGACGCCAAACGGCATCGTCTGGGCACAAGGCGAGCAAGATGGTACCAGCTTGGCCGGGGACACCCCGCAGCAGACCACCATTGCACGCTACAAACTGGCGACGGAAAAGATCTTCAACTATTTCCGTTCCGAGCTCAATGACCCGGATCTGCAGATTTACATCCAGGAAATCGGCACCGACGGAGACACAGACCGCGACGCCGCCTATGACCTGATCCGGGCAGCGCAGCAGGAGATGGCCGACGATCTCGCCAACGTCCACATTGCCGCGGTGACCGAGGATCTCGAGCGGGTTGATAACGTTCACTTTACCGAGGAAGGCTACAAAATCATTGCCGAGCGCCTGGCGAGCTATATCGCCGAGGATCAGGCAACGCTGCCGGAACCGGTGGAACCGCCGGCCGTCGAGGGCGATAGCTCCAAAATTGGCGGAAGCAACGCCGGCGACTGGTCAGGCTATGCGGTCAGCGGGGCAGGCGACGTCAATGGCGACGGCTTCGACGATGTCATTATCGGTGCGCCTATGGCCGATATTGACGGTAAGATCGACGCCGGACAGAGCTATGTCGTGTTCGGCAGTGTCGACGGTGTGGACTCTTCCATTGATCTCGCTACCCTCGACGGCACCAACGGTTTCCGGATCGATGGCATCGAAAGTGCCGATCTTCTCGGAAGATCCGTTCGCGGTGTCGGTGACGTCAACAATGATGGCATCGACGACTTTATCGTCGGCGCAGAAGATGCGGTTCCGCAAGACTTTCGAGTTTTGAGCGTCAATAGTTCGGTAACAGACGAGATCACGAGCGGAAAGACCGAAAAAGATTGGTTCCAGGTTTCGCTGATCGAAGGTGAAACCTACCAGATCGACCTGGAGGGCTTGCCGACGGATGCCGGTACGCTGACCGATCCTTATCTCCGCCAGATCTATGACAGCACGGGTGCGCCGACGGGTATTCGCGACGACAACGGTGGCGTCGGGTGGAATTCAATGTTGACGTTCACCGCGCCGACGACCGGCAACTACTATCTCGAAGCCGGAACCCGTGGCGCTACCGATACCGGCACCTACACACTGTCGGTAAAGGCAACGGCTGACGTCAGCGCAAGCGCGGCGACGACGGGTACGGTTGACGTTGGTGGCTCGGTGACCGGTGAGATCACCGGCGGCAAGACGGACAAGGATTGGTTCAAGGTCTCGCTGGTCGAGGGTGAAACCTATCAGATCGATTTGGAGGGCGCGCCGACGGATGCCGGTACGCTGACCGACCCTTATCTCCGCCAAATCTATGACAGCACCGGTGCACCGACGGGTATTCGCGACGACAACAGTGGCGTCGGGTGGAATTCAAAGCTGATGTTTACGGCGACTTCGACAGGTGACTATTACCTCGAAGCCGGGACCCGTGGCGCTACCGATACCGGCACCTACACGCTGTCGGTAAAGGCGACTGATGACTTCAGCGCGAGCACGTCGACCACTGGAACTGTGGATGTCGGCGGTTCGGCGACCGGCGAGATCACCGGCGGCAAGACCGACAAGGACTGGTTCAAGGTCTCACTGATCGAGGGCGAAACCTATCAGATCGACCTTGAAGGTGCGCCGACGGATGCCGGTACACTGACCGATCCTTATCTCCGCCAGATCTATGACAGCACCGGTACGCCGACGGGTATTCGCGATGACAACGGCGGCGCAGGGCAAAATTCAAAGCTGTTGTTCACGGCGACTGCGACAGGTGACTATTACCTCGAAGCCGGGACCCGTGGCACTACCGATACCGGCACCTACACGTTGTCTGTAAAGTCGACGGCAGACCTCAGCGAAGACATCCTGACGGCTGGGAATGTGAGCGTCGGCAGCTCGGTGACCGGTGAGATCACCGGCGGCAAGACCGACAAAGACTGGTTCCGGGTCTCTATGGTCGAGGGTGAAACTTATCAGATCGACCTTGAGGGCTTGCCGACGGATGCCGGTACTCTGACCGACCCTTATCTCCGCCAGATCTATGACAGCACCGGTGCACCGACGGGTATTCGCGACGATAATGGTGGTGTCGGGCTAAATTCAATGTTGACGTTCACGGCACCGTCGACTGGCGACTACTTTCTCGAAGCCGGAACCCGTGGCGCTACCGACACTGGCACCTACACGCTGTCGGTAACGGTGGCAGCCGAACTCAGCGCAAGTGCGTCGACGACGCGGCATGCTGGTGAGGCGCACGTGGTCTTCGGTCAGGCTGACGGCTTTGATTCGGTCATAGATTTGACCAAGCTCGATGGTACCAATGGTTTCACGATCGAAGGCCAGGATGCCGGCGACCATACCGGAATTCAGGTCAGCGGTGCTGGTGACATCAATGGTGATGGCATTGCCGACTTGTTGATTGGGGCCCATGGCGCCGACGGCAACGGCTTTGGCTCCGGCAGCACTTATGTCGTTTATGGCGACGCCGCAGGCTATGATCCGGTCTTTGATTTGAACGGCATCAACGGCAGTAACGGCTTCCGTTTGGACGGCGTGAAGAAGCTGGATCAGGCCGGTATCGCGGTCAGGCAGGCTGGTGACGTCAATGGCGATGGCTACGCCGATGTCATCATCGGCGCCAGTTCCGCGGCGCGGGGTAGCGAAAACCATGCCGGCGAAGCCTATGTCGTCTTCGGTGGTGAGCCAGGCTCTGAGGCGACGGTCGATCTCGCTGGCCTCGACGGCACCAACGGCTTCCGATTGCTCGGTCTCAATGCCGAGGATTGGTTCGGAAGTTCGGTCAGCGGCGGTGGCGACATCAATGGCGATGGCTTTGATGATGTCATTGTCGGGGCACCGGGTGGTGACCCGGCCGGCAAAGCAGATGGTGGCGAAGCCTTTGTGATCTTCGGCAAGGCGAGCGGTTTCGATCCGCTGTTCGATATCACCCAACTGGATGGTACCAACGGCTTCCGCCTGGACGGGCAGGCCACGGGTGACCAAGCGGGTTTCCGGGTCGACTTCGCCGGAGATGTCAACGGTGATGGCTTTGCCGATCTGTTGATCGGCGCGCCGCGGGCCGACGTTGACGGCCAAGCCGACGCCGGTGCGACCATGGTCGTGTTCGGCAAAGCCGATGGCTTCGACGCGGCGATGTCCTTGCAAGATCTCGATGAAGTCAATGGTTTCCTTATCGAGGGCGAAAGCGGAAACGGTCTGGCGGGTAGCAGCGTCAGCGCGGCAGGCGACGTCAACGGCGACGGCTATGACGATATCATCGTCGGAGCGCCGCGGGCCGACGACGATGGACAAGCCGAAGCTGGCATGAGCTACGTCGTGTACGGCCGCAACTTCAACGGTGCCGTGACCTTAGAAGGCGACGGAGCAGACAATGTCATCAATGGCACCGCCAACGCCGACGTTGTGGTGGCGGGTGACGGCGACGATGTCGTCCATGGCAATGGCGGCGCGGACGTGCTTCGCGGCGGCGCCGGCGACGACATCTTGGCTGTCAGCGACGGGGCATTCCAGCAGCTGATTGGTGGCAATGGTCTCGACACGGTGCGGCTTGAAGGCAACGGTATGCTGCTGGACCTGCAATCGATCCCGGACAATCGGATCGACGGCATCGAGCAGTTCGACTTGAACGGAGGCGGAAACACGCTGGTGTTGAACGCACTCGAACTGGCTAATCTGTCCGATGAATCCAACACCCTAGTGGTGTTGGGCGGCAATAACGACGCTCTCGAGGCTGACCTTACCGGCTTTGCTGCGGAGTCGGATGGTGGCTTCACCACCTACACAAACGGCGTATTGACGTTGACTGTCGACAACGATGTCGATCAACAGAACATTTTGATCAGCTAACTTGCATTACTCGGACCTAACTAAGGCGGGGGAAACCCCGCCTCTTTTTTTTCGTTTTTCTGCACCCGTTCGAACAACACCATCCATTGTTCAGCAACGGTCTTAATCCCAAGCGAGGCGACAGCCTCCGGTGCACGTTTTGCCATATCGCGGCGGCGCGCCTCGTCGTTCGCCAGCTCCGCAATAGCATTGCCTAAAGCATCAGGCTCTTCCGGCGGAACGATTGTGCCATAGGCACCGTCATCCAAAATCTCCCTGACGCCGCCGGAACAGTTGGTAGCGACAACACAACAGCCAGAGGCGAGTGCCTCCATCAGGGAATTTGGATATCCTTCGAAACGAGAGGACAGGACGAATATGTCCGTTTCATGAAGGCGTGATGGGATGTCTGTGTCGATGCCTGGCATTCGGACACGATCCGCAATGGTCAACCGCTCAGCAAGATCGTTCAGTGCCTCTCGCTCCGGTCCTTCGCCATAGATCACCAATTCCCAATTGGCCAACCGAGAGCTGGCTCTGGCGACCGCCTCAAACAGAATGTCGTAGCCTTTGTCCGGAGACAGGCGTCCGACTGCGGTAATCCGCTTTCTCTCGCCATTGTGGGGGGCGTTGCCGCTCTCGGGCGTGTCGACGAACACATCAAGGTCGATCGGGTTTGCGATGATGTCACAATCTACCCGAAGATGCGCATGCATCCATTGTGCCGCGTCTTTGTGCTGGGCCACCACTGCATCGGCCCGGGGATAGGTGCGCCGGCGTAAAAACGACACTAGAGGACCAGGTTGTTCCAAGACGAGATGGGTGCGTTCGGTTACGACAATCGGGATGCGCGTTCCCAACAGCGCAACAATGGCCAACACATTTGTTTCGGTTATGAACGACAAGACCACGTCGGGCGCGACGTCGGCAAAAGTCCGACGCAGCCGGCGAACGCGATAGGCACTAGCCTTCACCATCTCAAGCGAATTTTTACTCTCGCGTCGTAGGTCGAGTTGGTGACGTTTGATCGCCGGGTCCAGCGGATAGTACGTTGGCGTGCCGGGGACCTCGTATGTTACTAAATGCACGTCGTGTTGCCTCTGAGCCCAGGCATTGCACAAAATCGAGGCGACACGTTCTGCCCCCCCGGTGCCGAGTGAGGATATGAGGCAAACGATTTTCATAAAACCTACTTCGTCTGGACAATTGGCCGCCTGAGCCTTTATGCCAGTCCGTTATCACATAATACTGTTTGGTCTCAACCGACATCGACACCTTGCTTTATAGCGGATCGCCTGTAACCCGTGGAGTATCTGTCCGGATTCGCCCGTTCCTTTGGAACTCGGCCGCGGTGGCTTTGCCGCTTAATGATCCGGAGGCTCATACGGGTTAGGCTTTCTTAAACACGAACTCGTTGCAGCCATGGCCCGTGGAAGTTTTAAGCTCTTCGAGCCGAAACCCTCGATCCCGATAAAATCGGAAAATCTCTTCTGGGGTTGCCACCTCAAAGGGAAGACCGCCCACCCAATCCACAACGTCTCGCCACGGTGACATGCCACGCGAACTTTCTTTGGCGTAGTTCCGCCAAGTTTGAAAAGGCCTCCCAGCTAATAGATCACGTATTGTTGTCGGCCCCCAAAGCCGTACCGTCGCGGGCCACAAAACCAACCACCGAAATCCGCGTGGTAGTCGATTGTAGGTTTGCTTAACCTTCAACCAATATTTACTTACGCGCCCTTGATTGTTGTAGATGGCAATGAAGAGTGTGCCACCGTTACATACGAGGTTTGACACGTTATTCAATGCCTGTGACATATTGCCGGTGTGGTGCAATACACCCCATGAATATACGATATCCCATTGCCCAAGTGTTTCTGAATATTCACTGTCAAGCACCGAACCCTGCTCAACCGTCCAGTCCGGGTCATCCGGAAAATGCCGTCGCTTTACTTCCTTGGTACATTCTACTGACTGTGTGTCGTAATCGAATGAATGAACTTTTGCTCCGAGCCGTCGGGCCGCTAAACTAAACAAGCCACTACCGGATCCGATGTCTAAAAATTGCTTTCCCTGCAAGTCTTTCATTTTGAGCATTTCACTTAACGACTGTTCCGCCTGAACAATCCGTTCTTCGTCTAAGATCACCAAAAACCGCAACCAATTTTCCCCAAAGGCAAAGCGGGTCCCATCGTTAATCTGTGTTGAATGGCGTGAACTCATAGATGTCCCCAGTTTGAAGTCAACGAGTGCGTTGATCTGTACTCGTTTCTCTTACCGTATACCAGGTTACCGACGGCCATGGTGCGGAGGTATTAACCGACATTCCCCAGATGACATCCAAATTCTTGAAAATCATACTATTGGTCCGCCGCCAAGGGAACTCGATCCCCTTTGCAGCCATCCGACGGCCCTGATTTTAGTAGGCGGGCTCCGTTCGGAAGGCCATTCGGTCGTTTTTCTCGCCATCCAGACGCGCCTCGTTGTTGCGGAACCTGCGGCAGGACAGCCAGGTCCACTTGATGGCGTTCTTGCCTTCCTTGATCCGTTGCTCCGCCGTGCCCCGCTGATTGGCGAAGGTGACGATTCGATCCGCCGGCCGGCCCAGATTCGTGACAATGAAACCGTCAAGGGGATAAAGTTCTCTGGGATGCCATTTGGCCTTGGCGACCACACGACGTTTCCTGTCCCGTGACCCGGCCTGGCAGCTGAAGCTGGCGTAGTAGCGGCGGATATGGCTGGGTGGACAACCTACCGGGATGCGCGTTCCTAACATCGCAACAATCGCCACCACTTTTGCTTCAGTAGTGAACGCCACAACCACATCAAGCGCAATCTTAGCGATAATATTGAAGTAGCCGACGAATGCGATAAGTGCTGGCCACCGTTGTCTCAACCATATTCTTGCTCTGGCGCAATAGGCCGAGTTGGTGACGTTTGATCGCCGACTCTATGGGATAATGAGACGGCACTCCGGGCGCCTCGTACGTCATCAAATGCACGTTGTGTTGGCAATGAGCCCAAGCGTTATATGAAAGTGAGGCGACACGTTCTGCCCCCTGGCGCCGGGTGAGGAATTGAGGCAAACGATTCTCATGGAACTTATTTTAACCGGCCTGTTGCCCGGTTTTCGTCGCGTGCACGTAGGCGCGCTTATCGGACACGGTCAGGATGCGGCCCTCATAACCGTGCTGCAGGATTTCTTCGACAGCCTCAACCACGCCCGGAAATTGGTCTGCCGAATAATCGTCAAAAAAAACGACGTCACCAGATTCTTGCAGTGATTCGATGGCCTGGAATTCCGAAAGCACATAGTGCGCGGTGTGCTGTGCGTCGAGGAACGCAAAATGAACTCTTGGCAGTCCAGCACGGCGCAACGATTCAATCGTATCGCCTTGTACAAACAACACCAACTCGGCGAGATCGCGGTAGTTGCCGAGCAACGCCCGTCTGCTTTTCGGGCCATCCATGTCGTCAATACAATTCCAATACATTGGCGTGTCGTGGGGCAGCACATCGAACGTGATAATTCGACCATCGACGTTAGCGTCGGCGAGGGCACGGGCCATGCACATCGCCGAAAAGCCGCGCGCCGTGCCGGTCTCTACAATCGTTACCGTGCGCAATCCCTTGCTATGCACATAATGGCGTAGGAACGCATAAAGCAGCCGCCCATGTTGATAGCAAAGCGTGGAACTCTTGATGACGACTTGCGTATGGAGCGCCAATTGCTCCATCCATTCCCGATCGATAGCGAAGCCGAGTTCCGCCTCGATTGCATCGACCTCCGGATGATCGATCGCACGAGCCTCGGTATGCAGGGCCAAATAAGTTGCCGCATCGGACCGCGGTTCGCGCCCAAGGGGGTAATCATGATATCGCCTGGACAATCGGCGGCCCAAGCTTTTGTGCCAATCCGTTGTCATATCATGTAGTTTGGTCTTAATCGACATCGACACCTTTTTTGAATCGCCCGCCACTGATCGACGCACCACGTCGAATGCTGTCGCCAAAGTTGGGGACCAAAGGCACATTTTTGGGAAAGCCGACATGTCCTTGCAGAAGCGTCGCCGATCCACAAATCAGCCCAAATCATCGTTGATTTTCAGGCCTGTACTGTGCAGCATGTCGCACTGAAACACAACAAAATGCGACGTCTCCCCGGCGCATCGGATGTCCTGGTAGGATTTACACCATGAAAATAGCGCTGTTCATGACCTACGGCGGCTCTCTCGGCGTGTGGCGTCGAGCCGGCATCTTGGCCCGTGAACTGAGCCTCTACAAAGACCATGCCGATGCGGGATTAGAAATCGGAGTTGTAAGTTACGGAGGCCCGGAGGAAACAGCGATTCGGTCTGAGTTTCCATTCGTAACTGTCCTTTGTAACACCCACAACCTGCATATGCGGGTCTACGCCGCGTTGATTCCACTGATTCACCGGCACTGGCTTTCTCAGAGTTACGTGTTCAAGACCAACCAACTTTATGGCGCCCATGTGGCACGAAGGGCCGCGACGCTTTTTCGTAAACCATTGATTGTTCGCCAGGGTTTTGGATATTACGAGAATACGGCAAGTAAGTATGGCGCCGAGGGTCGCGCCGCACGTAATGCACTACGGTATGAGAAACGATATTTGGACAAGGCTGACTATTGTGTTATGTCGACGGAACGGCTGCTGGAACTTGCCTGTACGCGGTATGGCTTAGACCGAAAAAAAATGCAGGTGATTCCAAATTTCGTTGACATTGATCGATGGATGCCTGGGCCTGAAAATACCCTTAAGAGCGGGCCGGCGAAGATTGCTTTTGTTGGCCGTTTGGTCGAGCCTAAGAACCCCTTGTTGCTGGTTGAAGCGTGTGTGGGTCTGGATGTCGAGATCACTATGGTTGGCGACGGCCCACTAAGATCATCCGTCGAGCGCTACGCGCGGGAGAAAGAAGTCAACGTCACGTTTGTCGGCCAGTTGCCGCATGGCCAGATTCGCGACGCCATCCAAAACTGCTTTGCCTTTGTCCTGCCATCTCTCTATGAAGGCCATCCGAAAACGCTGATCGAGGCCATGGCTATGGCGATGCCTGTCATTGGGACACGCGTGCGCGGTATCGCCGAAATCATTGTTGATCGACAGACCGGACTGCTGTGTGAGGGCGACGCTGTTTCGTTGCGGGCCGCCATAATGGAATTGGAGAACGATCGCGCACTCGGCGCACGCCTGGGGTTAGCGGCGCGGCAATATGTGATGGAAAATTTTGGTTTGGACCGAGTGGCATGCAAGGAACGGGCTCTTTATGAAAAGCTGGCGGCGAAGGCGTGTTGATGACTCAGTTCGATGTTTCCGTCGTTATGGCGGTACACAACGGCGAGCGCTATTTGGCACAAGCCATCAATAGTGTCCTCTGTCAAACAAGGAAAGAATTCGAGTTTGTCATCGTCAACGACGGATCGACGGACGAAACGGCCGCAATCCTTCGAGCCTACGCCGTTGCCGACGACCGGGTCTGTGTCCTAGCGAATTCCGACCGACGGGGTCTCGCTCAATGTATGAATAAGGCTATTGCGAAATCGTCAGGGCGGTTCATCGCACGGATGGATGCGGACGATATTGCGTTGCCGTGCCGCTTGGCGGTACAGGCGGAAACGTTGGACACCTATCCCGGTATTGCGGTGGTGGGATCGAATGCCATCATTATTAACGAAATGAACGAAAGAACCGGACGGACTTGGGTGCCCCAAATGCCCGATACCATTAGAGCGACGTGCCTGGTGGAGAATCCGTTTATACATCCATCCGTGATGATTCGGCGGGAGGTTCTTACGGATCTTGGACTAACCTATGACGAAACATTTCCCGTGACACAGGATTTCCGGCTTTGGAGTCAAATACTGCCAACCGCCAGCGGCATGAATATCGAAAGACCGCTCATGTTTGTGCGTCGGCACGGCGCGTCGGTTTCGGTCAATAATCGCAGCCTGCAACACCAGATGGGGCTTCGCGTCATTACGGATTATGGCCGACGGCTGCTTGACGAGCAGTGTCCGACGAAGGATCGATTCGACCTGATCAAACGGGGTTTTTTGGCCGGCCGCGCGGATGCCGATCGTGCCGGAGTCGACCGAATTGATGCCTGTCAGTTGATGTTGGATTTAGCAGCCATCGTGATGACGAGGGATCCAACGGGAGATTACAAAGAATACTTCGGTCGTATCGCCTGGCGGTGTGCGAAAATTGGCCTATTGCCACCCATCAAACCCGGATGGCTCGGGTTGATAGCTCGTCTTTCTCGAGCAATGCCGGCACTTGTCGGGCGCGGTCTTCACATGGCATCGCTGCGCGCGCGGGAAAGATTTCAAAATGACGACAGCAACACCATCGCAAGGTTGGATGCCAGCCCCGGATTGGCTGATCATTTTCACTGAACGGTGATCATCCTGCTGGCGTCACATGGCTTGCGTCTGTCACCGGTACAATTAGAGGTAATAATCGTTCGTGGATGACGCTACGGAAAGAGCTCGGGCCGCCGTAAAGGGAGCAGCGGCGAGCTATTTGGCCATGGCCGTTAATTTTGTCTGCGGGTTCATCGTATCGATCATGGTCGTGCGCGGGCTGAGTCAAGAGCATTACGGCGGTTACAAGCTCATATCAACGATCTTGTCGGTTGGGCCGTTGCTCTACGGTTTCGGGCTGGAGTCGGCTCTCGCGCGCTTCGGAACAGAAATTTTGGCACGCGGCCAGCGCAATAAATTGTTGCGGTTCGTCTTTCAGATACTCGGTATTCGTGGCGGCGCGATTTTGTTGATCATTGCGCTTTCGGTGTTTGTTTGGACCGACTTTGCCGCGTTCTTTAATTTCCCCGACGTGCTGGCCGAACATCCTGTTCCGGTGATTATGATTGTCATTCTGACAGCCACGAACTTGCTTTGGGGCACAGCGCTTCATGCAGTCAGAATGGCGCAATATCAAGACCGTTTAACGGACATCTCATTAGCGATTTTTCGGCTCATAGCCTTCGGATTCGCGGTCTGGATGGGGTGGGGGCTGACGGGGATCATTTTTAGCTGGTCGGCGACTTTGGCCTTTGGGACCGTTCAACATACGGTTCGAAACGTCCGTTGGATTAGTCGCATGCGGCGTATGCGGGACGATGCCGGCGTCGAGAGCACCGAACAGGTTCTATTTCGCCGGCGGGTCGTTCGCTTCGCCGCGTTGTCCGCGATTACCGGCAGCATCTACGTGATGAAAGACATTGCCGTCGACAATCTGGTCATTGCCAAAATGCTGGGTCCAGAAAGCGTTGCCCTCTATGGATTGGTAACAACCATCGTGTTGATGGTCATACAGGTCAATCCGGTTGGAATCATGCGCTCGGTGACCAATACTTGGATTGTGCACCGATATCATGAAAATTCAGACCCGGCGATGTTATTGAAGATTTTCCGGACGCTCAACAAAGCCACGTTGGTAGTTAGCTTACCGCTATACGTCTCATTGATCGTACTTGGTGATAAAGTAATCGGCATTGTTTTTCGACCCGATTATTTGGCGGCTTACCCGACATTAGTGGTTTTGTGCAGTACGATGTTTTTTGTCGATTTGGCCCGCGCGTTTCAGCCGCTCATTTTTGTCTTGGAGAAAAAAGAGCTCGAATTGGCGATCTTTGTGTTGGCTGTATACAATCTGGTATTGGATATCGTCCTCGTTCCTCAGTTCGGAATCATCGGTGCCGCTATCGCCACGGGAAGCGCCAACGTTCTGCAACTACTATTCCTATATGGGGCGTTTTGGATCTATGTTGGTTTACCCGTTCGGTTCCCATTTTCAGCGTTGGCGCGTGTGACGATAATTTTGATGCCGGTAGTCGGTGTGACGATCGTAGTGCGTCCGTTTGTCACGTCCATCCCGTTGCTGATCACCGTATTTGTTGTGAGCGGTATATACTACGTTTTCATGGTTGTTAAGTTGGGGCCGTTTGATGACGACGAACGACAGACTTGCCGTCAAGCGCTCGGGTATCTTCTGGACAAGGCCAAAACCTAATATTATCGCCAACGACGACAGCTATCCTAGGCCTGCGTCTTTTCCAACACGACCCAGAGTGTCGGCCAAAATATGTCGTTCTCGGTGATGCGGCGCGCCAAGAATTGTCGCAGTAGCCACGCCTTTATTCGGACACGCCGACCGCGTTGCCGGTCGTTCGTATCCAATTGCCGGATCCGCATGCCGTTGGCTCGGCTTCGATAACGCACGAACTCGACGGCCTCACTGAAAGAGAAAAACCATTTGTGTCGATCCTCGGGTTTGTCTGGCGGCAAGCCGTAGAACTTCAGGCTGCGGCCCGAAGCATTTGGCGGACTGAACATAGCCAAGATAAATGTTGACCAGGCATTAGGAATCGATAGCACGACATAGCGATTTGATACGCGACAAAGCTCATCAAAAACCGCGTGGATATTATCGAGATGCTCCAACACTTCGAAACACAGGACGCAATCGAAGCTGCCGTCGTCGAACGGCAACCGGCCTGATTCGAGATCCATCTCGATGTCGGGATTGCCGCCGAGCCCAACGCCTACATATTCGGCGTTAGCTTTAAGATGCTCTGCGAGATGCTGTTGGTCGGCGCCCACGTCCAACAAACGGCCGCTCAAGAGGGCCTTGTATTTGTCAAAAATATAGGCCGCCTTAGTTCTCCGGTCGTTGAATTGCAGCTGTGTTTCGAATTCGAACGGTGGGCCCGTGAGCAACGATCTGTTTGGTGACGGCATAGTTCCAATCTTACGGTTCTAAACGAGAATACACGGGATTTGTGGCGGCCGCTTCTGATCGAATGGTAGCCCAGATCTAGTGAACTTGCTTCATTTGGTCAACATCAACGCCGCGTCCAGGGTGTCTAACTCCAATTGCTTTCAAGCAAGTTCCGCATGTTCTAGAATGCGGCGAGATCGGTTTGCATAGGACCAAGTTTTCGCCCGTTGCAGCCGATGTTCGGCCGCCGTTACATTGGCGGATTGCGCCAAGGTGTTACGGATACCCGACGCCAGCGCGCTGGCGTTGTCTGGCTCAACGAAATCGGCCTCTCCGGCGTCCAGCCAACAGCGTAGCGCTGGTATGTCGGTAGCAATGATCGGTGGTCCTGCGGCAAGATACTCGCCAAGCTTGACCGGACTCGTCCATTCAGCACTTGGGTGATGGGCGGATGGCGGCAGTAGCAGGGCGTCGGCGTGCCAGAGATACGGCGGTACCGCCGAATGTGGTTTGGCTCCGTGGAAAACCACGTTTCTCGCCCCCAATTCAGCCGCCCGTGTCTGTTGCCGTGCGAGATCCTCTGGTAAGCCACCGACCAGGTGAAAGGAGATGTCGGGGAGTTGAGCGGCTGCGGCCAAAATTGTTGGGATGCCTTTGTAATCGTAGAGGTGTCCGATATAGGCGGCGATAGGCCGCCGCCGGTTTAGGTAGGGCGAGGGCCCGGGATCGGCCGGTCGGCGAAAACGGTCGATGTTGACACCGGTCGGAAGAAGCAACAGCTTTTTTTCCGGCACCCCGATCTCGACGAAATAATGGTGCAGTCGGGGCGCGATGGTCACCCACGCGCGCCAAGCCGGTAGCCGGCTGGCCCAACTTGCCAGGCGCAGAGGCATTGCTGGCGAACCCGGGTGAGCGTGGCTTTCCAGGACCGTAGGAATTTTCATGAAAGCCGACACCGCCGGCAGGACAAAGGCACGCGCGAATACGAAGTCGGGAGATATGCGGCGAATGTGGTGAGTGGCGTTCGCCGCGAACCGCCAAGGACCTGCGTCGATACCGCTGAGCATGGTCCATTTGATGTCGTGATCAAGCCCGTAGAATGTGTTCAACGTCTCGGCGTCTACGATGATGTCGCCCTTGCGGCACAGGATCGTGACCTCATGCCCCAACGCCGCGAAGCCCTCCGCCGATTTGACAGTGTTAATCGCATTGGCCTTCAGTGTCCCTGTCATCATAGGGCTGGCTACGAGCACGTGCATGATCGCCAACAGCGCGATTTTAAGGATTGGTAGACTTTCACGACAGATGGGCCTTGACCCAGACATCGAGACTAAGCAAGAGCCATAACCCCTGGGTGCCGCGTGGGGAATTCTCGTTGACGAAATCACCGACGTCTTTTCGGATCCACCCCTTTTCCACGATCGACCCGGACAAGACGCGGCGTTTGGCTTCCTTCCAGTCGAAACGATCCATGACTCGCAGGCTGAATCCTTGTTTCGGATGATCGAGGACGCTTTTCGGCAGTTCTTTCTCGATGTATTCGCGCAAAATGATTTTGCCTGTCTCATTTTCACGCGGATCGTCGGGCCTGCTGATTCCCCATTCGACAATGCGTCGATCGAGAAAGGGTACTCGGACTTCTAGCCCGAATTTCATGCTGGAGCGGTCGACCTTGGGCAGGATTACATCCGCACAAAAATTCATCAGATCGACACGCTGCAAGGCACGTCTCGTCGGCAGCCTTGGAACAAAATGGCGCTCGAAAGGCGCCAATAGATCCTCTTCCGTAAACCGCACGCCCATCGGGGCCAACAGTGCTTCGGCTTGCTCGGGCAGGAATCTTAGCCCCAGACGAACGATATGACGATGCAAGGGAGATCGCCGGGCGAACACGCGTTCGGCAAACGAACGCGCCGGCGGCGAAAGGCCACGCCTGGAGAATGAAACCATCCCAGCTCGCAGCGCTTTCAGGCCGGGGAGTCGTCCTGGTCCATCGACCTGACGGTGCCAGTTGTAGCCGCCGAGCACCTCGTCGCCTCCGTCGCCGGAAAGAACGACCTTGAACTGCTGTGCGGCGGCTTTGCAGATCTGAATCATCGACAGGTTTGCCCCGAAGGCGAAAGGTTCGTCGAAATGTCCCATGGTCTCATCGAGAAGCCCTAAGACATCGGCGACACCTAGCGGCACTACACTATGGTGGTAGCCCAATTGCTCGGTAACGGCGCGCGCGATCGGCGATTCGTCGTGGGCCGAGTTGGTGTAGCCAACCGTCAATGCGTTGAGATCGCGTGCGCGGTCTTTCAATCCCAACGCGATGCTCGACGAATCGAGGCCCCCGGACAAGAACAGTCCAATCGGAACGTCCGACTGCAAATGTTGGTGAAGCGTCGTGTGGAACATGCCAGACCAGTCTGCCAAACTCTTGGCTTGGTCGTCGGCAGCCGAACTCGAATTGACGTCTTCCGGCGGTTGCCAATAAGTATGCAAACGTGGCTCGCTGCCAGGCGACCATGACAGGCTTTGCGCGGCCTCCAACTTCTCCACGCCGGCGTATATTGACATGGGCGACGGCACATAGCCGAGCGTTAGGTAATAAGCGAGCGCCTGTGGCGCGACCTTAAGGGTTCCGACAACGTTCCGGAGATGGTGAAACGCGGTGATCTCGGAAGCCAACGCGATGCCGCCATTGGCCCGCGCCATCGCCAACGGCTTAATGCCGAGGCGGTCGCGCGCGGCAAACAATTTCTTATTGGTCTCATCCCACAGGACGAAGGCAAACATGCCCTCGAGACGACCGACAACGCCTTCACCCCATTCCTTGTAGCCATGCAGGATGACCTCGTTATCACTACCAGAGGAAAACACATGCCCTTTCGCCTGCAAATGTTCTCGAAGTTCGGGCGCGTTGTAAATCTCACCGTTGCAGACAAGCTGCAAGCTACCATCCTCGTTGGCCATGGGTTGCCTGCCGGCAGCTGTCAAATCGACAATCGACAAACGACGATGTCCGAGCCAGACAGACCGGTCGAAATTGTGCCAAGTACCCCAATCGTCAGGGCCGCGATGACTAATCGCCTCCAGGCTCGACCGAACAGTATTTTCGTTGGGGTAAAGGCCGGCGACGGCGATCAGTCCACACATGTGGCGCTATATGGCACATCGGCAAATGGGGTGCAACGACGTATCCAAGACCAGCCCAACTGTTGGCGCCGACATGCCATCCAGAGTTCTTGGCGATGGCGACAGGGGGAGCGGATTCAGTATAATTCTACGCTTGTGTGAACGCGGCATTAAGTGCACGCGGGCACTCGAAGATACGTCCGAACCCCTTACCCGGTTTGACAGACCACATATTGGCAGCCGTTCCATTTTCGGTTCTTCAGGAGTTTTGATGCTATCGGCAGCAACAGATTTCCGATCGTTGAAAGTTTCTTTTCCGGCGCCAGACCGTGATCGAGAATCGTCAGATTCCGGGATTTCAAATAGTCGGCAAATTCAGCCTTCGTCCATTCCCTGACATGTTCGGGTTTGTGGGAGGTCAGGCAATTCTCACCGCGCAGGACGTCCCTTTCAGGGGTCGAAAGTATCAGAACGCCGTCCGGGGCAAGCATTCGCGTGAGCATTTTGAGACAGGGGTCGGGATCGAGTAAATGCTCGATAACGTCGGAGCAAACAACGACGTCGACCGCCGTGATCGGATCGCCTGGGTTTTCAAGATCGATTGCTTGGAACTGTAGATGTGGAAAGTCGCGACCAATGACGGCATTCATTGTTTCTTGATCGTATAGCAGTAGACTTTCTGCGACAGGATCCAAATATGCCGACGCCTTGAACGGGTACCCGCAGCCAACATCAGCGACTTTCCGTTTGCCGGGATCCCTTGAGGCGATGAGCGCGGCTGCGAGTTGATAGACATAGTACTGATATTTCAGCGACAACTGGATCCGCGAGGGTGTCCAATAGTCGCCTTCGCAGGATTCAATTGTTTCTGCCGTTTTTCGCGCTTTATAATCTCCGCGGATACAGTAGTTGTCATGTTCAGCGTTCATGATTTCACACTACGTCCCAAATTTCGCTAGAGTATGATTTCTGCGTTGCCGCATTGGTTCGTTATTTCACTTTCGTTTCGCTGCAATGATTGCCTGACGGCGTCGGGATGATCAGAAACGTCCAAATGCGGTTCGCTTGGCGGCTTGCAAGATCGATCAGGCCGGGAATCGCAGTTGCGTGTGTCGGTCACGTTGCAGGACAGAAATAATCGCTACTCTGTTGCAATGCAATAACAATTTCTGGCAGCGTTGCGGTCGGTGCGTCGAACCGGAACAGCACCTTTGACATAGCTATTTCTGCTGCTTTGTATATGGCTGGACGAACGCGAAATTCTATGATCCACCGTTCCCGCAGAGCCCAGCGCCGGCAACTAGTGGTGCAAGTCCGCGGTGCCGCGATTCAATGGTTTGCGCCCAAGCAGGGCTAAAACGAGATTTCGTCCGGCCCGCAAAATCGGGTACAGTAAACGGGCTCGCAACGGTGACCGAAAGATAATGGCGTTTAGGCGATTGGCCAAACCGAAATTGCTGCTCAACAGAGCCAGCATGTGAACGCAGGCGTCGCCATGATAATAACGCCCGCCGAATTTTAGCACCATGCCATCGTCGAGGTCGAAGCCGTGCCGTGACACTTCCTCCACCATCGGATCTTGCTGTCGTGCGTCGATGAGATGCACTTCACCAACAGTGTTTCGCAAGCGAACAAATTTCACATAGGCGCTGCAAAAGGGACATTCACCGTCATATACGAGCCAAACCTGGCTGTTAGCCATTGATCCGTGACCCTTGCCTAGTATCTCGCACTATCCAACCCGATCACTTCCTCAAATCGTCCAAGGACGCGGCGATCAACTTTGCCTTCACCTATGTCGAAGCAAACACCATCGACGACCCAACGATAGGCAACAATTCGACGTTTGTCCAGCTGCCTAAATTCGTTAAACACCATTGGGTTAGACCATATATGGTGTGGGTAAAGGTCATATTCAAATCGGCCATTTTCATCAACACGGCTGAGAATATATGCGTGGTGATTGCGCAGAAACTCGGCCAACTGGTCTTTCGATCCGGGTCTGTTGTCCGGATCCGCAAGTCCGCCTTTGAGTAGACGGCGCTCGCACTGTTCAGTCGATTTCACCATATCTAGCTGTTTGGTGATTCCCAATCCGCCAGTCGGTAGTACGTCGCCGACAGCGCGACCCACACGCTGCTGTGCAGCCGTTATCGATGCCGCCAGGAAATAGTTCGTTGGAACTTCGTAGCTTTTGCGGTCTTCCGTAATCGCTTCGAAATACACATGATTGACGGCATTCGTGTCGTACCAGCCAAGATGTGCAATCGTAAACAACAATTCTGCAAACAAAACGAAACAGCATGCCAATCCGTGAAAGGCAGGGCCCAATTGTTCGGGGCGACTTCTTCGAATTGCGATGATGACAAGGGTGTTTAATACGATCCACTTCCAAAAGAATATGCCGGTTGTGAGAAATATCACGACATGCATCACATCATAGAGAAGTGTCAGCCATACCACCCACCGCCACCGCCACAACGCGACAACCGACAACAACTGTATCGTCAAGGTGAAGATATTGGCGGCGACGACAATGTTTCCGAATTGCCAAAAAACTAAGTCTGTCAGCCAATCGCTGATCAAGAGCGGCAATAGTCCCAGTTCTTTGGAATTGAGAATGAGATAATGAGTCGGATTTTCGAGAACCCAAGAAGTCACACCGCCATCTAATATGAGCTTCTCGTGAGCAGACCAAAAATAGTTCGCAAAATGAGCGGCGATGCCCATTAGAACGATGAAACTAACAATCCGTATGGACTGTTGTCGAATTGTAGTGTGAACGACAGCAAACGCACGGAAGCGTCCGGTCAAGAACAACGCCCAATACAAAATCAATATTGAAAGTACGACAAACTGGCCAAATTCCATTACGATGATGTAATCGGTTGAGCTAATTGGAAAGCCAAAAAAGTCGCCCAATCCGAATTTGGTGGCAAATACATACAATAGGAGAGGCAGCGCGAAGGTTGGCCGGATCAAAGCGATACAACCGGAGGCCAGAGCAGCGTAGTGAAATAGGGAAATCTGCGCGATCAAGGTTTCCGCATCCGAACCCTGCGCACCCGAAGTAACATTGCTCGTAGCAGCGGCAGCATAGAACAAAAAGACAATGATGATACCGCGCAGTAGAATGCTGAAGGAAACCGGCCATTGACGATAACCGAGCCCGATCCCGCTTAGCGCAAGGATGCCGCTCAGCAAAGCCGTGCTGGTGACTGAACCTGATTGCAATAAAAGATTGACGGCTTTTGAGTAGGCCCAAAAGGCGATGAAACCGGCGCCACAAAATCCAACAATGGCGGCGCCCGCACCAGAGAAAAGTCTTGGCGTACTATCGTTTTCGTATGCGTCGATCCGATCACCCGCGATCACCGCGCGAAACGTCATTAGATCATGTTTCCCCGATCAATTTGGCAAATCCGTTGCCACAATCGTTTTTGTGGCTGTTTGTTTTTCGGCGGCATTTCTCCCGTTAGGCCTCTAATCCACCGTCGCGCGAAACTGGAAGGCGCCATGATGCCGCCGCCGTTCTCGGTCATCATACTCGGCGAAGTGAAAAGTCGGCTTTGCTTTGGTAATGGTGGTCCCTGCGTTCGCGACCCACTCGTTGAGTTGATCGGGACTGTAATGCTCTGCGATTTTGGGAGCATACCAATGAAACATGTGGTGTGTGGTCGGAAGAATGTTGATACGGTGAAATGCAGAGCGGCGTAGCCAAGAACCAATCCGTTCCGATTTGCGAAACTGACGATCGGTCCAGGCCATGAACTGGGCGAACTTCATTTGATTGTCTCGTGAGATACGTGTCACGACGGACCGAATGAGTCTGCCGATAAATTCGTAGCTCGGACGGCCAGTACCGTAACAATTCACCGTAAACGGCTTGCCGGGCTTTACGATCCGGCTCAGAGTCTTCAGTAATTTGGGCCCAATTCCCGTGTGTTGCATGACCCCGATCGAATAGGCCGCATCAAAAAAGTCGTCAGGAAACGGCGGATTTAGCGCATCTGCCTTGAGCACCGTGACGTTCTCAAGGCCTTGGAGATTTTCATATGCGACATAAGCTGAATCACCGGCGTCGACCGCAATAACGGTCGCCCCGGTCGCGGCAGCCATCGCGCTGAATCGGCCGTTACCGCACCCGGCATCCAGCACCATCTTATCTGGACCCAGATCCGACTCGTTGAACGGCGCTTTATTTCTAAATGCAGCGCGCGTGCTTTCGGCCAATCCGACAAATTGTGTTAGATGGCTGTCGGCAGCGTCTGGATAGGTTTCCAACCAGCCCCAGTTACGAAAATGTTGCCATTCCGCTCCAAACAAATCGAGGGTACTGTCGGCGTCCGCGGTTTTTACCAACGTGTCGACAAAATCCGGCACCCCGTTGGAAATTCGGTACTTGTACCGTCCACAGGATGTCTCGAGGGTTCCGTCGATTATCTGATTGCCGTCCTGCTTTGAGACTGATTGCAGGCGAAGACGATGCCCGCTTATCGGACAACGAAAATATTCAATAGTGTCTTGCTGCATTCCTTGGGTTCTTCATCGCAAATTCGATATGGCGATCAGCGGATCCACCGTCGGTTTGAATGGCGACTGATTCGGGATTGTAAGAATTACAGATAAAGTGCAAAGAAAGGTGACGCAACACCAAATTCAGACCCAGGTGCTGCGCCAGCTGCCCGTCGGGATGACGCTATAAAATGTTCCGGCATGTCGAGGGACGGGGGGATGATTGAAGGGTTTGTGTCGAGGGCGACTCAAGACGAGATTCGATCTGCCTCTTCGTCCTTGACCGGTTCAGCGCGCAGATGTGAAGGCCATGATTTGCACCCTATTGTTTTCTGTCTAACGAAATGATTTGGCCCGTCTTCAACAGGATTGCCGCGCCGCGATACGGCTTGATCCTCCTCTACCACAGTGTGTTCGAACAAGTGCCCCGAGACCTTGTGCGCGGTATACATAATATTCGCCCGCACCTACTGGCGGAGCAACTCGATTGGGTCACGGGACATTTCGAAATTGTTTCCCTTGATGAATTTCTAGAGCTCGATGACGTCAAGGGAAAGGCGGCCATCACATTTGATGATGCCTACGAAAGTGTGTTCGATCACGGGTTGCCGATCTTAAGGGCGCGGAGCCTGCCGGCGACGATTTTTTTGAATGCCAAAACAGTACAAGGAGCGCCGTTCTGGCGCGATAAGATCCGCTACTTGATCAATAATGATCTTGTCGCCAGCTTCCTGGCGTTCCGCCAGGATCGCTGGCCGGACGATGTTCTGCTCGATGAAGCAAATTTCTATCGCGAATCGAAGACCCGGGGGATAAACGGTCTGAGGCTCGATGAACAAATTGATGCATTCGCCGAGTTCAAGGACCTGGAGAAGGATTTTGCAAGGCTGAATTCGTACATGGCATCTGAGGCTGACCTTATCGATGATCCGCTGATCGCCTACGGTAACCATTCGCTTGGCCATTTTGTGTTGTCGTCGCTTGAGCGAAACCAACAGGCGGCGGAAATTCGCAACAATCATAAGGCATTGAAGCAATTCGGACTTCCGATGAGTAAGAATTTCGCTTTTCCGTTCGGTGATTTGCCTGATTTTGACGACGTCACCCTGTCGATTCTGCACGAAGACGGCTATTCGGGTGCCTTGTTGAGCCGGAATCGCCTGAATGCAAGAAATCGCCAAACGAGCTACTACGCCGAGCGCTGGATGCCGCCCGACGACATGGCGCTTTTTCATCGAAAACTGGCCAATATGATCATTCGCCAAATCAGAGGCCACCCTAATTGATCGTACCGCCCGATGTGACGGGGCTTTTGACGATGGTTCCTATCAAACACACAGCAACCAGCGCAGCACATTAGAGACCTATGAAGACAATCTTCCTGATTCGCGGACTTGAGATCGGCGGCGCTGAACGGCAGCTGATTGCGTTAGCCATAGGGCTGAAGAAGCGCGGTCACGACATCATGATCATCGTGTTCTATGGTGGCGGTGTAATGGAGGCGGAACTGCGTGCCGCTGGCATACGGGTCGAGGAACTGGGTAAGGCGGGCCGCTGGGAAATTGTCCGGACGTTCGGCCGTTTGCTCAAGCTGGTCCGGCACGAACGGCCCGATATCCTGCACGGCTACCTAACAGTGTCCAACCTCTTGGTCGGCTTCATGCGCCCATTCTTGCCGGGAAGTCGGGTGGTTTGGGGCATTCGATCCGGATCAACGAACTTTTCCGACTATGACTGGACGCGCGCTGCTACGGATCGCCTGCAGCGATGGCTTGCCCGCAGCCCGCATTTGATCATTTGCAATTCTGACGAAGGTCAGCGCCACCACGCCTCGATCGGATATCCAGCGCGTCGATTGCAGACCATTCACAACGGCATCGATACGTCCCTTTACCGACCGGATGCGCGAATGGCGACCGACTTGCGCCGGCAATGGGGTGTCGAGCCAGGTGACAATGTCGTCGGCATCGTGGCTCGTCTCGAACCACTGAAAGGTCATTCGACCCTGTTCCACGCCGCAGCGTTTGTCATGGCGAAACGGCACAACCTCAAAATCGTCTGCGTTGGCGCCGGCGCCCCCGGCTATGAAGCCGAGCTCAGACAACTGGCCGCCCGCCTCGGCATTGCCGCGGACGTCGTTTGGGCCGGTAGAAATTTGCAGGCCGGTGGTGTCTACAATGGCTTCGACATCTATTGCTCATCGTCGGCCCATGGCGAAGGTTTTCCAAACGTGATCGCCGAAGCGATGGCGAGCGGCGTGCCTTGCTTGGTCACCGATGTCGGAGATTCGGCGAAAATCGTCGGCAACTTAGGCGCGGTCGTGGCTCCGCGAAACGCGGACGCGTTGGCAGCGGGCATGTTGAGCTTGTTTGACCGCCTGGACCATGAAGGCGGGGCGCTTAAACAATCCGTGCGACAACGCGTTGTCGAATCCTATGGACTTGAACGATTGGTGCAACAGACCGAAGAATGTTTGCAGTCGATCTTGTGTCGACGTTAGAGCATCAGCCGCTGGTTCGCCAAGCTTGAAACATCAACACGGACCACAACGAAGATTGCCAATTTCGGTCACCCCTCACATGCTCCCGCCAACGTTGGCGGATCGGTGCCGGATTGAAGATGCCGTCGTCTCGCAGCTTGGCCTCCGACAACAAGTCCTCTGCCCAATCGCGCAACGGAACGCGCAACCACTCGCCGATCGGCACGCCGAACCCCTTTTTTGGGCGGTCCGTCAACTTTTCCGGAACATAGCGCCGCAAAACCTTGCGTAATAGTCGCTTTTGCCCCCAGGTGCCGCTTTTCACCTCGGACGGTAGGCTCCAAACATACTCGACCACACGATGGTCGAGCATCGGCACCCGCGCTTCCAGACTGACCGCCATGCTGGCACGATCCACTTTGGTCAGGATGTCGTCCGGCAAATAAACCATCATGTCCAGAAGCTGCAGGCGTTCAACGTAATTCGGCATGTCGGTGTCGATGGTTGAATCGTCCAACGGCCCGTGCGGTTCTGTCGCTCCAAGCACCACGTTGTTTGGATCGTGCCACAATGACACGAACGATTTATAGAAATAGTCGTCATCGTCGACAACGATCGCGTTGGCCAGTTTGTACAAGCGATCACCGGTCACCGTGCGTCTATAGCTTTTGGGCAAAGCGCCAAGGATCGTGTCCCATTTGCGCGGCGATATCGATCGCACCAGTGCTGCCGCGACGGCGACGGCGGCGCGCGGTGTCTTGGCCAGTGCCTGGTGTAGCCGATTGGCTCGTTCGTAGCGATCATAGCCGGCGAACATCTCGTCGCCGCCGTCGCCGGACAGGCTTACCGTGACATGCCGCCGCGCCAGCTCGGACACCAGATAGGTCGGAATTTGGCTGCTATCGGCGAAGGGCTCGTCATACATCTCGGCCAATCTGGGAATTACGGCCATAGCGTCCTCGGGGCGCACGTAGAGCTCGGTGTGATCCGTGCCGAGATGGTCGGCCACCGCCTTGGCTTCCTCGGCCTCGTTGAAGGCGCGTTCGTGAAAGCCGATCGAGAAGGTTTTTACCGGTCGCGACGACGCTTGCTGCATCAGTGCCACAACGGTCGAGGAATCGATGCCGCCGGACAGAAATGCGCCCAATGCGACGTCGGAGACCATCTGTTTTTGGACCGCGTCACGGAGCAATGCGTGTAGTTGCTCCTCAGCCTCCCGGTCGTCGACAGCGACCCGATTGGCGTAAGCATGCGCGGCGATTTGGCGGACATCCCAGTAGCGGTCGATCCTGGGTTTTCCGTCCTGGCCAAGGGTCAAAATTTCACCGGCGCCCAGTTTGTATGCTTCCTGATAGATCGAATGCGGTGCCGGCAGGTAATTGAACCGCAAATAGGCCGCCAAGGCGTCCCGATTGATATCACCTTGCCACGCCGGATGCTTGGCCAGTGCCTTCAACTCCGATGTCCAGAGAAAGTGGCCGCCTGATTGCGCCCAATAGAGCGGCTTGATGCCGAGCCGATCGCGTACCAGTGACAGCGACCGGTCTTGGCGATCCCAAATCGCAAAGGCGAAGATACCGTTCAGGCGGGCGACAATGCCCTCGACCCCCCAGGCCGCGCAGCCTTCGACTAGGACTTCGGAGTCGGAATCGCCATTGAAGACCGTGCCCTTGGATACCAGCGCCCGGCGGATTTCCATGAAATTGTAGATTTCGCCGTTGTAAGACAGCACGAAGCGGCCATTGTGCGACAGCATCGGTTGGTGACCGGCGGCGGAAAGATCAATGATCGATAATCGCTGGTGGCCGATCGCAAGCCCTGCCGTTTCGTCCACCCAGCGGCCGCTATCGTCCGGTCCGCGATGTCGGAGCCTGGCCGACATGGCGTCGATCCGCGCCGTCAAGTCCGCGCGCGCGGTTTGGGTGCGTTGGTCAATAAAGCCGACGATGCCGCACATGAAGTCTCTCGAATAAGGATGGCTAATCGATTGTCCGCCCAGGCCGGAGCATTCATACAACAATCCGAACGGCGCCGGTAGATCCGATACTGTCCTTAGTTTTAGACTCAGCCAATCGCTTCACATCACACTGGGAACGCCCGGTTTATGAGGGAAGGCACTGGCCAACCATTGATCGACGCCGCCGGTACCGAGCATCGGCCGGTCGGCGAGGGCGCGCGCATCATTTCGCTGGTGCCGAGCCTGACCGAGTTGCTGTTCGATCTCGGGCTCGGTGGCCAGGTGGTCGGCCGCACGGCATTTTGCACCGAACCGGCGCCGGCCGTGGAACGCGTCACCAGCGTCGGCGGCACCAAGTCGGTACAGATGGCGCGGCTCCTATCCCTCGGCGCCAGTCATGTGCTGGTCAACATCGATGAAACGCCCAAGGTGCTGGCCGACCGGCTCACTGAGTCCGGTTTGACCGTTGTCGTCACCCACCCGATCGCGGTGCGCGACAATTTGGCGCTTTATCTTCTGCTCGGCGGCCTCTTTGGCCGGCAACAGGCGGCGGTCCGGCTTTGCGATCAATTTGAACAAGCGCTCGAGCGATTGGCGGCGGCCGCCCTGCCGGCACGACGGGTCGCATACCTGATTTGGAAAGACCCCTGGATGACGGTCTCGCGCGAGACGTACATTTCGCATGTGCTGGCGGCGGCCGGCATGGATACCGGCGACTGGCCGTCGGGCGACCGCTATCCCACAGTCGAATGGACCGACCCGCTGTTGGCTGGGTTCGACTTGATATTGTTTGCCACGGAACCGTTTGCCTTTACCGGAGATCATCTCCGCGACTTCGCGGCAGAGCGTCCGGGTGCTGCCCACAAACTCCGCTTGATCGACGGGCAAATGCTATCCTGGTATGGCAGCCGGGCCGTTCAGGCGTTGGATTATTTGACGCGTTGGGTGCCGGGTCCATAAACGCCGTTGTGGTCGGTCAGGGCGCCCCGGTGTTGATCGCGGCGCCGGGGGATGGCGTATTGCGCCGGCTGCCGGACAGGACCGCCGTCAATCCTTCCAGAATCGTTTCCCGCCGGGTACCGGGCGGGAAGGTCGCGGCGACACCGAGGGCCTGCAACTCGTCAATCATGTCCGGGGTCAGCACGCCACCGACCACCAGCTTCACGTCGTCCAATGATTGTGCCGACAAGGACTCCAGCACGCGCCTCGCCAGGTAGACCGGCTCGCCGCCGAGAAAGCTGAGGCCGATGATGTCCGGCTGTTCTTCGACCGCAGCCGCGGCTATCCGGTCGGGCGTGTTGTAGAGGCCGAGATTGACGACGTCATGGCCGGCGTCGGAAAGCCATCTTTCGACGACGGTAATGCCCATGTCGTGGGCGTCGGTGCCAACCTTCGCCATCAAAATTTTGGCCATGTCCTAATTCCTCTCTACAGCGCCAGATGATGACCGATGCCGTCGCGAAACGCTTCGCCGACTTCGCCAAGGGTGCAGTGCGAGTCGACGGCCGAGAATACGCTATCCATGACATTGTCCGTACCCGCCGCAGCCTGCCGGACCTGATCGAGGGCGGCAGCCGCGGCGACCTGGTCGCGGGCCGCGCGGTAGGCTTTGATGTAGGCAATCCGGCCGTCCATCATTTCACGGTCGACCCGGAAAAAATCCATTTCCGGCGCACTTTCTCCGTCGTCGGCGAAACAATTAACGCCAACCACCGGCAAAGCGCCGGATTCGATGCGGTCGCTGTGCTCGAACCGCGCCTGTTTGATCGCCGATTCAATGTAGCGCTCGTTGAACAGTTTGAGATAGCCGCCTTTCGCGCGCATCTCGTCCATCAAGGCGGTGATTTCCGTCTCCAGCCGATCGGTCATGGCCTCGACGAAATGCGAGCCGCCCAACGGGTCGACGGTCTTGGCGACGCCGGTTTCATAGGCAATGACCTGTTGCGTGCGGATCGACAAAGTGTGCGACGCTTCGGTCGGCAAGGCGAACGCTTCGTCATAGGACGTTGTGTGGATCGATTGGGCGCCGCCTAGCACCGCAGCCAAGGTCTGCAGCCCGGCGCGCACGATGTTGTTCAAGGGCTGCTGCGCGGTCAGCGGTAAGGCCGAGGTTTGAATGGCGGTGCGGAACCAGCAGGACCGGTCGCTCTCGGCGCCGTAGCGTTCGCGCAGCAGCTTGGCCCAAATCCGTCGCATGGCGCGCAGCTTCGCCACTTCCTCGAACAGATCGATACCGGCCGCGGTAAAGAACGCCATACGCGGGGCGAATTGATCGATTGCCAAACCGCGTGCCAACAATCCTTCGATATGCTGGCAAGCGACCATGATCGCAAACGCTGCTTCCTGGACCGCGTTCACGCCGGTTTCGCGAATATTGTAGGCGTTGATGTTCACCAGGTTCCATTTCGGCATGGCACGGGCGCACCATTCCATGACGTCGAGGCCGACCCGGTGGGTGAATTCGATCGGGTAGAAGGTGGTGTTGGCCTGATAATTGGGCCCGACCAACTGGGTGAAGCCGCAATTCATGATGGTGCCGATCAGCGTGTCCAACGGCACGCCGCGCGCCTCTGCAAGCCGGACGTAGGTCGCGACGATAAAGGCCGAGGCCGGCGGCTGACAGATCAGGGTCGAACTGACACGGTCGAGCGGGATGCCGGCATAGAGGTCGGCGACGTCTTCGGCGGTGGCGACCGAGGTGCCGACCGTGCCGACGTCGCCTTCGGCCAGCGCATGGTCCGGGTCGATCGCGAGTTTGGTCGGCACGTCGTAATCGATGTTGAGGCCGGTCATGCCTTGCTTCAGCAAAAACAACAGCCGATCGTTCGAATCCGCCGGCGTGCCGTAGCCCGATTGTTGGCGCCGCGTCCAAAGGCGCTTGCGATACATCTCGCCGTGAATGCCGCGCGTGAAGGGATAGGCGCCGGGTTGTTCCGCCGAACCGTAGACCGGCTCGATGTCCAGGCCCGAGGCGGTCTTGAAATCGCCTGGTCGCTCACCCTCGAGATAGGCGTCAAACACACTTTTTTCGGTCATCAAGATGTGCCTCCGTTCATGCACGGCTCGGCTAGGCCGTCACACAGGATGGTTTCGATTTCCGCGACCAGCGCCTCGGGCGCGACCGGGCCTTTGGCGTCGTACCAGCCGTCCAAAGTGTTGAGTGCGGCCAACAGGGTGAAAGCGGCGACGGTTGGATCGGCCTGGCGGAAAGTAGCTGTCTCTTGGCCGTCCCGGATGGTTTCTCGGATCAAGTCGAGATAGGCCCGCTGGAGCGCGCTGATGCGCGCGCGCTCGTCCGGCGGCAAGGCGCGGCGGTCGCGATTGAGCACGACCAGGTTGTCGGGATGACGAAAGAAGAAGCCCGCATGGTTACGAATCAACGCCGCGATCCGCGCCCTCGGATCGCCTGCCTCCGCGACCGCCTGTTTCGCGCCGTAGAGAATTGTGTCGATCGAAAAGGCACAGATTTTTGCCAGCAAATCTTCTTTTTCGCGGATGTGATAGTAGAGCCCGGCCTTGGTCAGATTGGCTTGAGTGGCGATCTCCCGAACACTGGTCGCGGCAAAGCCGTTGCGCGCGAACAGCGCCGCGGCGGCATCCAGCAATTGGTCGTGGCGGGTCGGCCGGCTCAACAGGGGTCTCCATGAGTTACTTTACCGATCGGTCGGTAAAGTAACTCATGGAGTGGTCGGTGTCAAACGGCGGCCATAGCGAACGAGATGCGATCCAGGAATTGAAAAGGCCTGCCGTGGCCGGGATCGCCGAACAGACAGAGGCTGTCCAAATCGAACGATGTCGCCAAGGCATCGGCGACATGCGCTGCCAAGGCATCGAAAAGCCGGGACCGCAGCGGTTCGTCCAGGCGTTTGGTCAAAGTCATGTGGAAGCGAAAGTCATCCAGAATGTAAGGATATCCCCAGCGATCAAGATGCTGAATCTGCCGATCCGTCAGTGCCCCGTTTAGCCGGCGCGCGCGCTCTTGCTCGTTCAAGGCGGCGCGATAGCGGTCCAATTCTGTGGTACAGGCATCAGCGACGGCGCCGATCGGACCCTGATCGCGGTCGGGGCGGAGAGCCAGAAACCCGGATAGTTCGCCCAACACCAGGCGCAAGGGCGCGATCGGTTCCAATTGTGTCGCCAGCTTGCGAGCGCTTTGCAGAAGGTCGGCATAGCTGGCCTCGGCGCTGAGGCGAAAGGGCGCTTTCAGCGTCGCGTGAAAGCCATAGCGCGCCGGTGACGCCGTGATTCCTGCCAGATCCTCCAGGCCAAATCCTTTCAGCCGCATGCGCCGCCGATTTTCTCCGGTCATCGTGTCGCGGCCGAACCAACGGCTGGCGAATTGCTGGATCGGCGCCTCCGGTGGCGGCGAATAGTAGACCGCGTAGCGGTCGAACTTCTGCCGCCGGTCGGTACGGGCCTTAGGCGATGACATTCGCTTCAAGAACCGTTCTGTAGCTCTCCAGGTCCGGCGTCGCCAGATCGCGCACTTTGGCGCGGTCATCCCATCGACGCAGGTCGACGGCGCCGGGCGCGTGGGGCATGGCGATGAATTCGGCGGCTTCCGTCTCGGTGAAAGGGCCGCCTTGCACCGCGAGCGATGTGCGGGAGCCGTCAGATAATCCGTCATAATAGCGCGCGTCGGTGGCGCAAAGATAACGCTTGGCGGCGACATGCAGCCGGATGGGTTCGGTCACCGCCGGCGGAAACCAGGGGGCCAGATGGTCCGAACCGATGTCTTCGTGGCGCTTGTCGACGCCTTTGGCGGCGGCGGTCAGATCGCCGGCACCGACCAGATGGCCGATATCATGCAGCAGGGCGGCGGCGACCAAGCTGTCGGCGGCACCGGATTGTTGGGCCAACAAGGCGCATTGCAGCGCGTGTCCCAGTTGCGTGACCGCTTCGTCGCCGTACTGGCCGCCGCCGGCGTTTTTGAAGGTTTGAAGGATGTCATCGATGATCATTTTGTCAGCTCCGATAATTTACCTAGGCCGCATTAGCCTGGAAGCGAACGACGTCGATCTCACGCGACGCGATGGCGCCACGCGTCTCCGGATCGTGAAAAATACCCAGGATGGCGCTACCGTCTTTGGCCGCTTCGCGAATCAGGTCGACGACAGTTTGGCGGTTGGCGGCGTCAAGGGATGCGGTCGGTTCGTCCAGCAGCAGGACGGGATAGCGGGCGACGAAACCTTGGGCGATGTTGACGCGCTGCTGTTCGCCGCCGGAGAAGGTCAGGGGCGAGAGGCCCCAAAGCGGCTCCGGAATCTTAAGCCGGGTTAGAATGTCCGCCGCCTTGGCCTCGGCCGAGGCTTTGTCCTGGCCGCGCCGCAGCAGCGGTTCGGACACGATGGCGAGCGTCGAGACCCGCGGCACCACGCGCAAAAATTGGCTGACATAGCCGATCGTGGACTGGCGAATGTCGAGGATTTCGTGTGGCTCGGCACCGGCCAGATCGGTCCAATGTTCGCCGTGGCGCACCCAGATCCGGCCATGCAGGCATTTGTAGTTGCCGTAAGCCAGTCGCAAGACGGTGCTTTTGCCGCTGCCCGACGGTCCGGTTAGCACCACGGCCTCGCCGGCGGCGACGGTGAGATCGACCGCATCGAGGACCGGCAAAGTCACGCCATGGTGGGTGTGCAAGACGAAGGACTTGGCGACCCTTTCGAATCGGAGCATGGGTTCGGGTGATGACGGACGGTCTGTCATGGCCTTAGGATCGAAGACACGAGAAGTTGCGAATAGGGGTGCTGCGGATCGTCCAGCACCTGGTCGGTCAGGCCGGTTTCGACGATGCGGCCGCCCTGCATGACAATCAGCCGGTGCGACAGCAAGCGCGCGACCGCCAGATCATGGGTAACGACGATGGCCGACAAGCCGAGGTCGGAGACCAACTGCCGCACCAGATCGAGCAGCCGCGCTTGCACCGAGACGTCGAGCCCGCCGGTCGGTTCGTCCATGAAAACCAGGCGCGGCTTGCTGATCAGATTGCGGGCGATCTGCAGCCGCTGCTGCATGCCGCCGGAATAGGTCGACGGCATGTGATCGATGCGGTCCGGGTCGATCTCGACCTTGCCGACCCAATCCAATGCCGCGCCGCGAATGGCGCCGTAATGGCGGTCGCCCTGTGCCATCAGCCGCTCACCGATATTGGCGCCTGCCGACACGTTCATGCGCAAGCCGTCGCGGGGATTCTGATGCACAAACCCCCAATCCGTCCGCATCAACAGGCGGCGCCGGGCCTCACTGATCGTCGTCAATTCCAGGACGCCGTCCGATCGGGTTCGATAGGCGATGGTGCCGCTGTCTACGGGCAGTTCGCCATGCAGACATTTCAGCAGCGTTGTCTTGCCGGAACCGGATTCGCCGACGATTCCTAAAACCTGCTGCGGGTAAAGCTCAAAACCGACATCGGCGCAGCCGAGTTGATCGCCGTACCATTTCGACAGGCCGTCGACTGACAGCAGTGGTTCCAAGGTCATTCCGCCGCCGCCGACGCCGGGCCGCGGTGGCCCGCGGCCTGTCGCTTGGTGCAATAGTCGGTGTCGGAGCAGACGAACATGTGCCGGCCGCTGTCGTCGACGATGATTTCATCCAGATAGCTGTCTTCGGCGCCGCAGATCGCGCAACAGGCCTCCCAGGTTTGGACGTCGAACGGATAGTCCTCGAAATCCAGGCACACCACGTCAGTGAAGGGCGGTATGGCATAGATCCGGGCCTCGCGGCCGGCACCGAATAATTGCAGCATGGCTGCTTGGTGCATTTTTGGATTATCGAATTTCGGGATCGGCGAAGACGCCATCAGGTAGCGCCCGTTGATCAGGACCGGATAATTGTAGGTCGTCGCGATATGGCCGTGACGGGTGATGTCCTCATAGAGCTTCATCTGTATCAGGCCGTATTCGGCGTGGGCATGCAGGCGCCGGGTGACTTCCTCGCGCGGCTCCAGGAACCGCAAAGGCTCGGGGATCGGCACCTGATAGACCAGGATCTGGCCTTCGCCCATGGCCTGTTCCGGTATGCGATGCCGGGTCTGGATGATGCTGGCGTCCTCGGTCTTCTCGGTGGTTTCGACGCCGGTCGTGCGGACGAAGAACTTGCGGATCGAGACGGCGTTGGTGGTGTCGTCGGCGCCTTGGTCGATGACTTTCAAGACGTCGTCGGCGCCGATGATGCTGGCGGTGATCTGAATGCCGCCGGTGCCCCAACCATAAGGCATCGGCATTTCCCGCGATGCGAACGGCACTTGGTAACCTGGGATGGCCACGGCCTTGACCAGCGCCCGGCGGATCATGCGCTTGGTCTGTTCGTCCAAATAGGCGAAATTGTATTCGCCCCGGTCGGTGTCACTCGTCATCGACGGGTTCCGTCTCGTTGGCCCGGCGCGCCGCGATCTCCGCCCGCAACCGGCGCACCAGCTCCAGCTCGCCTTGGAAATCAACGTAATGTGGCAGCTTCAAATGTTCGACGAAGCCGGTCGACTGAATGTTGTCGGAGTGCGAAAGAACGAATTCCTGATCCTGTGCCGGCCCGACGGCTTCCTCGCCCAATTCGTCGGCCCTGAGCGCCCGATCGACCAGGGCCATCGCCATCGCCTTGCGTTCGGACTGGCCGAAGTTGAGGCCGTAGCCCTGGGTGAATTGCGGCGGCACGTCCCGCGATCCCTGAAATTGATTGATCATCTGGCATTCGGTGACGGTGATCTCGGCGATCTCGATCGGAAAGCCAAGCTCCTCGGGCACGAACGCGACCTTGACCGCGCCGATGCGAATCTCACCGGCGAAGGGATGATTGCGGCCATAGCCCCGTTGTGTCGAATAGCCGAGCGCCAGCAGAAAGCCTTCATCGCCGCGCGCCAGGTTCTGTAGGCGCAGGTCTCGGTCGGCCGGAAATGCCAACGGCTCGCGGGTCAGGTCACCGGTCGTCGGCATCGCGCTCGGGCGTTCCTGTTCGATCAAGCCTTCGTTGTTGAGCAGGCTGACGACACGCGGCATGGCGTCCGGCGCGGCGTCGGCAGCAGGACTTAAGGATTCGATCGCGGCTTCGTCGTCGTCGGCCAGCGCAAAGTCGAGCAGTCGATGGGTATAATCGAAAGTCGGGCCAAGGACCTGTCCGCCCGGCAGATCCTTGTAGGTCGCCGAGATCCGGCGCTGGACCGTCATTGCCTCGGTGTCCAACGGCTCGCTGTAGCCGAAACGCGGCAAGGTCGCGCGGTAGGCGCGCAGCAGAAACGCCGCCTCGATGGAATCGCCGCGTGCCTGTTTGATGGCGAGCGCCGCTAATCGGCGATCAAAAAGCGAGCCTTCATTCATGACCCGGTCGACGGCGAGCGCCAATTGCTCTTCGATCTGTTCCATGGTGATGGCGGGGACGCTGGGATCGCCCCGCCGTTCTTCCGCCAGCAGGCGGTGGGCATTGTCGATGGCCTGTTCGCCACCCTTTACGGCGACATACATCTTAAGGGATCTCTATGTTTGTGCTGCGCGGCAGGGCCGCGGCGGCGGTTTGGGAAATCAGGATCAGGTCGAGGCCGAGCGGAAACAGCGGCGCCAATTGTTGCCGTTTGCCGAGCCAATCGGCGGTGAGGCCGACGAGGTCGAGATCGGTTGAGCCGTCGATTCCGGGACCGGACAAACGGAGGCCGACGCCTTGGTCCAAACCTTCGAGTTGTATGAGTACCGTCGTCGAGCGATCCGGGTATTCGTCGCTGCCCAGGCTGAAGTGCTCCGGTTCGGGAATTGTCGCGGCGTCGCTCACCACGGCAAACGCGGCATCGGTAGGCTGTTCGACGATTGGGCAACCGCAATGAAACCGTAAATAACCGGCAACCGTCTCGTTGGCGGCGTTGGCATCGAGCCATACCGGTGTGTGGAAATCGGCCAGTGTCAGCAGCAACGCCGTCGTTGCTGGCATCAGCGGCGCCGGACTATCGAGTGCGTCCGCCACCGTCACGATCCGCCCCGGCGCCGACATGGCTTCCAGGACACCGCGGAATATTGTCTGGGACTGGGCCGGTGGGTCCGAAAAGCCGAGCCCGATGGCGGTTGTTCCTGGCATGGCGGCTAATCTTCTCCGCGTACTAAAGTGAAGAATTCGACCTTGGTGGCCGCCGCCTTCGCCTGCTGCTCGCGGCGGCTCTCCTCGGCGATTTCCGCGAGCGGCTCGATGACGGAAGCGGCGACCGCGTCGCTTGTATCCGGATCTTGCAACAACGCGTCACAGACCGCTGCCAGCTCGGCATGGTTCTTATTGCGGCCGGCGATGTAGGCGTGACCGAGAAATCCGGTTTCGGTCCGGACGCTGCAGCGCGTTACCGTCATCTCGCCTAAGTTGAACGGATCGCCGGTGCCGCCCATGCGCCCCCGGGTCATGACCAGACCGGATTCCGGCGGCCGCAGGACATCATAAGGTGGGCGGCCCGCAAGCGCGTCCCAACGCGCCTTCAGATCTTCCGGCCTGGCTTGGGCGAGCAAACCCATCCAGCGCCGCCGTTCAGGGATATTGGTGTCCTGGGACGCGTCATGATCCATCGATTAAGTCCCCGGAATGGCGCCAATGGCTCTTCGCACCGCGATCAGCGTTTGCCAAAGCGTACGATGTGGAAAAAGTGAATGCTGACGGTACCATGAGGACCGCGTTTCTGTCGATTGTGCTTAAGTTTACAAATTGAACTAACATGACTATTTTTGCCCGCTGGCCGTGGCGATAAAAAATTCACCAATCAAAGGAGGCATGCGTGAGTGAGCTTCGGATATTTTCCTATCTGCCGAACCCACGCGTCTGGAAGGCAACCATCGCGGCGCGGCTTGGGGATGTTGCGCTGGATATCCGCGGCGCCAAGCCTGGCCAACTCCAGGATTGGCTTTGGGACGTCGATCCGCGGCCGCTCACCGAAGCCGAACGCGAAGCGCCGCAAGGCACCGAACGCCAGGCCCGCACCGGCTTCAGCGGCAGCCTTCAGAAGACGGATGCCTTCATGGCCGCCAATCCGTTTGGAACCGTGCCGGCCGCGTTTAGTCCGGATGGCAAAACCGGTATTTTCGAATCCAATGCCATCATGCGCGCCGTGGCGCGGCTCGCCGGCGATCGTTTTCCGCTCTACGGCGCCGATGCCTATGAAGCGGCGCGGGTCGAGAGTTTCCTCGACGTCAGCCTAATCTTCGCCCGCGACTCGCAGACCTATTTGTTGGCCGTGGCGAACCGGACGCTCACCGCCGAAATCCAAGAAAGCGCCAGGGCCGCGTTTGAAACCTATCTTGGCGGTATCGAACAAGCGCTGCAGCCGGATCGTCTTTTCTTGGTGGGAAACGACGTGACTCTCGCCGACATTTGCTTCGTCGCCGAACTGACCTTGTTCTCACGCGAACGGGCCAGCATTCCAAGCCGCTATCCGGACAGCTTTACCGCGATCGTCGATGCGGCGGCTCGGAGCCGTTATCCGCTCGCCTTCACCCACTACGAGCGCCTGTGCGGGCATCCGGCCTTCGAGCCCGATGTCGGCGCCTATGTGGCCAAGCTCGAACAAGACATCGCGCGCATCACGGCGGCCTGAGCCGAGGCCGTCTTGGCAAGCATAGTGCGCTGGGCTAAGTAGTCCATCGTTCAAAAGTCCCTCGGCTCCGCCTCGGTGTACTTTTGACCGGAAACGCACATTGCCAAATCAGTCTTTGGCGCGGCTCGGCGGGCTGATTTGTTGCGAACAAAAAACCTGTTAGCGCATCGCCGAGCTGCCTCAAGATGCGCTAACGCATTATTGGAACTGAAGAAAAGTACACTGAGCGCTAGCGAAGGACTTTTCTTCACGATCAACGAGAGGGAACGAAATGGCCGATCTTGACGTGAATATCAGTGGCGGCGTCGCCACCATGACCATGAACCGACCGGAGGCGCGCAATGCGCTATCGATGGAGATGCGCAGCCAGCTAAGCCAGGCGCTGCACGAGGCGGAATTCGACGATGCGGTGCGTTGCGTCGTGCTGGCGGGAGCCGGCGACCATTTCATGGCCGGCGGCGACGTGAAGAACATGCACGAATATCTCAACAGCCACGATGAGAACGAGGTTCAGAGCTATTTCCTGCATCGCATTCATGACTTGCACACCATCATGTATTCCATGCGCCGCATGCCGAAACCGGTGATCGCCAAGGTACGCGGTGCGGCGGCTGGTGCCGGCGTCTCCTTGGCCGCGGCCTGCGATTTGGTGATCGCCTCCGATGACGCCTTCTTCACGCTCGCCTATTGCCATATCGGCACCTCGCCGGACGGCTCGTCGAGCTTCCACCTGCCGCGCGCCATCGGCATCAAGCGCACCTTGGAAATGACCTTGCTCGGCGATCGCCTGACGGCGCAGCAGATGTCCGACATGGGCCTGGTCAATTTCGTCGTGCCGACGGACGCGCTAAACGGCGAATGCGACAAACTCGCCGCACGCCTCGCCAGTGGTCCGACCTATGTCTATGGCCAGGCCAAGAAGCTGATGTACCGCAGCCTCGAGAACGAGTTCGAATCCCAGTTGCAGATGGAAGCCGAGTGCTTCGCCGAATGCGCCAAACGCAACGACTACCGCGAAGGCGTCGCTGCCTTCGTCGAAAAGCGCAAGGCCAACTTCACCGGCACGTGAATTGGCAAGGTTTCTGGCGGGCGGAGCCCGTCAGAAACTTTCCGGCGCCAAGCGGCGTTCGACCAAATGGGCGAAAAAGCTGGCGCCGAGCGGTAATGCGGCGTCATTGAAATCGTATGCCGGGTTGTGGACTTCACAGCCGCCTTCACCGTCGCCGTTGCCGATATTGAGGTAACAGCCCGGCACTTCCTGCAGCATGTAGGAAAAGTCCTCGGATGCCATGATCAGCGGCGGATTGCGTTCGACGTTCTCCGCTCCGACCAACTCGTTGCAAATCGTTGCCGCATACTCGGCTTCCGACGCGTCATTGATGGTCGGCGCAAAAATCGACCGGAAATCGACGGCGGCCTTGGCGCCCAAGCCTTCGGCAATGCCCTTGGCGGTGCGGTTCATGTTGCGCTCAATCAGGTCGATGACGTCGCTCGAGAAGGCGCGCACCGTGCCTGACAGCCGTGCGGTTTGCGGGATGACATTGTAGGCATCGCCGCTATGGATCTGAGTCACCGATATCACCGCCGTATCGACCGGGCGAACGTTGCGCGCCACGATGGTCTGCAGCGCGGTGGTGATTTGCGCGGCAACGACCACCGGGTCGACGCCCGATTCCGGTCGTGCGCCATGGGCGCCGACACCGGTAATATTAATGTCGAAAAACGCGCCGCCGGCCATGGTCGGGCCGGCGCGTACCGCAAACTGGCCGACCGGCAGGCCGGGCCGGTTGTGCATGCCAAAAATCGCGTCGCAAGGGAACATTTGAAACAGCCCGTCCGCGACCATCGCCTTGGCGCCACCGATGCCTTCTTCGGCCGGCTGAAAAATGAAATGCACTTGGCCGTCGAAGTTCCTGGTTTCGGCCAGGTAGCGGGCGGCGCCGAGCAGCATCGTGGTGTGGCCGTCATGGCCGCAGGCATGCATCTTGCCGTCGTGGGTCGAGCGATGGGCGAAGTCGTTGCTTTCCTGAATCGGCAGTGCATCCATGTCGGCTCTGAGGCCGAGGGATCGGGTGCTGTTGCCGATGCGGAGCGAACCGACCACGCCGGTCTTACCCAATCCGCGGTGCACTTCGCAGCCGAACGCCTCGAGCTTCTCGGCGACCAGATCCGCGGTCCTGTTTTCTTCGAAGCCGAGCTCCGGATGGGCATGGACGTCCCGACGGAAGTCGGTCATATCGCCGTGGAATTCGCTGATGCGCTCAAGGATTTTCATGTCGCCGTTCCCGGTTGTGAGTGTGTCATTCGTAAAAGGCAATGGTTCGCGCTTCGATGCTTTCTCGTGTCGGCGCGCCGTCCGGCGCGGTCGGATCGGCGAAGGCGGAATGAGCAGTGTATTGGGCGGCGCCGTCGGTGATAGAATCGAAGCATTTCAGCAACAGCACCTCGTTGGGCTGCATCCGCGAAATATAGTGCCAGCGGTGGACCGGATTGTAGTGCACGGAATAGACTTCACCGCTGCGGTTTTGATAATTCAGGTCGGTCGCGACGAAGTCACCCGGTTCGATGCTGCGCGCGTCGAGCACGGCGAGCGGCATGTCCAGGACCGGCCCGGCAATGGGGCGCCAGACATTGATAAAGGCAAAGCGGCCGCGCAAACGCTCAGCCGCCTTGTCGGGCGGCAGCAAGTCCTTGACCCGCTGCGGGCCTGAACGTTCGGTGTAGTCGTTATGGACGAACCGGACCGGGCGGCTCGCCGCCGGATCGCCGGCCTTGGCCCTGGTTTCGTTGCGGACATTATGGTCGAAAACCAGTACGTCAGCCGCACCGGTGGCGTCCTTTACCAGGGCCTCGACCTCCGGATAGTAATGCTGCTTGATTGCCGCTGCGTCGTCGAACGCGCTGAAAGCGCTGGCCTGCGTTAAGAAGGCGAAGCCTTGGATATCGAGGGACAGCGCCTCGGCGTTGGCGCGGCTATCCTCGATCGTGACCGCGCGTTTGTCGCGTTCGGGCAATGTCTGCTCCGGCTTGTCCGTCGGTACATACAGATCATAAGCCGGCCGCGGTCCTTGCTTTGCCAGATAGTTCAATGTCGAGGATACGCTGGCGCGCTCTGCTGCCATGATCCGCTCCTTCATTCAATCCTGCAGTTTGGCGCCGCGGGTGATCTTGTCGACGGTCTTCTTGTCTTCCCGCAGGCCTATGCCGACGATCGCCATGTCGTCCGGTGTCCGGGCTTTGACGGCAGCGCGGTTGGCGGCGTCGTGGCCGGTCTCAAACATGTCCTCGATATAGAGCGACAGCGGGACGCCGCGCTGCATGGCACGGCCGTAGATCTTGCGCATGCCGTCGCTGTCCGTGCGCAGCACGATCACCGGCTGGATGACCAGCGGATTGTATTGGTTGCCATCGGCGTCCTGGTAGGCCTCGCCGATCAAGCCGGGCTCGCGGCCGACGACGCCGCTCATCAGGAACGCCGTGACGTTCAGTTTCTGCCAGACGGCGAGATCGTCGCGGACGACGAACGCGATCTTGGTATCGAACACGCCTGAACCTCCCGAGAATCCTGATTAGCCGCGGCCGATATAGGGCATCTTGGTGGCCATGATGGTCATGAACTGAACGTTGGCATCGAGCGGCAGGCCCGCCATCTGCACGACGGCGCGGGAGACGTGATCGGCGCTCATGACCGGCTCGACCTTGGTCGAACCGTCGGCCTGGGGCACGCCCTTTTTCATCCGCGCGGTCATATCGGATTCCGCGTTGCCGATGTCGATCTGGCTACAGGCGATATCGTATTTGCGGCCATCCAGGGACGTCGATTTGGTAAGGCCGGTGATGGCGTGCTTGGTTGCCGTGTAAGGCGCCGAGTTGGGCCGCGGACAATAAGCCGACACCGACCCGTTATTGATGATGCGGCCGCCGCGCGGCTCTTGGTCCTTCATCAGCCGAAAGGCTTCCTGGGTGCAAAGAAAGCTGCCGGTCAGGTTGATGGCGACCACGCTCAACCAATCCTCCACCTTCAGCTCTTCCAGCGGCACCGGCGGCGCGCCGATGCCGGCATTATTGAACAACACGTCAAGCCGTCCAAACGTGTCGCGGGTCGCCTCGAACAACGCCCGGACGGCGGCGGGGTCGGCGACGTCGGTCGGCACCACCAGGGTCGGGCCGCCGGCCAATTCGGCGGTTTCCTCCAAGGTATCCCGGCGCCGCCCGGCGAGGCTCACGGCATAGCCGTCGGCCGCTAAGGCGAGTGCCGCGCCGCGGCCAATGCCGCTGCCGGCGCCGGTGACAATGGCGACTTTTTTCTGTTCGGCCATGATTGGATCTCCCTCGGTTGTCTTCTTGGCTATCGGAAAGCCGGTTCGTCGAAGCTGCGCAGTTTCCGCGAATGCAGGGCACGGCGCACGACGTCGTCGCGCATCGCGTTCATGGCTTCCAAAGCGATTTGCAGATGCTGGCTCACCCGCTCCCGGTAGAACGCGTTGGCCATACCGGGCAGTTTGATCTCGCCATGCAGCGGCTTGTCGGAAACGCACAGCAATGTGCCATAGGGCACCCTGAGCCGAAAACCGTTGGCGGCAATCGTCGCCGATTCCATATCGACGGCGATGGCGCGGGTCTGGTTGAAAAAGGTGGCGAGTTCGTCAAAGCGCAGTTCCCAGTCCCGGTCGTCCGTCGTCACCACCGTGCCGGTCCGCAGGCGTTGTTTCATTTCGGCGCCATGCACACCGGCCACACTGCCGACGGCGGCGGTCAGCGCAACCTGCACTTCGGCGATTGGCGGCACCGGAACTTCGGTCGGCAGATCATTGTCCAACACGTGATCGAGGCGGGCATAGGCATGCGCCAACACGTAATCGCCGAGACTCTGCGTCCGGCGCAAGCCGCCGCAATGGCCGATCATCAACCAGCAATTGGGCCGCAAAACCGCGACATGATCGGTGATGGTCTTGGCGTTCGACGGGCCGATGCCGATGTTGATCAAGGTGATGCCCATATGCTCGTCATTGACCAAATGATAGGCCGGCATCTGCGGCAGCTTGTCGACTGCCGTGCCGGTCGACGGTTGGTCGGTCAGGCGCGGGTTGTTGTGGATGGCGTTGCCCGGCTCCACGAAAGCGCGAAAACTGTCGCCGGACAGTATCTCTTGGCGGCCGAACTCAATGAATTCGTCGACGTAGCGCTGGTAGTTGGTGAACAGGACAAACCGTTGGAAATGTTCGGGCGCCGTGCCGGTGTAGTGGCGCAACCGCGACAACGAAAAATCGACCCGTTCGGCGCTGAACAATGACAGCGGCAACAAGCTGCCGGCTTCCGGCTTGTGCGTCCCGTTAGCGACGCGGTCGTCGATTTCAGCCAAATCGGGCAGATGAAACATATCGGCGAGCGACGCCACTTCCTCCGCGTCGAGGTCGGCGGTCAATTCTTCAAGCGCAAAGGTGAGCGGAATCTGCCGGTTCGAGACGCCGACCCATACCGGCACGCCGTGATTGTCCATCAGCAGCTGTATCTGTTCCAAATAATAACTTTGAAACAGGGCCGGGTCGGTAACCGTCGTGCCATAGAGGCCGGGTTCGGCGACGGCGCCATAGGAAAGCGGCCCATGCCGGTGCCGCGGGATCGACTGCACGTCCAAATGAAGATAGGGATAGCAGGCATCGACCTTCGGCAGGTCCTGTTCGCCGGCGACGAAGCGGTCGAAATGCGCTTTCAGGTGGAGGCGCCCCTTGGCGTAAATCTCAATCAGGCGCGCGACGGCGGCTTCCGGATCATCGTAAGCGCGAAGGTCTCTAACGTCGTCAATAGAGGCAGTGTTCATGGTGGCAATGACTAGCAGCGATTGGGGATTCGCTCCATAATGCCCGATCGTTCCGCATTGCCCAAGCCTCCAAAAGTATCGCCGACAGAAAACCCGCGCACCCCGCGATATCACCGAAAGATCACGCCGTGACCGCCATCTTCGTCCTCGGGTTCATGATCGGTCTGCAACATGCCCTAGAGGCCGATCACGTTGCCGCGGTCGCCAGCATTGCTGCCCGGAAAAAGTCCGTCCGCTCGATTTTGTCACATGGCATTGTCTGGGGTCTGGGCCATACGGTGACGTTGGCGGCGTTCGCCGTCCTGGTGTTTTTCTTGGGCGTTCACGTCGATACCGAGACCGCCAATGCGCTCGAAATAGCCGTCGGTCTGATGCTGATCGGGCTCGGCGGCCATGTGCTCTATCGATTGTGGCGCGACCGGGTGCATTTCCACCTGCACCGCCATGCCGAAGGTGTTGCCCACATGCACGCCCATTCCCATCGCGGCGAAACCGGCGCGCACCAGCACTCCGATCACGGCCACCGCCATCCGGGGCGCTTCCCTTTGCGCACCTTGCTGGTCGGCATGATGCACGGTCTGGCCGGCACCGCCGCGCTGATCGTCTTGACTTTTTCCATGGTCGGCGGCGGCGTCTTGGGCCTTGGCTATGTCGCCGTATTCGGCGTCGGCTCGATCCTCGGCATGGCGGCGCTGTCGGCCGTCATCGCCGTGCCGCTGGCGCGCTCGGCCAAGGCCATGACCTGGACCAACCGCCTGCTGCAGGGCGTCATCGGCACCGCCACGGTCGCACTCGGCCTCGGCGTAATCTGGGTGCGCATGCCGATGGCGTGGTTGTCTTAGCGCTGGACCAACAATCCGTCGACCACGCTGACGCCGCTGTCATGGACAATCACCGGGTTGAGGTCGAGTTCTTCGATGAAATCGGCGTGATCCCCGGCGAAGGTTGCCAAGGCGACCATGAGTTGGACCAAGGCATCGACGTCGGCCGCGCTTTTACCGCGGGCGCCGGCCAGGATTGGCCAGACTTTCAAACCTTCGATCATGCGCCGGGCTTCCGCCGCGTCGAGCGGCAGCGGTGCCGTCGCCCGGTCGTTTAGGATCTCCGTATAGATGCCGCCGGTGCCAATGGTGATCAGCGGGCCGAATGTCGCATCGCGGGAGATGCCGAGGATCATTTCGACGCCGGCGCGCGCCATCGGTTGCACAAGAACGCCGCGGATGTTGGCGTCGGGGGCCGCCTGAAGGGCACGCGCCATTAACGAGTCGAAGTGGCCGGCGACGCTCGACGCATCGTCGACACCCAGCGCCAGCAAGCCGTGATCGCTTTTGTGCAGCAGATCCGGCGATTGCACCTTCAGCGCCACCGGTCCGCCGATCGCCTGGAAGGCGCCAACTGCTTCGGCCGCTGTCGTTGCCAAATGCTCTTCGGCCAGGTTGACCCCGTAGGGTACGAGCAGGGGCTTCATTTCATATTCGCAGAGCACCGGTCCTCTATCGGTCAACGCCACCGGCGGCCGCGCCGTCGCCGAGGCAGGCAAAGTCGCCGCACGCCGCGCCGAATAGTCGAGAAAGGCCCTGAGGGCCTTGGCGCAATTGCGTGGATTGACGAACAACGGATGGCCGGTTTCCGCCAGGATTTGGATCGATTCGGCGTGCGGTTGCGTGTAGCTCCAGAAACCGACCGGTTTGTCGGTCGCCGCCCGCGTCGCGATCAAGGCGTCCTTGTCGTTTTGCAAGCGTGTGGGCGTACGCGCCGAGGCGATGGCAAACACCGCATTGATGTCCGGCGCCTCAGCCAGAATGCTGACCAGGCGGGCATAACCGAGTTTGCCGACGGTCTGTGCGGTGGCGTCCACTGGGTTCTGCGAGGTGCCGTAGGCCGGCAGGTGGCTGTCGATTTCGGCTCGGGTCGCGGCGTCGAGCTCCGGCACGCTCAAGCCGGCGGCTTCCGTGGCATCGGCGAGCCAACCGCCGGCACCGCCCGAGGCGGTAAAGATCGCGACATTGGCGCCGCTCGGCCGCCGGTCCCGCCAATAGGCGAACCCGGTCGCGAGATCGATGGCTTCCTCGATGTCCCGCGCCTCGATGATGCCGTATCGGGCGAACACCGCCTGATAGCCGCCGTAGGCGCCGGCCAAGGCGGCTGTGTGCGACAGCGCGGCGCGGATGCCGGCATCCGACTGGCCGATCTTGACGACGATCAGCGGTTTGCCGACGGCCAAGGCCCGCGCTGCGACGGCGCGAAAGCGGTCGCCGTCTTTGATGGTTTCAACGAACAGGATGAAGACCGCCGTCTCAGGGTCATCCAGCATCCACTCGACAACGTCGACCACGTCGATACAGGCTTCGTTGCCGGTGGTGACGACAAAGCTGAAGGGCAGTTGTCTGGCCCGCGCGCGATCATAGAAGGAAAAACCGATGCCGCCGCTCTGGGCGACGACGGCGACGGCACCCGCCTTGGTGGTTGCGGGCCACAGCGGTGCGTCGGTGACTTCCGCCGCCGGCGAGAATGTCGGCGCCAGCCGCGCCCGCGTGTTCATGAACCCTTCCGAATTCGGGCCGCACACCACCATCCGGTAGCGATCGGCGATCGCCTTGATCTCCGCCTGCTTTTCCACGCCGGATCCGCCGACTTCCTCGGCGAAGCCCGAGGTGATGATTTGCACCGCCTTGACGCCGGCCCGACCGCAATCGTCGAGCACGCTGGTCACGAACGCCGCCGGAATGACCACCAGCGCCAGGTCAACCGGTCCCGGCACGTCGGCGATCGTCGAATAGGCGCGGTGGCCGAAAATCTCCGTCTCGCTTCGGCTTACCGGATAAACCGCGCCGTCATAATCGTGCATGCCCATGACCTGCATCAGCCGGCCGCGCAGGATATGCGGATCGGACGCGGCGCCGATCACCGCGACTGAGCGCGGCCACAGAAAAGGCGTCATGTCGTAGCGGGGTCGATTGTCCGCGTTCTCGGTCACTGGTCACATCACTCCGTGCCTAAAAGGGAGACGGCGACGACCGTCGCCAATCCCTATGTTAATGAGAATGCTGGAAAAGGGAACGCTTCGGCGGCATTCTTGGTGCAGCCCTAGTGAACAGAAGGCGTGAATCATGAAAATCAAAGCCGTGGAGGCGCGCTGGCTGCACGTGCCCATTCCCGAAGCCCAGCAGCATCGGAGCGATTATGGCGTCCATAGTTCCTTCGATACCGCCTTGGTCCGGGTCGAGACCGATACCGGTTTGGTCGGCCATGGCGAGGCCAAGGCGGCCGTCGGCGGCACCGGCGTCTATCGGGCGCTGGTCGGCATGATCAACGACGACGTCGGTGCACTGGCGATCGGCCAGGATCCGCGCAATCCGGCCCGGCTGTTCGAAGAAATGTACAACCGCGGCCGTGCCCATTATGCGCTGGCCGCCGGCCACGGCTTCCCCGATCTCGGTCGCCGTGGCCTGACGATCTCGGCGATCAGCGGCATCGACATCGCGCTCTATGACATCCTCGGCCAGCATCTCGGTGTGCCGGTCTGGCAGCTGTTGGGCGGCCGCACCCATGACTGGCTGCCGGCCTATGCCTCCGGTGGCTGGGCCGACGCCGGCGGTATCGGTGCACAACTGGGCGGCTACGTGGATCGCGGCTTTCGATCGGTCAAAATGCGCGTCGGCGCCATGGACGAAGCGGTGCGAATATCCGCCGACCGGGTGCAAGCAGCGCGGCGGTCGCTCGGGCCTGAGGTCGGCCTCATGGCCGACGCCCACGGCACCTTCAACGCCCGCGACGCCGCCCGCTTTGCCCGCAAGGTCGCCGACTGCGATCTCGATTGGTTCGAAGAACCGGTGTCGCCTGATGATTTGCAGGGCCAGGCAGAGCTCCGGCGCCAGACCGACATTGCCATCGCCGCCGGCGAGAGTTTGTTTACCCGGTTCGATTTCCGCGACGCCATCGCCGCCCGCGCCATCGACATCCTGCAACCGGACCCGGCGATCTGCGGCGGCCTGACCGAGGCAGGCCGCATCGCCGCCCTAGCCGAGACCCACCAGCTCCGCCTGGCGCCGCATCTCTGGGGCGGCGCGGTGATGTTCGCCGCCGGCCTGCATCTGTGCATCGCCTCGCCGGCGGCCTTCATCCTGGAATATTCCCTCGGCGCCAATCCCATGCAGCACGAGCTGGCCAAGGCGATGTTCCCGATCACCGACGGCGGCATCGCCGCGCCAGAGGCGCCCGGCCTCGGCGTCGCGATCAACCAGGCCTTTGTCGAGAAATACACGGTGACTTAGACCCGTTTCTATTTTCATCGAACCCGGTCAGGAGTGACAATTAACACAACGTCGGCGTTGTGAACGGCACAGCGGAAAATCGCGGTTCAGGCGATGATCTCCTCATCAAACAGGAGAAACACCATGACCCGCATCACCAACACCCTCACCGCCGCCATCGTCATCCTCAGCATCGCCAGCCCGGCTCTCGCCAAAGCCCCGAGCATCGGTTCCGGCCTTTCCACGCAGAAGATCGCCGCCACCCTCGCCAAACAGCCGCGCGGCGCCGACGTTCTCAAATCCGGCCTGGCCGCGCAAAAGAAGCGTTTCGATGCGCGGAAGTCCGTCACCGCCAAGATTAAACGCCGCGCCGGCAGCAATCTTGCCGACCTTCGCCATCGCGGCGACGTCGCCCGCCACGCCCGCCTGCGCACCAAGGTCAAGGCCACCTTGACCAAAGCCGCCAAGCCGCGCGTCAGCTTCAAAACCAAGCCGAGCAAGGTCAAATTTTCGGTTTCCAAGAAGATGACGACCGTTGGCGATCGCTTCAAAACCAAGACCCGCGGCAAAGGCGGCATGACCTCGGCCCAGGCCCGCAAGCTCAACGCCTCCAAAAAAGCCGCCTCGCCGAAATACGCCGCTTACCGCAACAACCAAAAGGCGCTCCGCAAAGCCAAAGCCAGCCGTAAAGCCGCCAAAGCCGCGCGCACGGCCAAAACCGCGGCCAAGACCGTGAAGACCGCGAAGAAATTGCGGACCATTGGTAAGATCGCCACCGGCGGTGCCGCCACCATGGTCGTCGGCGCGGCCCTCGGCGTGAAAATTCCGGACGCCATCGACGCCGCCGTCTGGACCGCCAAGACCCTTTCCAACCCGGCCCAGGCGCCCAAGCGCGTCGCCGCCCTCGCCGTCGGCGCCGTCAAAACCACCGCCACCGCGCTTAAGACTCTGACGCAGCCCAAGAAGATGGCGAAGAACCTCGGCAACGCCGCCAAGTCGGTCGGATGTGGTTTCGTCAGCCTGTTCGGCGCCAAGTGCCGCTAAAATAATCCTGAGCAGCGAACCGCCCCCAGCTCGATGAGTTGGGGGCGTCTTTATGTCTGGATCCGATTCGATGACCCGTTTCAATCTTCATCGGCCCGAGTCATTTTTCGGTCTCGCGCCATTGGAATCGCGGCGCAAGGCGCCATGGCGCTGACCGTGTATTTCAATTTCGACCGTCGTCTAGTGTCCCGAATCAGAAGTTCACCACGTTTGACGCAACCGCCTTACGAACTTCTGATTCGACAAGGACACTAAAACGGCCAGACGATCAAGATCACCGGAATCGCCACGGCGATGACCAGGATCTCCAGCGGCAGCCCCATGCGCCAATAATCACCGAAGCGATAGCCGCCGGGCCCCATGATCAAGGTGTTGTTTTTGTGTCCGATCGGCGTCAGGAAGGCACAGGACGCGGCGACGGCGACCGCCATCAGGAAGGGATCGGGGCTGACGTCGAGCGCCCGGGCGATGTCGACGGCGATCGGTGCGGCCATCACCGCGGTCGCGGTGTTGTTCATGGCGTCCGACAGGGTCATGGTGACGACCATCAGGATGCCCAGCACAATGGCCGGGGAATAGCCGGCGGACAAGGAGACGATGCCGTCGGCGATCAGTTTGGTGCCGCCCTGGTCCTGCATCGCCACGCCGAGCGGGATGGCCGAGCCGAGCAGTACGATCACCGGCCATTCGACGGTGTCATAGAGCTGGCGCGGCGTGACCAGGTCAGCCAAGACATAGAGCCCGGCGACCATGCCTAAGGCGATCGGCAGATAGACCAAGCCGGTGCTGGCCAGCACCACCGCGGCCGCGAACGACAGCGCCGCGATCCAGGCCTTGTCGCGCTTGACCAGCTGCAATCCGCGTTCGGCCAGCGGCAGGCAGCCGAGCCAGCCGGTGATTTCTTCCAGCCGTTCGCTCGGACCCAACAGCAGCAGCACGTCGCCGGCCTCAATCGTTAGCCGCCGCACCCGATCGCGAAACGGCTTGCCCTGGCGGGAGACGCCGAGCAGGCTGACCGCATGCCGGTGCAGCAACTGCAGCGACAAGGCGGTGCGGCCCTGAATGCGCGCGCCTTCGGGCACCACCACCTCGATCAGTTCCAACGATTCGCCTTCCAAGACGCCGTGGCTCGGTTCCTGACCGACATAGGTCAAGCCGAGGGCGGAAACCAGTTCGTCGATTTCTTTCGGGCCGGCCTGAATGACTAGCAAGTCGCCTTCTTGGACGGTGACCAAGCGGGCCAGGCCGGGCAGCCGCTTACCACGGCGGACCAGGCCGAGAATGGTGGTGCCGGTCTCTTCGGCGACGGCATCCAGGTCTCGGACCAGCATGCCGATCGCCTTGGCGCCTTCGCCGACGATCACCTCGGCGACATAGGCGCCAAGCTCGCTCAGTTCCTTAGACGCGTTGGTTTCCAGCCGGGCGCTCGGAATCAGCCGCCAGCCGACCAGCGCCACGAACAGGATGCCGACCACGGCGCAGGCCAGGCCGACGGGAGCGAAATCGAACATGCTGAAAGGCGCGCCCATGACGTCTTCCCGGTAGGCGGCGATGATGATGTTGGGCGGCGTGCCGATCAGGGTGACCAGGCCGCCGAGGATGGTGGCGAACGAGAGCGGCATCAAGGTCTGGGCCGGACTGCGCTTGGCCTTGGCCGCGGTCTGCAGCTCGACCGGCATCAGCAACGCCAGGGCGGCGACGTTGTTCATGACCGCCGACATCGCCGCGGCCACTGCCGACAGGATCGAGATATGGGCGAAAATCGACCGCGAGGCGTTGGCAAAGAACCGGGTCAGCAGATCGACGGCGCCGGAATTCAAGAGGCCGCGGCTGACGATCAACACCAGCGCGATGATCACCACCGCCGGATGACCGAACCCTGCAAAAGCTTTCTCCGTCGGTATTACCCCGGTGATCACCGCCGCCATCAGCGACCCGAAGGCCACCAAATCATAGCGCCACCGCCCCCAGATCAGCAGAATCAAAAACGCCGCCAGAATGGCGAACAGGATGGCTTGCGATGGTTCCATGGGGACAGATTCTCGCTAGAATCGATGAAATCAGCGCAGTATCGCATTCGAGGCAGCGATAACAAGGTGGCTGGTTCGCGAACCTAGACCGTTGACGGTGCTCGTGGGCTAAAAACTTCCCTCGGCTCGGCGACATCGCGGAGTGTGTGCAGGCCTAGGCTTTCGACTTTGTCGCCCAACGGCAGGGCGACGGCCTTGGAATAGACCACGGCGCGGTGCAGGTCCTTGGCGAGTTCGCTAAGCCGTGACGTTTCATTGACGGCCGGGCCGATGACCGTGAAGTCGAGGCGGTTAGGCGCGCCGACATTGCCGTAGGTCAGTTCGTCGAAATGCACCGATATCGCGACTTCCAAGGCCGCGGCGTGCTTGCCGCTGGCGGTGTGGGCCTTGGCGCGCTTCACGCAGGCGAGCGAGGCGGTGTGGGCGGTTTCGCAAAGCGCGCGGAGTGCTGCGGCTTCATCCTGCTCTGGTATTTCCGAATCGAGCGGGAAGATCGCCAGCACCGAATCGCCGATGAATTTCAAGACCTCGCCGCCACGGTCGAGGACGGCGCCGGCGGCCATCTCGAAAAAGTCGTTCAACAGTACCAGATAGTCCCGCCGCGACAGCCGCTCCGCCATTTGCGTCGAGCCCCGGAGATCGCAGAGCCAGACCACGGCGCGCAATGCCTCGCCATCGCCGCGATGTGTCAGGCCGTTGCGGACCAGCCGGCCGGTGTGAGCACCGAGATAGGTATCCAACAGGACCGTGGTGTTTTGGCGCAGGGTGAAGACTTCATAGAGCCGGCTGATGATGGTCGAGCTTTCGAACAACAGGCCGAGATCGGCGGTGGTGAAACCTGCCTTGTCGCGCGACGCCAGGGTCAATGTTTGAACTCGGCCGTCGGAAAACGGCAGCGGCATCGCCACATAATCCGTCGCACCCTGTTCCTTCAGCCAATCCATGACCGGAAACCGGTGTTTCGGGTTATCAACGTCGAGGCGTTGGCGAACACCGCCGAGGCCTTCCGCGACCAGTCGGACCGGGCTGGTCAAGTAGCTCGGATGCTGCAAGGCGCCATGCGGCATGCTGCCTTGCGTGACCCGGTCGGTGTCCTCCAGCCAAGTATAGGAAAGCCCGGCCAACTGCGGATGCAGAGTCCAAAGGCCGACACTGAGCCGCCAGACCGGCACGCCCGCTGCCCGCAGCCGGCGGCTCAATTCCGCGGTGAAGTCTTCGGCCGATTTGGCGCTGCCGGCCTGGCGCATCAGCCAATCGGTGAACGGATGGCGACCGGCCGGAACGATGCCGGCGCGCAGTCCGGTCGGCTCGCCGTCCAGGACATAACGGTCGACGGCGCTGGCGTAAAAACCGATATGGTCCTTCAGCTGTACCGATTCTTCGAGCGGTTCCTCGTAGCTCCAGGCCGCCGGATCGATGGTTCGGCCGGTCGCTTCCAGCCGCCAGTGCCGTGCATTGCCTTTGAACGGACAAAAAGTCTGTCGATTGATCGGTGCCAAGAGATCCATGGCGACGTCGTCGCGCGGAAAATAGATGAAAGACGGCAGGTTGGTTTCGCGCAGCACCATGGCGTGCCGGCTGTCCGCCAGGCTCAGCCCGGCAAATTCCGCGACGAGATGACCGTCGATCGGTTCGATTTCGATCCTATAGGGATCGGCGTTCATGCAATTGCCTTGCGCTTAGAAGCCGTCATCCCTATGTGGGGATTCGGCCTTCGGCCGGCAAGAGCAAGCCTTAACCCTGCTAGAGCGGTTCTCGATCATACGGAAACGATTGACCGGGATTATTTTGCGCTGTGGCAAGGATCGCGTCGCCATGCGATGTGGAACATCGGATAAGACGCGCGACGCCGCCACAGCGCAAAAGAACCCGGCCTTCGGTGGGGCAAATCGGCTTTTCGGGTGCGTTGCGATGCTTGCCCGATGCGCCACATCGCGCTGCGCACCGCGCCTGCCCGAAAAGCCGATTTGCTCCCATCAATCGATTCCGTATGGTCGAGAACCGCTCTAGGTGGCCCGTTTTTCTTCATCCTTCTGATAGCGCCAGGGCGCGCGGTAGCCTTGGCGCCAGTCCGGCGGCAATTCGCAGGGCCGGGTGTCGAAACTGGCGTGGCTGGCCGGCGCGCCGCGGACGATATCGCCTTGGTGTGGGCTCGGGATCGGGCTCGGCGTATAGGCGAAGGAATCGGCCGATGAATAGACCGTCAGCAACAACGGCCGTGCCTGGTCCGAGCGATTGGGCTTGGAGCCATGAATGACGCGGCAATTCAGCAGGATCACGCTGCCCGGACCGCCGGTCGGCCGCTCGATCATGTCCTCTTGCAGCCAGCCGAGTTCGGTGTCGGCGATCCTGACGACGAAATTTCCCTCATCATCATACATACTATAAAGCGGACCTTCGTGGCTGCCGGGTACCACGGAAAGCGGGCCCATGTCGGGCGAGCAGCCGTCGAAATAGACGCCGATAGTGACCGGGCTGTAATCGGTATGCGGCCAGGCTTGGATGTCCTGGTGCAGCCTGAAGCCGCGGCTGCCCTGGCCGGACTTCACGTTCAGCTTGGCGTGATGGAATTTCACGTCGGGCCCGACCACATCGGCGGCGAGCGCAGTCATGACCGGGTCGTTCATGAATTCCCAAAACGTCGGATGCTGTTCCTGCGGGCTGGTCACCCGATGCAGCCGCGGGGTGTCGGCGCTGTGGCCCTCTTCCAGGACAAACGTGTCGTCGGATTGGCCGAGCGGCCGGCTCCGCTCGATCACCGTCGCCATGGCGGCGCGGAGTCGGTCGAGCCAGGCTTCGGGCACGTAATCCGGCACCAGCAAATAGCCATCGCGAAAATAGCGGCGGCGATCCCGTTCGCTTAATACCAACGGCGCATGGCTCAGAACGTCCTCGGGCTTCATGGAACCTGCTCCCGCGAAAACTATTATCGTTCGGCCAACACTAACACGGCATTCCCTGACCGGAAAATGCGCCGGGTGGCGATTGACGGCTCACGCCACCGATGTTCTGATGACCGGATTCAGCGCGAAGGAACCGGCCATGCTTAACGACAAAGAGATTGCCCAATACCATGACGATGGCTTCATCATTCCGGATTTTCGCCTGTCCGAGGAGACCTTGGGCGAAATCCGTGGCCATCATGATCGCCTGGTGACGCGGCATCCGGAATTTGCTGATTACTGCCCGAACCTTCTGGCCTTTGACTTGAGTTTCCTGAACTACGCGCGCATTCCCAACATCGTCGACATGGTCGAGCAACTCATCGGACCGGATTTCGCGCTCTGGAATTCTTCTTTTTTCGCCAAGCCGGCGACGAACGGCCGCCGCACGCCCTGGCACCAGGACGGCGAATATTGGCCGATCCGCCCGGTTGCGACTTGTACCGTCTGGATGGCGATCGACCCTTCTACGCGGGAAAACGGCTGCCTCCAGGTCATACGCGGCTCGCACAAGGATAAAATCCTGCATCGCCACAACACCAGCACGGCGACCGACGTGACTTTGAACCAGGAACTCGCCACCGATCAAATCGACGACGCGAATGTCGTCGACCTGGAACTGGAGGCGGGGCAAATGTCCTTACACGACGTCTTCCTGTTCCACGGTTCGGAAGCCAACCGCTCGGCCCAGCCGCGTCGCGGCATGACCTTGCGCTATATGCCGACCAGTTCGGTGTTCAACCGCGACCTCGCCAAACAACAGGCCATCGACCTCGGCCTGCCGATCGATCATTCGGACCGCACGTTGTTTCTGTTGCGTGGCGCGGATCAGTCCGGCGAGAACGACTTCCGGCTGCGCTGGTAGAAACTAATCAAATTTCAACGCCCGGCGTCCCGGATCGCGCGCCAGACCCGCTCCGGCGTTGCCGGCATCTCCAGCGCGTGGATCCCGAGCGGCGCCAGGGCATCCAAGACGGCACTGGTCAGGCAGGCGACGGCACCGACCGTGCCGGCCTCGCCGGCACCTTTGATACCGAGCGGGTTTCTCGGGCTCGGCACCGGATTGGTTTCGATTTCGAATGACGGCACGTCGGCTGCCCGCGGCATGGTGTAATCCATGAACGAACCGGTCAGCACCTGGCCGTCATCGTCCCACAGGATTTGCTCGCCGAGGATTTGGCCGGCGCCCTGGACGATGCCGCCGTGCAGTTGTCCTTTCAATAGGGCCGGGTTCATCACGGTGCCGACATCGTCAACCGTAACATAGCCCAGAATCCGGACAACCCCGGTCTCGATCTCTATCTCCACCTCGGCGACGTGGCAGGCGTTGGGAAAGGTCGGTGCCGGTGCCTTGAAAGTGGCAAAGCCCTGCAGGCCGCTCTCCATCCCCGGCGGCAGCAACGCCGGTTCGAAGGCGATGGCTGCGACGTCGGCCAAGCCGACCGACCGGTCGGTGCCGGCGACCGTGAAGCGGCCGTCGGCAAACTCAATATCGGCTTCCGATGCCTCGAGGCTGTGGGCGGCAATCAATCGGCCCTTTTCGATGATTTTATCGGCGGCGCCGGCCAGCGCCGCGCCGCCAAGGCCTGAAACCCGTGAGCCCCCCGTACCGTGGCCGTAGCCGACCAAGTCGGTGTCTCCCTGGACATAGCGCATATCTTCGAAGTCGAGGCCGAGTTTGTCCGAGAGAAGTTGCCGGAACACAGTTTCATGGCCCTGGCCGTGCGAGTGGGTGCCCATCAGGATGGTGGCATGGCCCTGACGATCGAAGCGGATCTCGCCGCCTTCGTCGAACATGCCGGCCGCCTGCTCGACCGCGTTGGCAATGCCAAGGCCGCGTAAGCGGCCTTCGGCAAGGGCCGCGGCCCGGCGCTCCTCGAAGCCGGCGGCATCGGCCATGACCAGTGCCCGGTCCATGTTGCGCTCGAACTCGCCGCAGTCGTAGTTGTAGGTGAGGCCGGTCTGGAACGGCATTGCTGTCGGCGGAATAATGTTTTGCCGGCGCAGCGCTATTCGATCCAGGCCAAGCTCTTGCGCCGCCAGGTCGATGACTTGCTCGATGGCCGACGTCGCCTCCGGTCGGCCGGCGCCGCGACAGGGGCCGGTCGGACCGGTGTTGGTAAAGACGCCCATCGCCTCGGCATGGATCGCCGGCGTCGTATAGACACCGGCGACGCCGCCAAGATTGCCAAACGCCGGCAGTGGTCCGAAATTCGACAAATAGGCTCCCATGTTGGCGAGACAATGGACGCTCAGCGCCAAGAAGTGTCCATCTTTGTCCAGCGCAAGCGCGACGGTCATGTCGAAATCGCGGGCCTGCTCGTCCAGGATTCCTTCTGAACGTTCGTTGGTCCATTTGACTGGTCGGCCAAGCTTTTTCGCCGCCCACAGCACCAGAGGCAGCTCCGGAAAGACGTTGGCGCGCAAGCCGAACGAACCGCCCATGTCGGGACTGACGATCCGAAGCCTGCTTTCGGAGATCCCCAGCACCCCCTCCGACAGCCAGCTTCTCATATCGTGCGGGAACTGATTGCCGGAATACAGCGTGTAGCGGTCCTCGAAAGGATCATAGGCGCCGACGGCGGCCCGCGGCTCCATGGGGTTGATGGCAACGCGGGGCATTGTCAGCTGCAGCCGCGTGACATGATCGGCTGCCTTGAAGGCGTCCTCGACGGCGGCCTTGTCACCCAGCTCGAGGCGGAAACAGACGTTGTCGGGACAGCCATCCCAGACCGTCGGCGCGCCATCATGGATGGCTTTCGACGTACAGGTGTTGGCCGGCAGCGGTTCATAGTCGATTTCGATCAGCTCGGCCGCGTTCCGGGCCGCGCTCTGGCTCTCGGCGACCACCAAGGCGACATAGTCGCCGACAAAGGCTACCTTATCGCCGACCAGCGCCGGCCGCGGCGGCTCGAACATGGCTGAGCCGTCCGGTCTTTCAAGGGGCATCAGTTTGGCGGCCAGGCAGGGCATGCCGCCCAGCCCGTCGGCGACGACGTCGGCGCCGGTCAACACAACGAGGACGCCCGGCGCCGCGCCTGCCGCCGCGATATCGATCGACCGGATCCGGGCATGTGCATGCGGCGAGCGCAGGATGTGGGCCCAGGCCTGGCCGGCGAGATTTATGTCGTCGGTGTAGCGACCGCCGCCCCGCAGAAAGCGCTGGTCCTCGACCCTTGGCGCGGCTTGCCCCAATCCGAATTTCATGCTGGCCTATACTCCCTGATAATGCCGAGACCGTCGCTTTTGCTTGGCGGTTGTTCCGATCGGTTAATCGGAACGCGGTTCGAACTTCGGCGCCCGGCCTTCCTGGATGGCGCGGACGCCTTCGGCGTAGTCGGCGCTCCGCATATGTTCGCCGATCAAGCGTTTAGACTCCTCCACCGCCGCGCCGACGTCATGGTCCATCAGCTCGGCATAGAGTTGGCGCTTGGTCGTGGTCACTGCCAAGGGCGAAACCTGTTCCACCATGTGGCGGGCCACCGACATGACCTCGTCGTGAAAGCGCTCGGCCGGGTAAACCGCGTTCAGGAACCCCATTGCCTGCGCTTCCTCGGCCAGGAAAATCCGACTGCTGAGCAGAATATCGGCGGCATGGGTGACGCCGACCAGACGCGGCAGCAGCCAGCCGAGACCGTATTCCGCCGGCAGGCCGAGGCGCGCCGCCGCGGTGGTGAATTTGGCGCCAGCCATGCCGTAACGCAGATCGCAGAACCCGGCGAGTGCCATGGCAATCCCGGCGCAGGCGCCGTTGATCGCCGCGATCACCGGTTTGCGGAGCCCCCAATGCCAGGCCAGATCGTGGTCGTATTCCAGGCGCACGCCGTGGCCCGGCCGCGCCAGGCTGTCGTCGCGCAGGGATTCGACGTAATCGTCTTTGCCGTCGGTGTAATGGTCCAGGGCATCGAAATCGGCGCCGACGCAAAACTGCCGCCCGGTGCCGGTCACCACGATCACCCGGACCGCGGGATCGTCGTCGAGGCCGGCCATCAGCCAACGGTACTCGGCGTTCATGCGCTGGCTCCAGGAATTGCCCCGGCCCGGCCGGTGCAGATAGACCGTTCCCACACCTGCCTCGACTTCACATCTGGTGACTTTCAGGTCCACGTTGGCACCCCTTTTCCGGACTCTGATTGCGTCTTCGCCGCCGTCATTCCATCGCCAATCAACGAAGCGTTACTCGCGACAAGGGGAGAAGTCTAGAGCGGTTTTCGACCATACGGAATCGTTTGATCGAGAACCGCTCTAGCGGCAGGGCGGCGATCGATCTATGGTTTGCGTCGCCACGAGTTGAAAGGAAAGAGAGATGACCGCTGAATTCTCCGGGCGCTGCCTATGCGGCGCGGTTACGTTCGAATCCTCTAGCAAGCCGATGTTTCAAGCCAACTGCCATTGCGACGATTGCCGCCGCTCGGGCGGCAGTACCTATGCCAGCTACGCCTTCGTGGCAGATGAAGCGCTTACCGTGTCGGGCGACACCGCAAGCTATCAACATCAAAGCGATAGCGGCACCACCATGACCAAGATGTTCTGCGCGAATTGCGGGTCGCAGCTGTTTACCGCCAACAGCGGTGCTGCCGGACGCCGCGGCGTCCGCGTCGGGGCGATCGAGGACGCGAGCTGGTTTCAACCGCAGGCGAACGTCTATGCCAGCCGCAAACTGCCTTCCACGCCGATCGATGCGGGGGTAACGGCGTTCGACAAGATGCCGGGCTGAGAGGCCGTGCGGACAACCGTTTTCAGACATTCGTGCGTTTGCTAGGCCATCACCGTTCGTCAGGGTAGACTACGTAATTCTGGCGACTGGAACCCAATGGTCGATAAACAAGCCACGCGAAGGCTGGCGGCGATCGTTTCGGCTGACGTGGTTGGCTATAGCCGGCTCATGGGCGAGGACGAGACGGCGACGCTGGAGGCCATGAAGGCGCATCGCCGGGCCCTCTGGACACCGGAAATCGAAGCGCGCGGTGGTCGCGTGGTAGGAACGGCGGGCGATAGCTTCCTGGTCGAGTTGCAAAGCGTGGTCGCTGCCGTCGAATGCGCGATCGCCATTCAGCGCGGCATGGCGGACAGCAACAGCCGCTTGCCGGAGGATCGGCGGATGTTGTTGCGTGTGGGCATCAACATCGGCGATGTGGTTGTCGACGGCGACGACATCTTTGGCGACGGCGTCAACGTCGCGGCTCGCCTGGAAGCGCTGGCGGAACCGGGCGGGATTTGTGCGTCAGACGACGTCGTGCGGCAGATACAGGGGAAGCTGGAACCGACGTTCACCGATGGCGGCTTGAGAGGCCTGAAAAATATTTCGGCACCTGTCCATGTCTGGCATTGGCTGCCGGAGAAACCGGTGCCGGCCAGCGCCGCCGTGTCCCAGGCCGTGCTTGAGCGTCCGGACAAACCGTCCATCGCCGTCCTGCCGTTCGACAACATGTCCGACGATTCCGAGCAGGCGTATTTCGCCGACGGCATGACTGAAGACATCATCACCGGCCTGTCTCGTTTTCGTTCGCTGTTCGTGATCGCGCGGAATTCTTGCTTCGCCTACAAAGGCCAATCTCCCGATGTCCGGCAGGTCGCCCGGGACTTGGGTGTTCGCTATGTCCTGGAAGGCAGTGTGCGCCGCGGTGGCCAGCGCATCCGGATAACCGCGCAATTGATTGACGGGCCAACTGGCAATCATCTATGGGCCGAGCGCTATGATCGCGCCTTGGAGGATGTGTTTGCGGTCCAGGATGAAGTGACGGAAGCCATCGTCGCGGCAATCGCGCCGGAAGTCAGCGAGGCGGAACGCGCCCGCGCTCAGCGCCAGGCGCCTGGCGATCTCGACGCTTGGGGGCGCTATCAACGCGGCCTCGCGGACTACTACACGTCGACCGAGGCGGGGATTAAATCGGCGATCGATCAATTCGACAAGGTCAACGAAATCGACCCGACCTTTGCGCTTGGTTTCGCTATGTCGGCAGCCGCGCGCTGGCGTCACGTCCAGCATTTCGATCCGGATAACCCAACCGACGTTCTCGAGCAGGCGATGAAAAAAGCCTATACCGCCATTACATTGGATCCGCGGGACGCGACAGGTATTTGGAACGCCGGTGAAGTCCACAGCTTGCTCGGTCAGCACGATCTGGCTATCTCAAAACTGGAACAGGCCGTCGCGCTCAATCCCACCGACGCTGTTGCGCGTTATTTCTTGGGCTCGGTTCTGCGCCGAGCAGGGCGGTCCGAGGAGGCGATCGCCCATATCGATCACGCGATGCGTCTTAGTCCCCATGATATTTGGATAACCGGGATGCTGACCGATCGAGCATTCGTCCTGTTCGATCTCGAACGCTATGAAGAAGCATACGATTGGGCAAAGCGCGCGCGTCTCAGTCCAAATCCGCGAACCATGACGTTTGCCATATTTGCCGCCATCTTGTCGAAGCTAGGACGTATGGAGCAGGCGCGGGCCGCTGTCGACGATCTCCTGGCCCACATGCCGGAGCTGACCTACAGGAAATATCGAGAAAACCGGTTCGGAACGCCGGATGTTATGGAGCGCCTCGCCGGCGCGCTGCGTGACGCCGGGCTGCCGGAATGATGATCCTTCAGATGGCGGAGAAACGCGCTGCGATCATCATCTGGTAACTGAACTACGTATCGTCGGCTTTCCGTCGATGCTGGTTTGATTGTATACGCTCCAGTGATCGTTCAACCCATCCGCGCCCTTCTGCTCGGCCCATCGGCGCAAGGTGTCGCGTGGGCCGACAAAGTCGTAGAGTGGTACGCCGAAACCGCATGAGGTCAGGACCAGGTCGATCGAGAGATCGAGGATCTGCCGTGATCCCGGCGTCGGCGGGAACAGTGCTGCGAGCTGGTCCCAGCCTTCATCCCTTGGGTGGGTGATCGTGGCCTTGCCGTAGACCCGCAGGATCACCGGCTTCGCATCGAAGGAGCACCACATGATGGTCATCCGCGGCTGTTCCAGATGATGTGCGGCGGTCTCGTTCTCGGCCCCGGTAAAGTTGAGCCAAACGATGCGGTTGGGGCCCAGGACGCGGAGCGCGTCGGCCTCTTTCGGCGCCATGTTGACCCGGCCTTCCGGCGCGGCGGTGGCGACAAAAAACATCTTTTGCTTTTCAATGAAGGCCAGGTGCTGATCGTTGATTTCGCTAAGCCCTTTCTGGCGCATCGCGTTGCTCCTCCACTCCGTGGATACACAGCTTAAGCCTTTGAGAATCACAGAGGGAATGTCCCATCGACAACCGGGTCAGATATTTGCGCGCTGCTTGCAATGGGCCATAGTGACCGAGTTTGACGGCCAGTGAGTCTCAGCACACTCCAAATAGGGGGACTGGAGAATGACAGCGACACCAGGCGTAGGGACACCGGAGCAACTCCGCGATCCTAATTACACGCCACCGATCGCCATGGCGGTTCCGCTTGGCATCCAACACGTACTGGCGATGTTCATCGCCAACGTGACACCGGCGATCATCCTGGCAGGCGCGGCCGGATTTGGCTTTGGCTCGAATTCGCCGAATTCTTCCGAGTTGATCTACATGATCCAGATGTCGATGTTTTTCGCCGGCGTCGCCACCGTCTTCCAGACAATCGGCTTCGGCCCGGTTGGCGCGCGGCTACCGGTCGTGCAGGGGACGAGTTTCGCTTTTCTGCCGATTATGATCCCGTTGGTCGCCGGCAAAGGCGTGGACGCCCTGCCGGTGCTGTTTGGCGGCGTCTTGATCGGCGGATTGTTTCACGCGTTGCTCGGCACAGTCGTTGGAAAGGTCCGCTTCGCCTTGCCGCCTCTGGTGACCGGGTTGGTCGTTTTGATGATCGGCCTGTCGCTGGTGCGCGTCGGCATTCAGTACTCCGCCGGCGGCGTCCCGGCCATCGGCAAGCCGGAATATGGCAGCCTAGAGAATTGGGCCGTGGCGTTGAGCGTGATTGTGGTGACGCTGGGGCTGAAATTTTTCACCCGTGGCCTATGGTCGGTCGCCGCCGTGCTTCTGGGACTGATTGCCGGCTATCTCTTTGCGCTGGCGCTGGGCATGGTTAGTTTCGACAACGTCGGGCGCGCGGCCGTCTTTGCCGTGCCAGATCCGTTCCACTTCGGATTCGAATTCAGTTTTGCAGCGGTCGTCGGCTTTTGCCTCATGGCCGTTGTCTCGGCGGTCGAGGCGGTCGGCGATGTCTCGGGCATCGCCAAGGGCGGTGCCGGTCGAGAGGCGACCGACAAGGAAATTATCGGCGCGACCTATGCCGACGGACTGGGCACGGCCATCGCTGGCGCCTTCGGCGGTTTGCCCAACACCACCTTCAGCCAGAATGTCGGGCTCGTTGCCATGACCGGGGTCATGAGCCGTCACGTGGTGACCATCGGCGCCGTCTTCCTCATTATAGCCGGTCTGGTGCCGAAGGTCGGCGCGCTGGTCTCGACCATCCCGATCGAGGTGCTCGGCGGTGGCGTGGTGGTGATGTTCGGTATGGTGTGCGCCGCCGGCATGTCGATGCTCGCCGACGTGCACTGGAACCGGCGCAACATGGTGATATTCGCCGTCTCCCTATCGATCGGATTCGGCCTGCAGCTTGAATCAGGGGCACTGCAACATGTACCGGACACGGCACGGGTGCTGCTTGCCTCAGGTCTGTTGCCGGCGGCCTTCATCGCCATCACGTTGAACTTGGTCTTGCCGCAAGAGCCGGCGGCAGAGGCGACAGATGCGTCCGCCCGGTGATACGGACACAAATCTTCGGTGTTACGTTAGCGCCGCCAGCCAGGCGGCTTTATCGAAATTCACGTGGTCGCCGAAGTAATGCACGGCGCGGTCGAGCTTATCCAAGTCTTTGACGCGGTAGACACGCCGCGGCCCCGCGATCCGTTCGACCCCGTCGCGCGCCGCCACCCAGGCTTCCGCCGTCTGCAGGGTGCTTTGGCGCTGTAGGACATCCCAGATGTAATAATGATGGGGCACCACGATGCGCGGCTGCAAACGCTCGATGATCGCTTCCACATGCACGTGCCCCATGACGTGCTGGGAGGCGTCGACGGGCAACAAGGCGATGTCGATCCGGCCCAAGGCGCGCCAGATATCGTCGGGCGGGTCGTGGCGGTTGTCGCCCCAATGCACGATCCTGAGGCCGCCGGTCTCGATCACGATCAGGCAATGATCCCAGGAGCGCGGATTGTTCGGCGGCTCCACATCGGTGCCGTGGAACAGCTTATGAATTTTCTTGAAGTCATAGATCGCACAGCTTGAATCGACGGCATGTTTGTCGGCCAGGCCATAGATCGTCATGTCGCCGAACTTGTACAGGCCGATCAGGCGATCCAACAGCACGTGGGCGTCGAGGCGGTGCAGGGCGTCGTGATCGAAATGGGCGTGGGTGGAGACACCGATATCCACGGCGGTGATGGGAAAATCCCGAAAATACCAGTCCCAGTTACGCGACGGATGATTGCGCCAAGGGTCGATCATGACGCTGACCCCCTTGGGCGAAGTAATGCGAAAGGCCGAACTGCCGTAAAACGCCACTTCCACCGGCCCGTCGCGCGCCGGCGTGGTGTCGGCCTGCAGCTCGATCATCCGGTTGTGATTGGTGGTCATCTGCCAGACGTTGAGGCCGGTATCAATGTCCGCCATGGCAAATCTCCGAAATGATGACGCTTAGGCGCTTGCTAGATCCCGCTGACCACGTCGAGGCCAGGCGCGACGATGCCGCGTTCGACCCGGCGGACGGCCTCGACCAGGCCCTGATTGGCCGGCGTCGCGATGCCGAGTTCCTGGCCGCGGCGCGCCACCAGGCCGTTCAGATAGTCGATTTCCGTGCGCCGGCCCTTTTGAATGTCCTGGCCCATGGACGGGCGCGCGCCGGGCCGCCAGGCATTGCCGCCGGATTGCAACTTGTCTTCGACGGTCCTGAGTGCCTCGGCGTCGTTGGCGCCGGAATCGGCTTCTTGGCCGGCAGCATCCCAGATCTCGGCCGGCAGGCCGTTGATCGCTTCCAAATCGAAACCCTGAGCCAGACCTACCCTGACCGCTTCGCCGGCGATCCGGATCGACAGCCGCCGGGTAATACGTTCGGCGTTGCATTCGCCGGAACTGAAGCCGGTCCCCGCCGAAACGCCGTTGGCCATGGCGTTGGCGACCAGTTTCGACCAGCGTTCGCCCCAAAGATTGCTCGTGGTCTTGGCGCTGTCGATATCGGCCAGCATGGCCCGGATTTGTTCGATGCGCGGGGTGATCCGGCCGTGCGCCTCGCCGACCCGGAAGACCGTGTGTTTGTCACCGCCCAGCGGCACGCCGCGGCGGATCACGGCCGGTTCCGTCAGCTCGACCGCGATCTTGGCGGCGATGCAGCCGATCGTCCGACCCCAGCCGACGGCGTGGGCGATGGCGTCTTCGTTGATGCTGTTCTGCAAAGAAACGGTGAAACCGCCCGGCGCCAAATATTCGTTGATCAACGCCGCCGCCCAGGCGGTGTCATAGGATTTGACGCAGCAAAAGGCGATGTCGATCGGCTGTTCCTTTATCAGGCCTTGGAGCTCGGTCAAGTCGATGGCGCGCACCGGCGTGGTAAAACATTCCTCTGGCGTCAAGCCTTCGAGAGTAATGCCGTTGGCCTGCATCGCCGCGACATGTGCCGGCCAAGGATCGACCAAAGTCACGTCGGCGCCGGTACGGGCGAAATAGCCGCCGACATATCCGCCGACCGCACCGGCGCCGACGATCAGAATGCGTGGATCGTTGCTCATGCCAAGACCGTCTCCGTATTGTTGAAAGCCGGTCTTAGACCGGCCTGTCGCCTGCGATGGTCAGGCGGTGCATGCGCCGCCGCCGACCCTGATAATCGTTGACCGCGTAATGCTGGGCACAGCGGTTGTCCCAGACCGCGACAGCGCCGACGCTCCAGCGGAAGCGGCTGGTGAATTCCGGCCGGGTGATGTGGTTGGCCAGGTAGTCGATCAGCGGCTTGCTCTCGGCTTCGGTCATGTCCTTGAAGTAGTAGGTATGAACCTTGTTGATATAGAGCGCCTTGCGCCCGGTTTCCGGATGCGTCCGCACGACCGGGTGCTCGGCCCGGTAGTCGATGGCGTGGTCGACGTTGGTCGATGCCATGGCGCCATGTTTCTTGAAAGTGCGTGCGCGCCGGCCCGGGTCGGACGGCGGGTCGGCGCAATTGACGCCGATCAGACCGTCCAGCATCGCCTTCATGCCGTCCGATAAGGCCTCATAGGCATGGTAGGCGCTGGCATAGAGGGTATCGCCGCCGGTATCCGGGACTTCGCGGGCATAGAGCATGGTGGCGAGCGGCGGCCGCGCCGTGTAAGACATATCGGAATGCCAGGCCGAACCAAAATTCCGGGTTTCCGTCTCGGTCTTGAGGATTTCGAAAATCTCCGGCTCTTCGTCCAAGCCCTGCATAAACGGATAGTCGGCCAATTTGCCGAACATCCGGCCAAACCGTGACTGATCGGCCGGTGCCAAATTCTGGTCTCGGATGAATATCGCCTGGTGGTCTAGAAACGCTTGATGGATCTCGTCAAACGCCTGGTTGCTCAGATCCTTGGCCAAATCGACGCCTGAAATCTCGGCGCCGAGCGCGCCGGAAAGCGGTTTGACGTCGATCGTCTGGTATCCCATTGCGGACCTCTATCGTCGGTCATATCAGCCCCAAGGATGGGCCAAGCCCAAGCAACTTTCAAGCAAGAGCAAATTTCGTATGGTCGAAATTTGCTCTTGCGTTGGGTTATTCACCACCGAGGAAGCTTTTCATCCACGCCTGGTGGTCTTCGTTGCGGGTCACCGCCTTGACCAAATCGGCCGACGCGATGCCGGTCAGTTCGCCAGTCGGCGTGCCCTCGCGCAAGGCTTTCAAGGTCGCGTGGATCGCGGCGATCGAGGCGCTGAACGGCTGATGGCCTTGCAGGCAAATGCGGACGCCCTGGCTGCTCAAATAATCGAGATCCATCAGCTCCGGGCTGGCGCCGCCGAGGATGATCGGCAAGCGCACCGCCGCGGCGAGGGTTTCCAGTTCCTCGCGTTTTTTGACGCCGACAAAGAACAACGCGTCGACACCGGCCGCTTCGTAGGCCTTACCACGCTCTATCGCTGCGCCCAGTCCCTCGATGGCGACGGCGCTGGTCCGTCCGGCGATCACCAAATCCGCATCCTGCCGGCCGGCGAGTGCCGCCCGCATCTTGCCGACGCCTTCCTCGACCGACACCATGCGGTTCGAACCGACCGTGCCGAACGGCTGCGGCAAGTCGGTATCCTCGATCGATAGGGCCGAGACACCGGCGGTTTCAAGTTCTTCGACCGTGCGCTTCACGTTCAAGGCATTGCCGTAACCATGATCGGCATCGACCAGCAACGCCAAATTGCCGGCCCGGCAAATGCGGTAGGCCTGATCGGAGAATTCGCTCAAGGTCAAGGTTATCAGGTCCGGCGCGCCGAGCACCGTCATGGCGGCGATCGAGCCGGCGAACATACCGACCTCGAAGCCGAGATCCTCGGCGATGCGGGCCGAAATCGGGTCGTGAACCGAGCCCGGATGCACACAGCGTTCGCCGTCCAGGAGCGCCCGGAAGCGCTGTCGTCTTTCTGTCCAATGCATGTCCGTCGTGCCTATGAATGGTTCTAAATTGGTTCCGACGCTAAGAGCAGTTTTCGATCATACGGAATCGTTTGATGGGTGCAAATCGACTTTTCGGGCAGGCGCGGTGCGCAGCGCGATGTGGGACATCGGGCAAGCATCGCAACGCACCCGAAAAGCCGATTTGCTCCACCGAAGGCCGGGTTCTTTTGCGCCGTGGCGGCGTCGCGCGTCTTATTCGATGTCCCACATCGCATGGCGACGCGCTCCTTGCCACGGCGCGAAATAATCCCGGTCAAACGGTCCCGTATGATCGAAAACTGCTCTTACGGCGGCGCCGCTGGCCTGCAAGGGGCGACGCCGAAAAGCGCCGTTGCTTCCGACTTGCCGCGCATGGTCATGGAACCCAAGGGTTCGTAACGAAAGTGGTCGCCGGCGGCCGCGGCGGTGGTGCCGGAGACCAGCAAGGTGGTGCCGAACTCCTTGTTCATGGCTTCGATGCGTGCGGTTTCGTTGACCGCGTCGCCGTAGACCGTGTAGCTGCGCCGACCGCGGCTGCCGACGCTGCCGGAAACCACCGACCCGGTATTCAAGCCGATCCGGGTCTTCAGAGTCTGGCCACGAAACTTGGTCGTCCGTACCGCTTGGTCGATGGCCAGTCCGGCGCGAATGGCGGCGGCGGCGTGATCGTCGTTGGCCGCCGGCACGTTGAACGTAGCGATCAGCGAATCGCCGTGGAACTGGTTCACCACACCGCCCTGGGCGACGATGACTTGGCCCAGCACGTCGAAATATTCATCCAGCATGGCGAGCAGCTCCGGCGGCGCCATGGCTTCGGCGGTGGTCGTGAAGCCTTCGATGTCTGTGATCAACACTGTCGCCTCACGTTCCTGCGGCGCCAGGCTGCCGGCATCGGCGATCAGTTGTTTGGCGACTGCCTCGGGCACATATTGGCCGAAGGTCTCGGCGATGGCGGTGCGCTCGCGCTCGGCCTCGACCTGGCGAAACACCAGCCGGCGGGCGCGCCAGGCAACGATCGCCAGCAGACCGGCGACGCTCAACAGCACGATGACTTCCTGAATCCGGCTGCCGTAACCCATAAACGTAGGGTCAAGTACGACAGCCATGAATTCATCACCCGTGAAATTGGCGGGAATGTCGGTCCATTCCAACGTGTCGTTAGTTGCCACCACCCAGGCACTGCCGAGGCCCCAGGCGACGGCCACCGAAATTCCTGTCCACAGGACCAGGCCTGGCGCGTAGCTAAAGGCCGCACCGGCAACGAACAGGAAAAAGTAGTCGAAGTAGAAAAAGCGATACACCATGGTCACCGGCAGATCTTCGTGAGTGAACGGTGCCGCATAGACGACAACGGCCACCGTCAGCAGAGAAATTTCGATGAACATGAACAGATAGAGCGGCCAGGCACGCACGCCGATTCGATGCACGATCCAGAGCTGAAGCAGGCCGATCGCCGCGAAGGCGGCGATCAGCGCTTCCATATAAAAAACCGTCGCCGCGCTGCGCGTGAAGCCGATCCAGAGCGCAAAGATCGCCAACACCACCATGCGGCCTTGCAAGGCCACGGTGAGGCCGCCTTTTTGTTCCCGGCTGAAGGCGTCTGCCACCGCCCCCGCCGGCATGCCGTCACGCGCGACGGATGCCGCGGCCATCATCGCACCTCGGCCAGCCGGTTGGCGACTGCAAGGATCCGATGCATATCGCGCAACACCGGCTTTTCAATCAACTTGCCGTCGACCACGACCAGGCCGCTATCGGCCTCCGCGAAGGCGGCGACGATTCGCCGCGCGTGGGCAATGACTTCCTCGCTTGGCGAGAACACAGTGTTGAGCGCGGCGATTTGCGACGGATGGATGGCGCCCTTGCCGCTGAAGCCGAGATCGGCGACGGCGCGGGCTTCCTGCTCCATGCCGGGCAAATCGTTCAAATCGAGATAAGGCACGTCGATGACGTCGAGGCCGGCGGTCGCGGCCGCATGCGCTAGGCGCGAGCGGGCGTAGAGTAGGGGCTCCCAGGCGGCCTTACAGCGGAGTTCGGCCGCCATGTCGACGCCGCCGAAGAACATCGCGTCGATGCGCCGGCTCGAGCGGGCGATCTCATGGGCCGCTTCCAGACCGGCGTTGGTTTCGATGATGACGTGCAGGCGGGTAGCCATGCCGTGCTCGGTCAAGAGCTCGTCCAGGCCCGCGACCTCGTCCGGCGACTTGACCTTGGGCAGCATCAGGGCTGGCGGCGGCGTCGGTGTCGCGACGATGGCGGCGATGTCGGCCAGGCCATCCGTGGTGCGCAGACAATTGATGCGCACGATGCGCTCGACACCATCATCGGCTTGGGGCTCGGCGAACAATGCCAGGGTCTTGGCCCGCGCCTCGTCCTTGTGCTGGGGCGCGATGGCGTCTTCCAGATCGACGCAGACGATATCGGATCCGGTCTTCAGCGCCTTCGGAAACATCTCGGGCTTGATGCCCGGCGCGAAAATGAAGCTGCGCCGCGGTCGGATCGTCGGCCCATCGGTGGTGGTCATGCGTGCACTCCTTTGTCCATCGTCAAGCTATTGATACAATCGCGGCCACGCTTAAGCCAGGGAGGATTGTGAGATGGCGGGGACCAGTGACAGTGCAGACGCCGGCGCGGTCGATTTGCCCACGATCGGCGCGCGGGAGCGCTATGACGCCTTGATGGAGGTGATCCGCAACCGGGTCACCTCGCGGGCCTTCGATCCGGAATTCGAAGTGCCGCGGGAGCATTACGATCTAATCCTCGACGCCGCCCGCCACGCGCCGTCCGGCGCCAACGCCCAACCCTGGCATTACGTCGTCGTCACCGATGCGGACAAGAAACGCGCGATCGCCGAGTACTTCGTCGAGGAGCAGCGTTTTCGCGCCAAGATGAAAATGAAATTTCCGACCCCGGATTATCGCGGCCTGGCCACGGCGCCGGGCCTGATCATCGTCGCCTCCGACTTCCGCTGGGTGCGCGCCTTTCCGGTGTTCAAGGACGACCAATCCGACCTCAACCGCATGTATAAGGAAAACGCCGAACGAATCCTGCTGCAGTCGGTCGCCGCCTCGACCATGTCCGCCCATCTGGCGGCGGCGGCGTTGGGCTACACGGTCTGGTGGGTCACCGCCATCGGCCAGGAAAAAGCGCAAACCGCCATGCGGCCGCTTCTTGGTATCCCCGACGACATCGCCGTGCTCGACATCATGTGCTTCGGGCCGCCGGCCAAGCCGCCCTACAAAAGATGGAAGCGGTCGCTCGGCGACATCACCAATTGGAACGGCTTCGACCCGGCGCACCATATGACCGACGAAGACCTGGACGAATGGATCACCACGACCCGCCACAAAGTCATGTACCGCGATGCGGAAAAGGTCGACTAGGGTCAGCAGTCCAAAACGATAAACATCGGCATCATGCTCCGACTTCAGCTATCGGGGTCGTACACCGAGGCGGAGCCGAAGGACTTTTTTTCGATGGACTAATTCTTAGCGGCCTCGCCCCGCCGCGCGCGCATGCGCGCCCGCATGGCCACATGCGCATCCGGGGTGCCGTCATGAAATGTGCCGAACAGCTTGTCCAGGGGCAAAAGACTGCCGCCGTAATTGCATTCGAAAAATTTGTGATGCAGGTAATGGAAATAACCCCCACCATCGATGGGCAATTTTCTCCCGAGCATCAACTTGTCGAAACCGCTGTGCCCTAGGGCGGGATAGAACGCGGCCAAGTGAATTTGGTAAAGGGCGTTTACCGGATGCAAGGCCATCAGCCATTGCACAACCACCGTCGAGAAATACACCAGATGCTCCACCGGATGCATGGCAAGTCCCGACCATGGTCCGACTTCCACATTGCGGTGGTGCACCGCGTGAACCGATTTGTAGAGCCATTTGGCGTGCAGCAGGCGATGGCCGAAATAGAAGTGAAGGGCGTGGATCACCGGCGCCAAAACCAGCAGCACGCCGAACCAGGCCCAAAACAGCACCGGCGATTGCACCTCGAACAGTCCTAGATAACCATTGGCAAAGGCCCAATAGGTTACCGCCTCATACGCGGTGATGGTCGGAACCGCATAAAGCAGCGATCGGAACATATTGTCCCGCACCTGGTCGCGGAACAGAAATCGGCGCGAGTTGGATGCCAGCGGCCGGTCCGTTAGCCGCATATGCGTTCCTTGCCATTTCCGCACATGGAGATAGAAGTGCATGCCACCAAACAGCACCAACACGAAGACCAGATTTCGCAGAGCCAACAGCGCAAGCCACCAGATCTCTAAAGTTTTCATGGCCGCCAAATCGGGCGTCAAATAGGTCCAAGTCACCAAAGTCAGCGCCAACCAAAAGGCGTTATAGGGCCAGAGGTAACCCGGAAAACCGAACAGCCATTTCACCACCAACGCCGGTTGGGGCGGCCAGTGGTTGATTGGCGCCAAGGCGATGGGGGTAGCGGGGCGCCAATCGCCATAGGCATCACGCCCATCTGAGGCGGCATCTGTCATGTCACGGTCCTAGTCATTGCGGCTTCACCATAACAGCGGCGACGGTTGGCAACAAACCTTTCACCGAAAGGCGTTGTGCACGGCGCGATAACGCCCCTAAGTGCGTCCAACTTGAAAACCTGCTTTGGCAAATCGCCCCAATTTCCCCAGGGCCGATGACATCACACTTCATTGATAGGGTTGACCATAACCTCCATAGTGCCGATTCCTTGAAGCTCGGCCGACATCAGATCGCCAGGCTCTATCGGGCCAACCCCTTCGGGCGTGCCCGTCATGATGACGTCGCCTGGATAAAGCGTATAACGGGCGGAAGCATAGGAAATCAGCGTCGCGACATCATAAACCATATTACGCGTGTTAGAGCTTTGCCGGACTTCACCATTGACCTTGAGTTCCAGATCCAAGTTGTCCGGATCAGGGATCTCGTCGGGGGTTACGAGCCAGGGCCCGACGACGGCATAGCTATCTGGTGATTTGCGGAAGCTTTGCAGTTCGGTACCGCGGGTGGTGATGTCAAGGCCGATCGCATATCCCGCGACATGATCGAGGGCCGTAGCGGTCGGGATGTCGCTACCGCGCTTGCCGATCACCACCGCTAATTCCACCTCGTGATCATTGCGCGCCTCCAGAAAGCGCAGGCTAACGCCTTCGCCAGGTCCGGCAAGCGCGCTATTTGCTTTTAGGAATAGACCCCAGTCAGCGATATGGCTCGCCGGCCTGGTGGAAATCAAGCCGGCATCGGTAGCTGTCTCCTCCCTATGTTTTTGATAGTTAATCGGGGCGCCAATGATCTTACTGGGGTTCGCGACCGGGCTTAACAGTCGGTCTTCCGCCAGTGGCTTCACCGATGCTTCGATACGCAATTCCTCGATCCGGCTTCTGATCAGATCCAAATTTTCAATCAATTGATCACCCAGCGGCACCGGCCATCTTAGCGAGGGCAGCAGATCCAAAGCGCCGCTGACATCGAATATTTTGCCGTTTTCTACCAATCCTAATCGGTTGTTATCAAAACGACAGATGCGCATGCCGTGTTTCTCCGAATTTCATCAAACGATGGACGAATGATAACCCCAATTTTCGCACTACAGGAAATGCAGCGTTGGCTGTGGCTCGGCCCTAATCAATCCCCACCCTGGTTGACTGCCCGGCGACGGCTGCCGACTATTGGAGTGTCCAACAGCCGGGAGGCAGACGCCATGCAGCCATCGCCAGAGAAGCAGCGGGACATGCTGCGCCAGATGCAGACCATCCGGCGCTTCGAGGAACGCGCGTCCGATGATTTTCACGCCGGCGACATCTACGGCGTGGTGCATTGCTATATCGGCCAGGAAGCGGTCGCCGTCGGCGTTTGCGAAGCGCTCAACCGCGACGACCAGATCATCAGCACCCACCGCGGTCACGGCCACTGCATCGCCAAGGGCGCCGACCTCAACCGCATGATGGCAGAGCTCTATGGCCGCGAGACCGGCTATTGCAAGGGCAAGGGCGGCTCCATGCACATTGCCGATTTCAGCATCGGCATGCTGGGCGCCAACGGCATCGTCGCCGGCGGCATCCCGATCGTCACCGGTGCCGGACTGGCGGCGCAGCTCGAAGGCAAGGGCCGGGTCGCGGTGTGCTTCTTTGGCGACGGCGCCTCGAATGCCGGGCCGTTTCACGAATCGATCAATATCGCCGCAGCCTGGAAGCTGCCGGTGCTGTATGTCTGCGAGAACAATCTCTGGGCTGTCAACACGCCGGCCGAGCAATCGGTCTCCGTTGGCGACGTCGGCAAACGTGCCGCCGGTTACGGCATTCCCGGTGTCATTGTCGACGGCAACGACGTGCTGGCGGTGCACGAAGCCGCCGCGGAGGCCGTCGAGCGGGCGCGCGCCGGTGACGGCCCCAGCCTGATCGAATGCAAGACCTATCGCTGGCGTCCGCACACCGAACGGATTGGCCAAAGAGACGTGCGGCCGGCGGCCGAGATCGAAGCCTGGAAACAGAACGACCCGGTGGCGCGCCTTGCCGATCACTTGAAGCAGAGCCAAGGCCAGCTCAGCGATACCGAGTTTGAGACGATGGACGCGGAAATTCTGCAAGCCATCGAAGCCGCGGTTGATTTTTCCAAAGCGAGCCCATTCCCGGCGCCGGACGCGGCGCTGGACGATGTGTTTGCCGACTGAAGCGAGGCCCGATATGCGACACATCAGCTATGCTCAAGCCGGCACCGAAGCGCTCGCCGAAGAAATGCGGCGGGATCCGACGACGTTCCATCTGTCGACCGAAGCGCCGCCGCCAATTTTGGAAGAATTCGGTGCCGCGCGTGTGCGCCAGACGCCGATTGCCGAGGGCGCGCTGACCGGCATCGCCGTCGGTGCCGCCGGCTCCGGATTCCGGCCGATCGTCAATTGGAGCATGGTCACGTTCTCATTCGTGGCAATGGACCAGATCGTTAATCAGGCGGCAAAGATCCATTATATGTTCGGCGGCCAGGTGACGTTTCCCATCACCTTCCGCACATCCGTCGGTGGCGGCACTCGACGCGCCGCGCAGCATTCCCAAAGCCCCTATTCGATGTTCATGAATCTGGCCGGGTTGAAGATGATCCTGCCGTCCACGCCCTACGACATGAAGGGGCTGTTGAAGAGCTGTATTCGCGACAACAACCCGGTCATCTCGTTCGAAGCGGACCGGTTGATGGAGTTGGAAGGCGCGGTGCCGACGGAGGAATACACCATTCCTTTGGGGCTAGCCGATATCAAAAGGGAGGGCAGCGACGTCACCGTCGTGGCCCTGGCCTGGCTGGTGCACGAGGCTTTGGAGGCCGCGGAGGACCTGGCCGTGGAAGGCATCTCCGTCGAAGTGGTCGATCCGCGCACCTTGGTGCCGATGGATCACGACACCATTCGCGCGTCGGTGCGCAAGACCGGCCGCCTGGTGATCGCCGACGAGGCCGGGCCGACGGCCGGCGCGGCCGCCGAGATCGCCGCCCTGGTCACCGAGGACCCGGCGACATTCGCCTGTTTGAAGGCGCCGACCAAACGGGTCTGCGCGCTGCAGGTACCGGTGCCTTACAGCCCCGGCCTGGAAGACCACGTCTTTCCCGACCGGGACAAAATCGCCGCCGGCATCCGGGAGATTCTGGCGGTTCGTGCAACTTGAAGAAAAGTCCTTCGCTACGCTCAGTGTACTTTTCTTCAGTTTTAATAATGCGTTAGCGCATCTTGAGGCGGCTCGGCGATGCGCTAACAGCTTTTCTGTTTGCAACAAATTGAGCCTGAAAGGCGCAATTTGTTGCGGTCTCTGATCATGACCGAAGGTCATGATCAGTCAGAGAAAGGGTCGAAATCAGACCGCCGGGCCGCCCCAAGGCCTGATTTGTCCTTGTTTCACCGGTAAAAAATACACTGAGGCGAAGCCGAAGGACTTTTTACCGAAGGGTCAGGTTTTGCCGGCGCGTTCGGATCGCAAGCCTTTCCAAATACTGACGCACATCAGCAACAGCACCGCGGCGAACGGGAATCCGGTCGTCACCGCCATGGCCTGCAGCGCTGCCAAGCCACCGCCAAGCAACAACGCGATGGCGACCAAGCCCTCGAAGATGCACCAGAAGACACGCTGCGGCATCGGGCCGTCGGTCTTGCCGCCGGCGGTGATGGTATCGATAACCAGGGAGCCGGAATCCGACGACGTCACGAAGAACACGACCACCAAGATAATGCCGATGCCCGAGGTGATCTGGGTGAGCGGTAGTTGCGACAGCATGGCGAACAGCCGCAATTCCGTCGCCGCGTCTTTGGCGCCGGCATAACCGTCATTCACGATCTGGAACAGCGCGGTTCCGCCAAACACCGTCATCCACAACACGCAGACCAGCGACGGGATCAGCAACACGCATATGATGAATTCCCGCACCGTCCGGCCGCGCGAGACCCGGGCGATGAACATGCCGACAAACGGCGACCAGGAAATCCACCAGGCCCAGTAGAACGCGGTCCAGCCCTGGCTGAAGTTGGCGTCGTCCCGGCCGAACGGATTGGAGAGGGCCGGCAGGTTGCTCACATAGGCGCCGAGCCCGGAAAAGAAGCCAAGGATCAGGTCGGAAGTCGGCCCGACCAGCAGCACGAACAGCAGCAACAGGAAGGCCAGGACCATGTTGATTTCCGACGCCCGCTTGACGCCGCCGTCCAACCCGCGCATCACCGAAAACAAGGCAATCGCAGTGATCCCGATGATCAGCAGAATCTTGGTTGCGTCGCTGTCGGGGATGCCGAACAGGAAGCTCATGCCGGCATTGGCCTGCGAGGCGCCGAAGCCGAGCGACGTCGCCAGGCCGAATATCGTCGCCAGCACGGCGACCGTATCGATGACGTGGCCGGTCCAGCCCCAAACCGCCTCCCCAAACAACGGATAAAACGCCGAGCGCAACGACAACGGCAGGCCCCGGTTATAGGTGAAAAACGCCAAGGCCAGCGCGACCACGGCGTACATCGCCCAGGGATGCAGGCCCCAATGGTAGATCGTCGCCGCCATGCCCAATTGCACCGCCGCCTCCGGATCGCCGGCCGCGCCGGCGAGCGGCGCCCAGCTGTCGGGCGCGCCGGCACCGTCGGCGACGGAGCTGCCGTAATGGGATATGGGCTCGGAGACGCCGAAGAACATCAGCCCGATGCCCATGCCCGCGGCGAACAGCATGGCGAACCAGCCGGGATAGCCGTAATCAGGTTTGGCATCGTCACCGCCCAAGCGGATCGAGCCCATCGGCGTGACGATCAACAGCAGGCAGAACAGGACAAAAAGATTGCCGGCAAGAAGGAAAAACCAGTCGAAATTGACGGTCACCCAACTGCGCATCGCCTTGAACAGGTCGGTTGCCGCTTCCGGCACCATCAAGGTGCCGATGACAAAGGCGAAAATTCCCAATCCCGAAATCAAGAAAACCGGGTTATGAATATCGAGCCCGAACGGGCCAATACTTGCTTTGATGTTGTCTTGGCCGATCTCGTGGTCGGATTCCCTCACTGCGGACATCGCCGTTTCCTCCGATCAGTTCCCCGTGAAGAAAAGTCCTTCGCTACGCTCAGTGTACTTTTCTTCAGTTTCAATAATGCGTTAGCGCATCTCGAGGCGGCTCGGCGATGCGCTAACAAGTTTTTTTGCAAAATGATCAAATCAGACCGCCGGGCCGCCCCAAGGCCTGATTTGGCATTATTACCCGGTAAAAAGTACACTGAGGCGGAGCCGAGGGACTTTTTACCGATGAACCGGTTATGACGTCCATTGATCGGTCAATCCGTGTCAATACGCCTACGTGTCGGACAGCTTACGGTCTATTTTCCGCAATGGACCGAGACCACCCTATGGGCGCCAAAGTGCGGAAACTTGATCTATAGCGACGTAATCGGGCCAATGGTAGACGTGCAAAGGGCCGGTCCGGCCTTTGTCCAGTCCAGATCGTCCTCTGGCGCGAGGCTCATGGTTCACCCTATTTCCACGACGATGTTGCCGACATGGCGTTTGGCAATGAAGGCCTGTTGCGCATCGCGCAGTTTCTCAAGGGGATAGGTCGCGGCGAGCAGCGGTTTTACTTCACCCCGCTCGATATAACCGACGAGGTCGGCGAATACACCGGGCGGCACGACGGTGGCGCCGGTGAAAGTGAGATCGCGCAGATAGAACGTCCGCAAATCCATCTCCACCAACGGTCCGGCGATGGCGCCGGCGCAGGTATAGCGGCCGCACCGATCCAGCGCGTCAATCAAGGTCGGCCAGTACGCACCACCTACGACATCGGCGATGACCGTCACGGTGTCTCGGCCGATCGCGGACCGGAGCGCTTCGGCCAAGTTATCCGGCGACCGCGGCAGAACCGCCGTCGGACCGACGGCCCGTACGGCGTCTGACTTGTCCGCGGCACATAAGGCAACGGTTTCCGCGCCGCGCCGATTGGCCAATTGGATAAGCGCCGAGCCGACGCCACCGGAAGCCCCGGTGATCAGGACGACGTCGCCTTGGCCCACGCCGGCACGGTTCAGCATGTTCTCGGCGGTAACATAAGCGGTCGCAAAGGTTGCCAGTTCTGCGTCGGTCAGGTCGCTGTCGACGGCATGGACGTTGCGGTGATCCACTGTCGCATACTCGGCATAGCCGCCGTCGCATTCGGACCCGAAATACCCGCATTTCTCCGGGTTCAGCGGGTCCTGCCAGTCCCGGAGCCAAGTGTCGACCAGGACACGTTTTCCGAGGAGCTTGCGATCGGCCGATGCCCCGGTCGCGACGACGGTGCCGACGACGTCGGCGCCTTGGATGCGCGGGAAGGCGATCGGCGCGCCGCCCCACGCCGCGTCTTGGTCGGCGGCCGCGTCGGATGCATCGCCGGTCGTCGCATGCGATACGCTTTTTGAATACCAGGCGGTACGGGTGTTGATATCGGTATTGTTGAGACCACAGGCGTGAACCCTGATCAACGCCTCGTCGGCATCGGGCACCGGGGCCGGCCAGCGTTCCCGGTATTCGAGCTTGTCCAAGCGGCCGTGGCCGACGAGCACGACCGCCCGCATGGTCGTCGGCATGTGGCGGGCGTTCTCAGTCATCGGCCAGGTAATCGTAAGCCGACAGAACATGCACCCGCAGGACATGGAAGAACTCGTCCAGATCTACGGCTTCGTTGGGCGCGCCCATGCCGTTGGGCGAGCACCCGTGAACATAGGCCGGGACCCCGAGATCGCGCCAGAAGCGGCAATCCGTCGCGCCGAGATTGACGATCGGCTGGGGTACAGCCCCAAGCGACTCCTGCACATTGTGTTGCATAATCTTCAGCATCGGCGCTTCCGGATCGGACCAGTTGGCGTCGATCTGCCGGTGCTCCGGCAGCGTCAATTCGGCACCGGGGAATTCCCCGACGATGCGTCGTACGTTGTCAAGAAAAACGTCGTTGGCAATCCCGACGGGCAGGCGCGCGTCGACCTCAAACCGACAGAAGTCTGCCGCCATGTTGACTTTGACGCCGCCGTCGATCCGGCCGACGTTCAAGGTTATGCGCGGCAGGATTTCGCTGGCGCCGGCGCCGAGGCCTTTTTCGATCGCCGCCACCACCTCCGGCCGAGACAGGATCTGGCGCACGCCTTCAGGCATATTCACATCAATGGCTTCGAGCGCGTACAAGGCCTGCATCACATCCGTGGCCAGCCGGATCGCGTTGGCGCCGAGATGCGGATAGGCGCCGTGGCCGCCCGGCGTCCGGACGGTCACCTGAAACCAGACCGGCGCTTTCTCGCCAAAGCGGATGGTATCGACGCTGCTCGGTTCGCCGTTCAGCACGCAGTCGCCGAGAAACCGGTCGCCGTGCTCGCGAAGCAGGTAGTCGCTGCCCCAGTAGCCGCCGGTTTCTTCGTCCGAGACCACGGTCAAGGTCAATTGACCCGGCAGCGACGCCGCCAATCGGGACAAATAGATGTAGGTGAAAATTGAGGCGGTGGTGCCGCATTTCATGTCGACGACACCGCGTCCAATCAGAAGATTGTCGACGATGTCGCCGCCGAAAGGGTCATGGCGCCAATTGTCTCTGTCGCCGACCGGAAAGACGTCGACATGGCCGTTCAAAATCAAATGCTTGCCGTCGCCTTGTCCGCCCTGTAGGTGCGCGGAGAGGTTGGGCTTGTCCGTGGCCGGGGCGATCAATTCCGTTTGCAGCCCCTCCCGTTCCAGAAAATTGCGGATGTAGGCGACCCCTTCGCGGGTGTCGCCCGGCGGGTTGGCTGTATCAATCTTGGCGAAACCGACGAGGAAATCCAATTGCCGTTGTTTTTCGCTTGCCAGCCAGTCCAATAGCTGCCGGCGGCCCTCGGCTTTTGCATCCATCGCTGTCATGGACAACCCCACTCCGTTTCCACGGCTCAATTCAGCTCGATCGCCTTTGCCCGATAGCAAACGGCACCGGCCTTGATCGTAGCGTGACAGGGATTGTGCGCAATGCGGTAGGGCAGTTCGCTCGGATGGGCGACCTCCCAAATCACCATGTCGGCCGCCTTGCCGACCTCTAACGTGCCGAATTGATCGGCCATGCCAACGGCCTTGGCGCCGACCCTGGTGAAGCCGGCGACGGCCTCTTCCGCGCTTAGGCCGAAGCGCACGCAGCCCATATTCATGACCATGGTCGGCATGGTTACCGGTGACGAAATCGGATTGTTGTTGGTGGCCAGCGCCATTTCAACGCCAAGCTTTCGCATCCATTCGACCGGCGGCATTCGGGTTTCCCGCAACATCCAGTTGGCGCCGGGCAGCAGGCCGGCAACGATTCCGGCCTCCGCCATGGCCGCGATTGTCGCTTCGGAGGCGTATTCCAAGTGATCGGCGGACAAGCCGCCGTACCGGGCAACAACGGCGCCGGCACCGGCGTCGGTATACTGATCGGCGTGGAGTTTGACCGGCAGACCGTAGCCATTCGCCGCGTCGAACAGGCGGCTGATTTGGGCGGCGGAAAACCCGATCGTGTCGCAGAATCCGTCAACCGCATCGACCAGGCCCTCGGCCACCACCGCCGGCAGGACGCGCCCAATCAAAAAGTCGATGTAAGCGTCGGGCTGGCCCTTGTATTCCGGTCCGACGCCGTGGGCGCCGAGAAACGTCGATTGCACGGTTACGGGAAACTGCTTGGCGATGGCGCGGGAGACGCGCATCGCCTTCAGTTCGGTATCCAAATCGAGCCCGAGTCCCGATTTGCTATCCAACGTGGTCACACCAGACGCAATCAAGGTCCGAATGCGCGGCACGGTCTCGGCAAAGAAGTCCTCCTCGCTGGCGGCCCGCGAACGCGCCACCAGGCCGCCGACACCGCCGCCGGCCGCAGCAATTTCATCGCGCGTCGCACCGGCATTCTTCAGTTCGAAATCCAACAACCCATTGCCGACATAAACCACGTGCGTGTGGCAATCCACCAGACCCGGTGTCACCACCATGCCGGCCGCGTCAAGGGCCGGACAGTCCGCCGGATCCCCAGGCAAATCCCGGTCCGACCCGATCCAGGCAATTTTCCCGGCCTTGACCCCGAGCGCGCCGTTTTCGATTAACCCGTAGGGCCGGCCCTGCGTCATGCAGGCCATTGTCGCGTCGCGAATGACGAGATCGAAAGTCATGGCGGAATCCTTTGCGACAAACTCGAGAGTCTCCCCGAAGCTGGGACGCTCACACAAATCGACCTTTGGATGGTAGCCCTGAGCGCTTTGACAGGAAAGGCTTGCCTGGATGCGTTGCAAACTGATTTGCGGTTTCTGGCCACACCGCCAGGCTGATGATAGGGTGACAGCCAATGACCGCTCCCACCCCCGCCACCATCGATAACGGCTAGCCCAGATGCGCCTGTTCCCGGTTGCCACTGCGCAATTCGTGGCGCGTGAATGGCGATTTTTGGCGTTCGGCATGCTGCTGGCGTTTTGGTCGAGCCCGGGACAGACCTACGTCATATCGCTGTTTGGTACCGAGATCAGGACGGCGTTCGGCCTGAGCCATGGCGGCTGGGGCGCGCTCTATATGTATGCGACGGTGGCGAGTGCGGTGTTGCTGCTGTTTGCCGGCCGTCTGGTCGATCGATACTCCGTCGCCACCATGGCCTATGGCGGCATCGCCGCGCTGGCGTTGGCCGCGCTCTGTTTTCCGCTGGCGATCGGGCCGGTGACATTGTTTCTCGGTTTTCTGGGCTTGCGCTTCGCCGGCCAAGGCATGATGAGCCACATATCGGCGACGGCTCTGTCTCGGCATTACGATCGCGAACGCGGCCGCGCCGTGGCCATTGGCGCGCTCGGCTTTTCGGCAGGTACCGCGGTCTTTCCGTCGCTCGTTGTTTTCCTGCTCGGGCATTACGATTGGCGGCACATTTGGATCGGCTTCGGCGTCGTGGCGCTGGTCACCACCGTGCCGGCCATCCCGTTTCTGTTGCGTACGCTGCGTCAGCCGAAGGCGCCCGAGGCGCTTGATCCGCCGGACCGGCCGAGGGAGCCCGAGCGCCATCATTGGTCCGTGGCCCAGGTGTTGCGCGATCCCCGGTTCTATTTGCTGGCACCGGCGATGATCGGCCAGTCGGCGCTCGGTACCGCCTTGACCTTCCACCAGGTTCATCTGGTCGCCATGAAGGGCTGGACCATAGCGGCATGGAGCGCCGGCTACAGTGTTTATGCGGTCGCGGCGATTGTCGCGAATTTGACCGCCGGCGTGTTGATCGACCGTTACAGCGCCCGTGCCTTGACGCCGTTTGCGGTGTTGCCGATGGCGGCGGCCTTTTTAGCCTTCGCCGGCTTTGACACGGTCGCCGCCGCCGCCCTGGTGCTTGGCTTGAGTGCTGTCGCCGGGGCCGCCTTGAACGCCGGCCTGACGGTGCTTTGGGTCGAGCTTTACGGCACCCGTCATCTCGGCGCCGTGCGCTCGCTGTCGGTTTTTTTGCGGGTGTTCGGCTCGGCTATCGGGCCGATGGCCTTTGGCGTCGCCTTGGATCAGGGCGCCGGTGTCGGGGTGCTGATGGTCGTTTCGGCGATCCTGGTCGTTGCTTCCAGCGTCGCAGCATTTTTCGGATTGTACGGGCCGCTCGGCCGCTGCCTCAGCCCGCGGCCTTAGGCCGCCGCTTCCTTAGCACCGGTTAAGGCGGTAGGCTGGCCTTTATCGAAAAAACCAGCGGAGAGCGATAGTGGGTGTGAACGGCAAGACGGCATGGGTAACCGGCGGCGGCAGCGGTATCGGCCGCTCGGCGGCCTTGAAGTTGGCGGCGGCGGGTGCCGCGGTTGTAGTCAGCGGACGGCGACCGGAGCCGCTGGACGCGGTGGTGACCGAGATTGAAGCCGCCGGCGGCCGCGCCATGGCCGCGGCGTTGGACGTTACCGACGATGCCGGCATCGCCGCCGTCCACGCCGCCATCAAATCGGGCTTCGGCCCGGTCGACGTGCTTGTCAACAATGCCGGCTTCAACATCACCGACCGGCGCTACGACCAGATGTCGAATGACGACTGGCGGCAAGTGATCGACATCAACTTAAACGGCGCCTATGCCTGCACCGCCCAAGTGTTGCCGGACATGCGGAGCCGCAAGGACGGTGTCATCATCAACATTTCCTCCTGGGCCGGGCGCTACTATTCAAAAGTCGCCGGCCCGGCCTACGGTGCCGCCAAACACGCCATGACGGCCATGACCGCGACCCTGAACATGGAAGAATGCGTCAACAACATTCGCGCCACGGCAATTTGCCCGGCCGAAGTCGCCACCGACATCATGGACCGCCGGCCGGAACCGCCGAGCCAGGCCGATCGCGACCGCATGCTGCAGCCTGAGGATCTCGGCGACACGGTGCTGTTCGTCGCCGGCTTAGCCCCACGGGTCTGTATCAACGAGCTGGTGATCAGCCCGACCTGGAACCGGGGGTTCATCGGCGAAATATCCTGACGGGAGAGGGTGATGGCAGAACAGGCTCCGTTCGTACACCGCTCGGTGGTGCGCTTCACCCACACCGATCCGGCCGGCTACGTATTTTTTCCGCGCTATTTCGAAATGCTGCAGGCCACCGTCGAGGAATGGTTTACCCATGCCTTGGGCGTGAAATATTCGTCCTTCATCTTGGATCAAAAGCTCGGCCTGCCGACCGCCAAGATGGAATGCGAGTTTCTGCGGCCCTCGGTCCTCGGCGAGGAACTCGGCCTGGCGCTGACCTTGGAAAAAATCGGCCGCACCTCGATGACCGTGCGTTTCGACGGCTATATGGACGGCGAACACCGCCTGTGCGCCCGGTCTGTGCTGGTCGTCATCGAAATGGTCAACGGCCGGCCGGTGCCGATCGCCGACGACCTACGCCGGCGGCTTGTCGCTTACCAAGCTGCTTGTGGCACCGAGTAACGCGGGCAACACGGTTTGCAGTTGCACGGTGATCTGGGCGACGGCGATGATGTCGCCGAATTGGCCGCGGGTGAGCGGGCCGGCGACGAACAGCCGGTTTTGGGCTGTACCGTCATGGCCGAGCGCCCGGCCCAGACCGTCGACCTCCAGGCCGAATCCGAACGGGTCGGCCCGCGCCAGGCCGTGGCCGATGGCGCTGTCGACCACTGGGTTACCGACCAGGTTGGGCCGATGCGCCGGGCCGGTGCAATTGACAACGGCATCGAACGGCCGGGTATGCTCGGCGCCGCCGCGGCGCGGCCGGTAAGTGATGTCGATTGACGCCATGCCCATGGTGCAGCAGACGATCCGCCCGGCCACCAGGGTCACGCTGCCGTCGGCCAGACCGGCATCGACAACCGCCATCACCTGGGGGGCGACCCGGTTGCGGTGGGCGTCGTAGTAGGTTTTGAGATGACGGACGTAGCGGCGTTTTTCAGCATCCGGCAGGCGTCGCCAGATCGCCCGGCCGGCGTCGCGTATGTGATCGAACTGCGGCCGCCAATCGGCGTCGGGATCTTCGGCGCGGGTCTCGGCAATATCGGCGCGCACCGCTTTTACGATATCCCGAAACCCGGCATGCCAGCCATGGCGTTCGATAAAAATCGGCACCGGCCGGGAAATGCGGGCGAGCAAGGCGTTGACATCGCCCAAATCGAACTGCTGTTGCGGCGAGATGCCGTGGCGCGAAAGCATCACGGTCGAGCCGCGATGGCCGCGGTGACGCAGGCTCGACAAGACGTCGCCGGCGGTCAAGCCGGTGCCGAGGATCAGCGTTCTGGCATCCGGCTGGATGCGGCCGATGGCGTCACTGTCCCAGGGGTCGGCGATATAGCGCGGATCATCGGCCAGGTCCGGGTCGAGGCCGCCCGGAATGCTGGGCCGGCCGTGGCTCGGGCAGAGCAGGACCCGGCCGGCCTCCAGCACCCGGCCCTCGGCCGTGGTCAGGCGGAGGCCGCCGGCGGTCTCCGCCAGCGCCACGGCTCGGTCCCGGAGATGGTGGATCGTCGATCGGGACGGGTTGTTGACTTGGTGCGCGGCGACTTCGTCCACCATGTAGTCGCCGAAGATGGCGCGCCGCGGATAGACCATGCCGTCGGAGACCTTCGCGGCCGGGTCGTCGCCAAGCACGCCGGTGGCGCGCACATAGCGCGGAAAATGATCGATATCGTCGAGATACAAGATCATGATTTCCGGGTTGATGTTGAGCCGGTGGGTCGGATCGACGGTGTCGTAGGCAATGCCGCGGCCGAGCTGGGCGCGCGGCTCGATCACCGTGATCGAGAGCGGCCGTTTGGCGAGGCGCGATAAATGAATGGCGGCGGCGGCACCGGTATAGCCGCCGCCGACAATGATAACGTCGGGGCGGTTCGGTTCTGTCATCGTACCCATGAGATTTTCGGCGTGGCGTCGATCTCGCGCAGCAGCTTGCGCCGGAACGCGGTAGCGAAGTCGGAGAATTGCTTTGCCGCCATGACGAAACTGCCGCCGCCGATCTGTAAATTCCGGCGATACCAGTCGTCGAGATCGGGCACATCCGACAGGATGGCGAGGCCGTTGACGACGACATCGTTGGCCAGCGCCATGGCCCGGGCATCCGGCAGCACCATGACGATTTCCCGCGGCGGCGTCTCGATGCCGTCGCCGGACACATCGACGACCCGTCGGTGGCCGGTCAAATCGTTGACGCCGAGCATGCGGACGGCGGTCGACAGGCCGGCGCCGATGCCGGTGCCGCCGACGACCCGGCGCGGGAAGCTTTCGACCAACTGGGCGAAGGCCTCGGCCGCCGCAGGGGAATCGATGACATGCCACGGGCTCGCATCCTTGGGCCGGGTGGCGTCGGCCCAGGTCAGCAGGCTCACGCCAATGCGTTGCTCCGTGCCGGCGGCGATCGCCCGGTGCACCGCGGCGTCCCTAAACGCCGCGGCGATACCGTCGAGCTGCAGGCGAAACTCGCCAGGATCGACGCTGGCGGAGCCGTCGACCGCCAACACCAACTCGACGTCGACCACGGTATCGGCGTTAGCCGGCGGCAAGCCGATCAACACGATGATGGTAAGAAATCGGAGAATGTTCATGGCGCCGCCATCTGGTCGGCACCGCCGACACCGATCAGGCGATCGAGCAGAGCGGCATCGTCGCTTAAGCGTCGGCTTGCACCGTCGAAGACGATGTGGCCCCGGTCCATGACCAGGGTCCGGGCGGAAAAAGCGAGCGCCAGACGGGTGCTTTGTTCGACCAGCACGATGGCGAGATCGCGGTCACTGCGCAATTGTTCGAATGAGGCGAACAGGCTTTCCACGATCACCGGCGCCAAGCCTTCGGAGGGTTCGTCCATCAGCAACAGGGTTGGATTGCCCATCAAGGCGCGGCCGATGGCCAACATTTGCTGCTCGCCGCCGGACAGCTGATTGCCTCGATTGCGCCGGCGCTGGGCGAGCGGCGGGAACAGGTCAAAGACCCGGTCCAGGTTCCAGGCACCGGGCCGTGCACCGACTTCCAGGTTTTCGACTACGGTCAGAGATGGAAAGATCTCGCGTTCCTGGGGGATGAAACCGACCCCGGCAAGGGCGCGTTGGTGAATGGCGAGCGGCGCGGCATCGCTGCCAAACAGCGCGATCCGCCCACCATGCAGCCGGGTGTGGCCCATGATGGTCGCCAGCAAGGTGGTTTTGCCGACGCCGTTACGGCCGATGATGGACAGGCTTTCGCCTTCGGACAGGACAAGGTCGATGTTTTCCAGCACCACCGTGTTGTCGTAGCCGGCGCTGACCCCTCCGAGCCGTAGGATGTCCCGTCCGGTCGCCTCAGCCATGGTGTTCGCCGCCCAAATAAACGCTGCGGACGCCGGCATGGGCGGCGATTTCGTCGGGCGTGCCCTCGGCGAACACCGCGCCGTCGACCAACACGGTGATGCGCTGGGCGAAGCGGAAGACTAAGTCCATGTCGTGTTCAATGATCAACACGGCGATGTCTTTCGGCAGGTCGCCGATGACACCGAGCAGGATGTCATACTCGGCGGACGGGACACCGGCCGCCGGCTCGTCCAGCAGCAAGACTTTCGGCTTTAGCGCCAAGGCAATGGCGATGTCGAGGAGATGCTGCCGGCCATAAGACAGCTCATGCGCCGCGCCGAGCGCGTGGTCGGTCAGGCCTAGGCCGGCCAGCAGCTCCATCGCTTCCTCGATCACCGCGCGATTGGCACCGAACGAGCGCCAGAGCGCACCGGCAAGCCCGTGGCGCTCCTGCACCGCCATGCAGACATTTTCCAGTACGGTCAGGCCTTTGAAGATCGAGGTGATCTGAAAGGTACGGACAATGCCGCGCTTGACCCGGCCGGCCTGGCTTAAGCTGGTGACATCGTCACCGTCCAACAAGACTTGGCCGGCGTCGGGCCGGAGCGCGCCGGTGATCAAATTGACGAAGGTGGTTTTGCCGGCGCCGTTGGGGCCGATCAAGGCGTTGCGGGCACCGTGCCTCAAGTCGAACTCGATGCCGCGGGCGACGCTGAGCCCGCCGAAGCGCTTATGCAGATCGCGGACCTCCAGGATCGAGGTGCTCATGCGCGCCACCCGGCCTTGGCGGCCGCGTCCGACAGCACGCCGAACAGGCCGCGCCGGGCGAACAACACCACCAGCACCAACACCAAGCCGATCCAGAACAGCCAATAGACCGGATCGATGTTGGCCAACCGGTCTTCCAGGACCATATAGACGGTGGCGCCGACGAACGCGCCGTAAAGCCGGCCGCTGCCACCCAAGACAAGCATGATGAGGACGGCGCCGGAGCGTTCGAAACTCAAACTGTTGAGCGCGGCGATTTCCGTGGTCTGCGACAACAGCGCGCCCGCGACGCCGGCCATGGCCGCGGAGATGACGTAGACCGTCACCAGGCGCCGATGCACGGACGTGCCGACCGTGTGCATGCGATCGGTGTTTTCACGGATGCCGGTCAGCGAGAAGCCGAACGGCGAATGCACGATGCGGCGCGTCACGTAAAACAAAATAGCGACCACGACCAAGGCATAGAGATAGGCGACGCTGCCTTCCAAATCGAAATCGAATTGGCCGAACAGCGGGTCGACGGTGAACAACAGGCCGTCGGAGCCACCGGTGATCTCGTCTTTCTCGTTGGCAATTTCCTGCAGGATGACCGTGGTCGCTAGGGTCAGCATCAACAACGTGAGCCCATGGGTTCGCAGGATGACCCAGCCGGAGATCAGGCCGACGGTCGCCGCCGCCAGGGCGGCGATGGCCAGGCCGGAAATCGGCTCGGTCCAGCCGGCGTTGACCAACAGGCCGGCGGTATAGGCGCCGGTGCCGAAGAACGCGGCATGGCCGAGCGATACGATGCCTGCATAGCCGAGGATGAGGTCGAGCGACAGCGCAAAGCCGATCATGATCAGGACTTGCGAGCCGAGCACGCGATAGTCGGGGAACAAGAAGAACGCGGCAACCGCAAGGATCCAGGGCAACACTTCGACCGGCCGCCAACGGTGACGCCCGGCCAAGTGGGCGACAACATCTGCTGAGGATGATGGCGTCGCCATATCAGCTTCTCCCGAACAATCCCGCCGGGCGCAGCAACAGCACGGCGATCATGGTCACATAGATGAAGAAGGAGCCGAATTCCGGCAGCAGATACTTGCCGGCATTGTCGATGACACCGAGCAGCAAGGCGGCAACGAAGGCGCCCTTGATGCTGCCGAGGCCGCCGACGGCGACGACGATGAGAAAGATGATCAGATGCTCGATCGGGTAATCCGGATCCAGGCCCCAGATCTCGACGCCGAGGCCGCCGCCAACTGCGGCAAGGCCGCTGCCGATCGCGAAGGTTACGGTGAACAGTCGGTCGACGTTGATGCCGAGCGACTGCGTCATGCGCCGGTTGTCGACCGCCGCCCGGATCTGGGCGCCGAAACGGGTGCGCTCGAAACCGAGCCAAAGGGCGACCATAATTACCGCGCCGGCGACGATCATGAACAGCCGATAGACCGGCACCTCGCGGATACCGAGATCGACCCGGCCGGTGAGCGCCGTCGGTAAAGTAATTGGTTGCGCCGACGGCCCCCATATGTAGGTCGCGGCAGCGATCGACATGAACACCAGGCCGATGGTCAACAGCACCTGGTCGAGCTCGCCGGCAGCATAGAGCCGCGCGTAGAGGAGCCGTTCAAAGGCAACACTCAGTATGGCTACCGCGAAGAATGCGGCGATCAGCGCCAGCGCGAACGGCACGCCGGCTTGGTTCATCAAGGTCACCGCGACGTAGCCGCCGGCCATGGCAAAGGCGCCGTGGGCTAGGTTGACGAAGCCCATTAGGCCCATGGTCACCGACAGGCCGACGGAGATGATGAACAAAATCATGCCATAGGCCACACCGTCGAAAATGATGCTGACCAGGACGTTGAACAGATAATCCATAATTGCCGTCGAAGCCGTAATCAGGGCCGATCCGCCGCCCACGAAATGATCGCGAGCGGCGGCAATCGGTTGTCAGCGAAGGGCTATTTGTTCAATTCCTTCCACTTGTCCTTGACCATCGGAATGGTTTCGAATTCGGCGTTGACGAGACTGTCGCCGACTTTCTCGACGCGGCGCATATAGGTGTTCTGAATGATGTCGCGGGTTTCCGGATCGATCATGATCGGTCCGCGCGGACTGGCGTCGTTCTTCCAGCCTTTCAGTGCCGCCATCGCCTTATCGACCTCGATGTTGCCGTCGAGGGTCGCCACCAGATGGTAAATCGCTTCCATGCCGTCCCAGCCTTGTACGGACATGAAATTGGTGGTGCTATCGGCGCCGTATTCTTTTTTCCAGGCGGCGACGAAAGCCTTGTTCTCCGGCGAATCATGTGCCGCCGAATAGTGATGCGCATTGACCAGGCCGATTGGCGTGTCACCCATATTGTTGATTTCGACGTCGTCGGTGATGTCGCCGGGGCCGATCAATTTGATACCGGCGTCCTTGAGGCCGAGATCGCCGAAGGTCTTGATCAGGGCCGTCGCCCATTTGCCGGCCGGCACGAAGGCATAGAGCGCGTCGGGCTTGGTGTCTTTGACCCGTTGTAGGAACGGTGTGTGATCCGGCATTTTCGGGAACGGCAGCGGGATTTCGTCGACCACCTGGCCGCCATGCTTCGTAAACCCGGCCTTGAAGGCGTTGTTGCTGTCTTTGCCGGGCGCGTAGTTGGCGTACATGGTGATCGCTTTCTTGATCCCCATTTTGGTGGCGGCGAATTCGCCCATCGGATAGCCGGCGTGCCACATGGTGAACGATACCCGGGCGATGTACTCGCTCTTGGTCGTCAAAGCGGCGGCACCGGCGTTCATGATGATCAACGGGATTTTGGCTTTGTTGGCAACCGCGGCGACACGGAAGCCGTTGTTGGAATAGACCACCCCGGCCAGGATATCGACCTTGTCGCGGGTCACCAGTTCCTGGGCCAAGCGGCCGGCGACGTCGGGCTTCGGCCCGGTGCTGTCCTTGCGGATGATTTCGATCTTATGGCCGCCGACGCTGTCGCCTTTGAGTTTCATGTATAGCTTGATGGCGTTGTCGATCTGTTGGGCGTGGTTCTTATTGACCCAGGAATAGGGCAGCAACAGCCCGACTTTGACCGTTTTCGCCTGAACCGCGCCGACCGTGGCGACGATCATGGCGGTGGCCAGCAGGCCAAGGGTGCGCATGCGCATGATGAAATTCCTCCCAAGTTGTTCTCACAACCGGTGGCGCCGGAGGCGCAGCCGATTGAATTGTGCCCATTCTTCCAGATTTTACCCCGGCTTGTCTGCCCTAGAGCAAGTTTCGACCATACGGAATCGTTTGATGGGTGCAAATCGGTTTTTCGGGCAGGCGCGATGCGCAGCGCGATGTGGCGCATCGGGCAAGCATCGCAACGCACCCGAAAAGCCGATTTGCCCCACCAAAGGCCGGGTTCTTTTGTGTTGTGGCGGCGTCGCGCTTCTTATGAGATGTCCCACATCGCATGGCGAAGCGCTCCTTGCCACAACGCAAAATAATCCCGGTCAAACGGTCCCGTATGATCGAAATTTGCTCTAGATGTGCGGCAACTGATTTGCTGAGGCGCTAGCGGCAGCAAACCGCAAAAAGCTTCGGGATCGGCGACTGCTTGCCGCAAGGGCAGGGCGGCCGCGACATAGTGATCGGGACGCAACAGCACGGCACAGTCGCCGGTCGCGGCGATCAACGGGTCGAATGTGCCGTCAAGGTCGCGCAGGGTCGGCAGGCCGGCGCCAGCGATCGGCATGTGGCGGCGCGGCGTGATGCAGATACGGGTGATGCCGTCGCCAGGCGATGAAAGATCACCGAGCGTTGCCGCGGCGGCCATCGGATCCCGGATCAGGATGACCAGGGCAAAATCGTTGCCGATCACGGCGTCGAGCAGATGAATGGCACCCGACGGCGCTTCCAAGCGCGGTTGCGGGAACAACGTGCCGACCAGCTGGCGCAGGCCGCCGACGTCGCTGGCGCGCAGAAAGCCTTGGTCGTAGCGCGGGCGCGGCTTGAACTTCATCTGCGCCACATAGTCCTTCGCGGCCGGCACCAGCCCGAGCATGCGAAGGCCGTTCTGGATCACCGCCGCCTTGAGCCTGGACGGCGGCATCATGATCCGGCCGAGGGTGATGGCGAGTTCGATCAGGGCCCAGGCATGGGGTTTGCGCTCTTGCTGATAACTCTCCAGCAGGCTTGCCGGCAGCCGGCCTTGCAATACGGCGGCGAGCTTCCAGGCCAGGTTATGGGCGTCGCGGATGCCGCTGTTCATGCCCTGGCCGGCGAACGGCGGCGTCAAATGGGCGGCATCGCCGGCCAGGAATATGGCGCCTGCCGACCAGGTTTCCGCGGTTCGGGCGTGAAATGTATAGACCTGGCGGCGGATGATTTCGGCGTCGCCGTCCGGACCGTGGTCGCGCAGCAATCGGCGTGCGTTGGCTTCCGTTTCGGCGGTCTCCGTGGATTCGCCGTCATGCAGCATGAATTCAAAGCGCCGGCTGCCATTTGGCCCAGGCAAGGAAATCGCCGGGCGCCGGGGATCGCAGAACACCCGGGTCTGGCGAAAGCTGTCCTTGGTGCCGACCAGATCGACGATCAGCCAGCGCTGTTCGTAGGTGGATCCGGTCATGGCGATGCCGAGTTTGCCGCGGACCGTACTGCTGGCACCGTCGGCGGCGACCAAATAGCGGCATTCGACCGACCGCAATGCGCCGTCGTTGGTTCGGACCACAAGGGTCACGCCGTCGTCAGACTGGGTGAAATCCTCCAGGCTGTGGCCGAACCAGGTCTGCACATGGGAAAACCGATCGAGCCCGGTTCTCAAGGTCGCTTCTAGGACCGGTTGCTGGAACGCGCTCCGCCGGGGATAGCCGAATTCCTGCAGCGCCGGTTCGACTTTCGCGAACACCCGGCCCGACGGCGTGAAATAATGCGAGCCATAATCGAGCGCCAGATCGGTGATGACCGCCTCGATCAGTCCGGCGGCCTGCATGGTGCGGAGCGCCTCATCGTCGATCGACACCGCCCGCGGCGCCTGCACTGTGGTCTCGTGGCGCTCGATAACCAAGGTGTCGATGCCATGGCTGCCCAGCAAATTGGCGGTGGTCAAGCCGGTCGGGCCGGCGCCGACCACGACCACACTGACGCTCAGGGACCCGGTTGCGGCCATGTCGCGGATCCTGCTCTAAACGAAAGTCACCACTTCGATCTTGTTGCCGTCCGGGTCTTGGATGAAGGCGCCGTAATAGTTGGCGCTGTATTCCGGCCGCAGGCCGGGCGCGCCAGCATCGGCGGCGCCGGCGGCAAGCGCACCGGCATAAAACGCATCCACGGCGCTCTCGCTGCGGACGCGGAGACAAACGTGAACGCCAGAATCCGCGGTTACGGGTGCCATGTCCCGCCGTCGATTGATCCAGAATTCGGGATATTTTTTGCCGAAACCGACGGTGTCGGCGCGGTCCGCCAGCTTGGTCAAGCCGATCGCCACCAGGATCGTTTCATAGAATGCGGAGCTGGCTTCCAAGTCGCTGACGCCAATGGATATGTGATCGATCATCGCCTCATCCCGTTTATGTCATGCCGCTTTCACCGGCGGTGCAAACATTGTATCAGCGGGAGCGTTGCTTTGCAGGAGGTCGAGGCATGTCATTGGCAGGATATTGCGATCGTGACGGCCGGCGGTTCCGGCATCGGCCGTACCATCACCGTCGACGGCAACACCGAATCGCTCGCGACCGTGCCGTTATGACCGGCTGAAGTGCAGGCTTTCCTTCAGCAGGCCCAGCAACGCTGATCGGTCCCCGGCGATCGCCGCCGGCAGAACGACGTAGCCTTTCTTGATCGGGCTCTTGGCAAAATATTTCAATGGACCGGCGCCGGCGGCGAGCAAATCCGCGCATCGATCCTCCGGCAATTTCAGGGCGAGGCCGGCCGGGCTGAGGCTCATGAAGATTTTGCCGTCATCGTAGGCGGCCGCGCCGCTGAAGAAATGCCGGCATTCGATGCGCCTCCGATCTTGTTTCGACAGGCCCGATCGATCGATCAGGGACTGCAAATCCGCCCGAAACGATTCAACCATCCACGTGACCCGCTTGAAATGATACCGTATGCCGCAACAGGCTAAGCCATGCCCAACCGCAGGAAAAGGCCGAGAACGATGGCTTTCGATCTTTTATTTCGGCCGCTGACCATTCGCGCCGTTACTATACCGAACCGCATCTTTTCGACCGGGCACCAGACCCGCATGGTGGCCGCCGGCGTGCCAAGCGACGATATGGTCGCCTATCACCAGGCACGGGCCGCTGGCGGCGCCGGGTTGATCATCGTGGAGGCGGCGCGGGTGCATGGCACGGCGCTTAGCGACGCGCCGGCCATCGATGCCAGCACCGATGCCTGCGTGCCCGGCTATCGCCGCATTGCCGAGGCCGTGCGGGGCCACGGAGCCAAACTGTTCGGGCAGGTCTCCCACTCCGGCCGCGTCAACGATCGTCTGCGCGGCGGTTTGCGGGACGTGCCCTATTCCGCCTCCGCGGTGCCGGAAGACCGCTTCCACAACATGCCGCGCGCCATGCCCGCCGCGATGATCGCCGAAGTAATCGCGGCCTATGGCGCCGCGGCCAAGCGGCTGGCGGCGGCCGGCATCGACGGCGTCGAAATTCCGGCGAGCCACGGCTTATTGCCGGCGCAGTTCCTCAATCCCCGGGTAAATCGCCGCAGCGATCGCTATGGCGGATCTCTGACCAACCGACTGCGTTTCCTCACCGAGGCGATCGCCGCCGTTCGTGCCGGCGTTGGCGAGGAACGTGCCGTTGGCGTGCGTCTATCCGTCGACGAGATGGAACTGGATGGGCTTGAGCCCGATGAGGTGACGGCCGCCGCCGCACAATTGGCGACATTGCCGGCGCTTGATTATTTCAATGTCATCGCCGGCTCCATGGCGGGCTTGGCCGGCTCGGTCCACGTGGTGCCGCCGATGATGGTCGACCCGGCCTATACGGCACCGCTCGCGGCACGGTTGAAGGCGGTGACCGACAAGCCGGTGTTTGTTGCCGGGCGCATCAATCAGCCGCAACTGGCCGAGCAGGTGCTGGAGGCCGGCCAGGCCGATATGTGCGGCATGACCCGCGCGCTGATTGCTGATGCCGATATGCCGAACAAGGCGCGTGTCGGCGATCTTGACGGCATCCGCGCCTGCATCGGCTGCAACCAGGCCTGCATCGGTCACTTCCATACCGGCGCACCGATTTCCTGCATCCAGAACCCGGTGACCGGGCGGGAGCGGACCTTCGGCAAGCTCGTGCCGGCGCCGACGCGGCGGCGGGTCGTTGTTGCCGGCGGCGGGCCGGCCGGTATGAAGGCGGCGGCGGTCGCCGCGGCGCGCGGCCACGACGTCACATTGTTCGAGGCCGCGGAGCGCCTCGGCGGCCAAGCGTTGCTGGCTCAGCTGCTGCCGGGCCGCGGCGAATTCGGCGGCCTAATCACCAATCTCGCGACGGAACTGGACCGGGCCGGAGTGGCGGTCCGGCTAAAGACACCGCTAGATCCGGAGACGCTGCGCTTCCTGTCGCCGGATGCCGTTGTCATCGCCACCGGTGCGCGCCCCTATCGACCGGCGATCGAGGGTGAAGCCGACGCCCATGTGGTCGATGCTTGGCAGGTGCTGCGGGGCGAAGCCAATGTCGGCGGCCGCGTCGTGGTCGCCGACTGGCGCGCCGACTGGGTCGGCTTAGGGATCGCCGAACGCCTTGCCCGGGACGGCCGCCACGTGCGCTTGGCGGTCAATGGCACGCATGCCGGCCAAGCGGTGCAGTCTTACGTCCGCGATCACTGGGTCGGCAGCTTGCATCGCCTCGGCGTCGAAATTATACCCTATATGCGGCTTCGCGGTGTCGACGCGGACGGCGCCTATTTCCAACACACCGCAAGCGGCGAGACGGTGATTTGCGACGACGTCGAGACCGTTGTCTTGGCATTGGGTCATCAGGCTGAGACCAGCCTTGAAGAAGCGGTTGCCGGCATGGATGTGGCGCTGCATCTCGCCGGCGACTGCCTGAGTCCGCGCAGTGCCGAAGAAGCGGTCTATGAAGGCTACGTTGCCGCCACGAGGATTTAATGCAGCTTTCACTTTCCATTCTCGCGCACGGGCGTTACACCAAAGACGTGACGACCGAAAATCGGCGTTTCGCAACAATGAAAAACGTTTGAACGACAGGAGTAACCGTAATGTATGTAAAATTTGCATGGATCCTTGCCGCCGGGTTGGCGCTCGGCGCTACGGCCGAGGCGCAAACCGTCAAAGGTCTGTTGGACAAGGCAGGTTCGAGCGCATCGGCGGTGAGCGGAAATACCGGCCCAGCGACCGAAAGCGAGGTCGATAGCCTGGCCGACAAAGTCGCCGCCTGCAACAAGCTCGATACTCAAGGGATGATCGATTGCGCCACGGGGCTGGCGCCGGTTGCCGCGGATCTCGCCTCTCGGGCGGCCGACAGCGGCATGCTGGGCACCCAGGTAAAAGAGCTGTCGGGGATGATTTCGTCGATGACCCAGGGCAAGAAAGTTCCGGCCGGCTGATCGATCGACGATCACTTTGAGAGGCGTGCGCCGTCGATTGCCTGACCTGCTGTTCGCGCTGTTCGCGGTATCGGCGGTCGCATTGCCGTTTGTCGCGGAAGGCTATGAGCTTTACCGCTTCACGCTGGCGGCGGCCTACGCCATTGGCATAATCGGCATTAATCTTCTGACCGGTGCCACCGGCCAGTTTTCCATCGGCCACAGCGCGTTTTTCGCGCTTGGTGCCTTTGCCACCGCATTGACCGGGTCGGAACTTGGTTTGTCGCTCTATCATGGCCTGGGGGTCGCTGTCGGCGTCGGCTTCATTGCGGGATTTCTGTTTGGTTGGCCGGCGCTGCGCCTCGACAACGTCCTGTTGGCGCTCGCCACTTGGGCCCTTGCGATGGTGGTGCCGCAAGTCCTCAGATCGTCGCATCTCGAGACCTGGACCGGCGGCGTGCAGGGTGTCTATCTCGATCAGCCGGCGCCGCCCGCATGGTTTCCGGGCAGCATCGATCAATGGTGGTATGGGATCGCGGTCTCGTTGATGCTGCTGGTTTTTCTGCTGGTTCGCAATCTGTTGGCCGGGCGTATCGGCCGGGCCTGGCGCGGATTGCGAGACAACCCGCTGGCGGCCGAAGCCATGGGCGTCAATCTGTCGATATACAAAACCATTGCCTTTGCCATCAGCGCCGCCACGGCCGCTTTGGCCGGCGGCCTGGTGGCAATTTTAAACGAATTCGTCGCACCCGACAGCTATACGGTTTTCTTCGGCATCCTGTTGTTGCTCGGCGCCGTGGCCGGCGGCATCAACTCGATTTGGGGCGCCTTGTTCGGCGGATTCATGGTCGAGTTCCTGCCCGATATCGCCTCTAACGCCTCCGCCGCCGTGTCCTTTCCGTTGTTCGGCTTCTTGCTGATCGGCTTGATTTGGTTGATGCCCAACGGCTTGGCCGATCGCGTGAATCGCTTGGCACGCCGCCCCTAGACCTGCTTCGATGAAAATCGAAACAGGTCGTTTTGCCGCGCTCACACCAATGCGCCTGCGGCGCATGGCTCCGCGGGGGCGGCGCCAGAGCAAGTTTCGACCATACGGGACCGTTTGATGGGTGCAAATCGGCTTTTAGGGCAGGCGCGATGCGCAGCGCGATGTGGGGCATCGGGCAAGCATCGCAACGCACCCGAAAAGCCGATTTGCCCCACCAAAGGCCGGGTTCTTTTGCGTTGTGGCGGCGTCGCGCGTCTTATCCGATGCCCCACATCGCATGACGAAGCGCTCCTTGCCACGACGCAAAATAATCCCGGTCAAACGGTCCCGTATGATCGAAATTTGCTCTAGCCGCGCCGGGACCGCAGTCGCGGCCCTGACCGCGTATCTCTAAATCGAACGCGGTCTATTCGTGAAACTGCAAAACGAACAGGTCGCCGGCGATGTCGCCGTCTTCGCCGCTACGGATGATGGTTTCGCTTGAATGGCGCACAATGAATCCGGAGGCGGCCGCACAGGCGGCGATATAGGACGGGGCATGGGCAAACCGCCCGCTTTCGCGTAAGGCCAGATCCTCGTCGGCGCTTCGTTCGGTCGAAAAGGCAAACCACGCATTCGGTTCGGCGTGACGGCCAAGGCCGCAAAAGATCTCATCCAGCGCGCCGACATAGATGAAAACGTCCGTGGCGATGAACAAATCAAAGGCATCGGGCGCGTCGGCCAGGAAATCGCCGATGTCGGCCTGGATTAACGCATCGTAGATGCCTTTGGCCTCGGCTCGGGCGATCATGTTTGCCGAAAGGTCAACGCCGGTCAGCCGACCGACCACGTCGCGGAACGCCGCGCCGGACAGTCCGGTGCCGCAGCCGAGATCGAGACCACGCCCCAGTAGCGGGGCGTCGGCACGCAGCCGCCGCAACGCCTCGGCCAGTTGCTCCGGCACCCGGTAGTCCAAACGCTCGACCAGATCCTGGTCGAAGGTCGCGGCATAGTCGTCGAACAGCGCGGTCACGTAGCCCTCGGGCGCGTTGTCGGCAGCCTCGCCGCTCAAGGCCCGCAGCATGTGCTGGCTCCTCGGCTGGTCGGGGTCGAGCGCCACCGCCCGGCGGATGGCGGTCAGCGCCGCAGGCTTTTCGCCGCATTTGTAGAGCGCGTTGGCAAGATTGTATTGGGAGAGCGCCGATTTCGGCTGCAGCGCGACGGCGCGGCGGTAACAGTCGAGCGCCTCGCCGAGCCGGCGTTGGCCATTGTAGAGATTGCCAAGGTCGTTGTGGGCGGCGAAGTCGTCGGGCGCCAACCGGAGCACCGTCCGGAAGGCCGCCTCGGCGCCATTGGTGTCATCCTTGGCGCACAGCACCGCGGCCAAGTTGCGCCAGAAGCTGACACCCTGCGGGTTGGCCTTCAGCGCCTTTTTGATCAGTGTCTCGGCACGATCGTTGCGGCCGGCCGCATGGGCCACCAGGCCGAGCAGGTTGAGCGCGTTGGCGTTGTTTGGCTGCTTGCGCAACACCGCCCGATAAATCCGTTCCGCCTTGTCGAGCGCGCCGGCCTGGTGATGCGCGATCGCGGTTTGCAGCTGTTTGTTGATGTCCATTACCGCACCGGCCGATGGTTCCCGTCACGCGTCGATGGCGGTTTTCTTGCAAATGGTGCGCAGGCCGAAACTGGAGCGGATGCGGGCGACGGCGGGAAACTTTGACAGATACTGGCGATGGATTCGTTCATAGTCTTCCGCGTCTTTGACCGCGATTCGCAACATGTAATCGGCGTCGCCGCTCATCAGATGGCATTCCAGAATGTCGGGACAGTCAAGTACGGCCGCCTCGAAGGCATCCAGGGTGTCGACTCTCTGGCTGGTCAGGGAAACTTCCACGAACACGTTGGTCGGACGGCCGACGGCCTTTTGATTGACCAGGGCGACGTAGCGCTCGATCACGCCATCGGCCTCGAGCCGCCGCACCCGCCGGAAACAGGCCGATGGCGAAAGATTGATCGACACCGCCAAATCCGCGTTGGTCATGCGGCCATCCCGCTGCAGCTGATTCAAAATATGACGATCCGTGCGGTCTAGCGGCATTATTAGCAGGTTCTTCGAAAAGTGATTGAATTTTGCGTATATTCTTGCAGAAATTTTACGAAAATATGGTTACTTTGCAAGCACCTTCTCTGAGATTTCAGGCATCGTGGGGTTCTGCCGTTGTTCCGTTTTGGGAGGAAGCAATGCGGATCGGAGTACCGAAGGAAATCAAAAGCAACGAGAACCGTGTCGGCATGACGCCGTCGGCGGTTCGGGAAGTCGTCGCCCATGGCCACGACGCTATCGTGCAAAGCACCGCCGGACAGGCGATCGGCTTCGACGACGCGGTCTACAGCCGCGCCGGCGCCAAGATCGCCGCGAGCGCCGAAGAGGTCTTCAGCGACGCCGAAATGATCATCAAAGTGAAAGAGCCGCAGCCGGTGGAATGCCGCATGCTGCGAGCCGACCAGACCTTGTTCACGTATCTTCATTTGGCGCCGGACCCCGAACAGACGCGGTTGCTGATGGCTGCCGGCGTCACGGCGATCGCCTATGAGACCATTACCGATCGCGACGGCGGCCTGCCGCTGTTGGCGCCGATGAGCGAGGTTGCCGGGCGCATGTCCATTCAAGTCGGTGCCTGTGCCTTGCAGAACGCGGCCGGCGGCCGTGGCGTGCTGTTGGGCGGCGTGCCGGGAACGCCATCGGCACGGGTCGTGATCATCGGCGGTGGCGTTGTCGGCACCAACGCGGCGCGAATGGCGCTGGGCCTTGGCGCGGACGTGACCGTGCTCGATAAATCCTTGCCCCGACTGCAGTATTTGGACGACACCTTCGGCCCTGCCATGAAAACCATCTTCGCGACCCGCGACGCGACGGAAGAACTGGTCAACAACGCCGACCTGGTCGTCGGCGCGGTTCTGGTGCCGGGTGCGGCGGCGCCGAAGCTGGTGCGGCGCGACCAGCTGAAAGACATGCACAAAGGCGCGGTGCTGGTCGATGTGGCGATCGATCAAGGCGGCTGTTTCGAGACTTCGCGGCCGACCACCCACGCCGATCCGACCTATGTTATTGACGACATCGTCCATTACTGCGTGGCCAACATGCCGGGCGGCGTCGCCCGGACATCGACCTTGGCGCTGACCAATGCCACCTTGCCCTACATTCTGACCTTGGCCGATAAGGGTTGGCGGCAAGCCCTGCTGGACGACACCTGTTTGCGTGATGGTCTCAACCTGTATAACGGCCGAATAACCTACGCGGCGGTCGCCGAGGCCCTGAACAAGAGCTACATGCCGGTAAGTGAGGCGTTGGCCGCTTAAGGCGGCTTACGCAGTCTTGGGTTCTGGCCCTGCGGATCCGTCCGCGGCTGCTGTTCGTTCGGCGTGCTTGCGGCGTGCCTTCTGTAGGAAGATGGCGACAACTAAGCCCATGACCAGGGTCGGCGGCGCGGTCAGGGCATTGTCCGTCAACGAATAGATGGCGAGCAGAAAGAAGAACCCGAAAATCAAGACTTTTTCATCGCGGGTCAAATATTTTGCGTCGAATGCCAGATGAACAACGACGCCGCCGATATACAGTAGCAGGCCGACGATCCCGCCATCGACCAACAGCCGCAGATATTCGTTATGGGCGGCGGTGCTGGAGTAGATAATCACGTCCTCCAACAGCACCACGCCGGCGCCGACGCCCTTGCCGAACACCGGGCTTTCATGGAAGGCCGCGAGGAAATAGCTCCAAATCTCGTCGCGCCCGGACAGGTTGACGGCGGAATCCGAGGTTTGCGCAAACATCCGGGCTTCCAGCTGCGGCCAATAGAACACCATCACGACACTGACGAAGACCAGGCCGAGCAACAACAGATTGACCTTCGAGGCGCCTTTCAGGGTTTCTTTCGAGGCAAAGAAAATCATCAGGCCCGCCAACATCACCGCCAGCAGGCTCGGCATGCGCGTGCCGCTGAATATGATCAGCGCCAGATTGAGCAAGAGCAGAAAGATGAAGCCGCGCCGGTTTTCGATCACCATCTTGTACAGACAGACCAGGAACGAGACGTAGCCGAAGAATGCCAGGAACGCGGGATAGTTCATTCCGGTCAGGCGGGCGGCGCCGGTGTAGTCGGATTGGATCGTCTGGAAGGGCTCGCCAATTCTGTTCAGGGCGCCCGTCATTTCGACCGGTATCGCCGCCAGCACGCTGATGATCGGCATCAGCGCGATGCCGAGGAGCAGTCCGTCGACCGTCTTGTCATCGAATTTGACGTTCAAAAACAGCCAGGGAATCAGCAATGCGATCAAGGATTTTGCGATTTGGAATTGGCTGAGGGCCGGATGCACGTCACCGAACACGAGGCTGGTTGCGAGAAACAATAGAATCGCAAACAGCGGCCCGTTTATCCGCCAATTGACGCCATAGCGGAGGATCATGGGCACGGCCGCCACCAACACCAGGAACTTGTGCACCGCGCTGACATTCATCGGCAAGTTCAGTTGATCGAAAACCATCAGGTTCTCCGGCGAGAACGTCAGCGATACCACCGCGATGGTCAAAACCGTTGTCGGGAACACGAAGGCGAGTAGCCCGACGGTCGCAACCACCGCGACCTGCCCCAGCAGGAACAAACTATCCGGCGACGCGAGGGCCAGCACGGCGAATAGGCTGGCCAGCAGAAGCGGAAAGACGCGGAAAGCAAGCGCGATGGACATGCCGTTATGGTCCGATCAGATAATTGGTTCAGGCGCGATCAGAGCGAACCCAGTGCCACTCAGCCACGATGCGATGAGCAAAGTATGAACATCTGAACCTAAGGAATGTGGCGCCGTCGGCGCGAAACCGGAAAAACGACGGTGTCCGGTCATTGCCACCACTTTTTCATTCGCGCCCAAATGCCGCTGTCCGCCGCGACGTAAGAGGCCGAGGTCGAAGCGGCAAGGTCGCTTGGTTCGCCTAGGAATATGCCGCGGCCACTGGTGCCCACATAGACCCGACCGAAGACCTGCCGGTCGCCGCGGAGAACATTTGGCTGATTGCCGATCGGATTGGCGTCATTGTTCACGCGCACCCAGCTAATGCCGAGATCATCGGAACGGTAAAAATAATCTCGGGCATCGGCGCCGACCCGGCCAAACAGATAAAGCGCGGGCCCATAGCGATCGGACCGGCCCTTGCCAAAACTGAACAACCGCGCGCGCCGCACGTCCGGCAGCTTCAGAAAGGTATCGCCGCCGTCTTGGCTGAGAAACAACCCCTGCCAGTCGAGGCTGATCCAGACATGGCCGTCAAGACCGGGTGCTGCCTCGACAAAATGGGTCGCGTCTTTAGGCAACGTTGCCGTTGTCGTCCAAGTCAGGCCGCCGTCGTCGGATCGCTGGAATTCACCGCCGGCATAAAGATAAAACCGTGATCCGTTCACCCGATCGGCCGCGAGCGGGTGATTCCAATGCCACCGACTATTGATGATGCTGTCCGGCGCGCCTGTCGCCGGCTCCCAGGTCGTGCCGCGGTCCAATGTCCGGTGCGGAACCGCGCCAAACGGGATAACCACCAAATTGAGGGGATTATCGGCCGAATAGGCAATCTTAGCGGCCGGGCCGAATGGCCATTTCGGAAACGGCTTCCAACTTTGGCCGTTGTCGACCGTGTAGCCGCCGCCGCCGCGCAGGGCGCCGTTCGCACGGCCGCTATAGCCGACGCGGGCAAGGAATGCGGGATTGGCCTCGTGGTAATCGATGCCCATGGAATCCCAAATCCCGGCGCCGCGCATTTTTCTGTTTGGATATTGACGGAGCGACCTGTGGCGAAAACCATTGTTGTCGGCGACGCCTGAAAACAACGGCGCACCATCCGGCGGCGTGGCGAGCGTGTAGGTCACTATTTCTTCGATGCCGGCGATGACATTGCGCCATACCGGTGTATCGGCGCTGAAATCGGTGGTCCAAACCCCATACCAATCGGTCAGCCAGACTTTATTACCGTCCATCGGATCCATGGCCAAGGCGGCGGGCGCCGCGGCGAAATGTTGACTGCTGACCCACGGCACGGTGATATCGAGTTTGTCCGTACGCGCGTTATGGCGCCGCCAGGTGCGGCCGCCATCCACGGATCGAAAAATCGGTATCCGTTGCGCGCCCTTGTTCGGCGCCGTCAAGACAATGCGTGAATCGCGCGGATCGACGGCTAAGGCGCCAAAATTCACGCCTTTCTCCGGCGAAACGTCGGTCCAACTGGCGCTGGAACCATCGTAGATGAACACGCCCTCCGCCGCCGTGAGGTAGAAGCCACCGTCACCGGTCAGAGCGATTTGCGACGGTTTCTTGGGGCCGCCGATCGGTTCAAAGGATTGGCCGCCGTCGGCCGAGCGGAATATGCCTTTGCCGAACACGCCGACCAACAGCGTTGGTTTTTCGTCGCCGCCGGCCGGGCGCTCAATCGCGACGACGGTCAGCCCGATCCGCTTTTCGCCTTTTTCGCCGAGACCCGAGACCGGTTTCCAGGTCATGCCGCCATCGACGCTTTTGTATAGCCCGTCATTGCGGCTGCCATAGTAGACGATGGCGCTGTCGCTGGGGTCGACCGCCAGACGTTCCCCGGCCACACGCAGCGGGCCGTTGCCGTGCATGGCAATTTGAAGCCCGGTCGGCTGCCAGTGATCGCCGCGATCGGTCGATTTGAAGATGCGGCCCTTGCCGGCCCAGGGAAACTTTCCGGCGGCGATATAGACAACGTCGGTGTTTTGCGGATCGATATTGATGCTCTCGATGCCGTAGTAGTTGAATTCCTCGAAAGTAAAATGGTCGACCAGCGGAACCCAACGCCCGAGCCCGTCATCGGCGTCAGCCTGCCATCGATAGGCGCCGCCGACGTCGGTTCTGATGTAGACGATGCTCGGATCTTTGGGGTGGATGACAATTCCCGTGACGAAGCCTCCACCGCCGATTGGGATCTGGCTCCAGGCGTAGTCGGCCTGTCCGATCGCCGACTGTTCCGCCGGCATTTCAGCTTGTGCCTGGCTTTTTCCTGTGAGCGCCGGGATCAATAGCAGCACGATCAGCATCGTTGATGCCGTCAGACGCGCTGCGCGGGTCGCGCCATGGCGGCTTTGTAAGATCTGTCGAAGAGGTCGCGGCGTCATCAGTCTCCCCGCATTTGTTCCCGGTAAAAAGACTGAGGCGGAGTCGAAAGGCTTTTTACCAATGGATCACATAGGAATTAACCCAAAAAACTAAAGGAAACCCTACCGTAAACAGCGTTGCAGTGGGAAAATGGTGAACCGTGCCGATTCACACGACACGCCGACATGATTGGAGGCGGGTAGCCCAACTGCTGGACAGAATTGGGGACCGACCTAGTCCAGCGGTTCGGTCAGTGGACAAAGCCCCTGATTTTGCGCCTGATCCGGCGGTGATCCCACAACTTGATAAATTTGTAGCGGGCGTCGCCCCAAAGGCCAACGCTGTTGACAGGATAGTTATTCATCTCTGGCCAAGTCCGCTCAATGATATCTTTATAAAGCTGGTTCGCGCGCCGGTAGTCGATCGGAAGTGTAAGTATACGGTCGAAGATTCGAGATTGTGTAAGTGGATGAAAGTCTTGATACACGAAAGGCGGCCCGTATAGTTGTGCCGATACTCTTCCGGGCATTGGTATGTCTATAAAAGCCACGTCCAGTATGGTTAGCTTGTCGTACCTCGCCATGCCTTGGAGCCAACTCTCTGCAGCGGCAAGGAACCTTGGATGCTGAGCCAGATCCAGCCGACCAAGTAGCTGTTGTGGTGTAATCTCTCCATCCGGCGTATCGCTCGAACTCCAATACCTTCCTCGATTTAACTCGCCGCCGAAGCCCGTGATCATGGCGTTTGATAGATCGAGCTGCGTCATGGTCTTGTGGTAGCGCATGTGGCTGCCGCCTGACGAATGCCCGATGCGCAACATCCAGTCGTTGCGCTCTTGCTCCGTCGAAACATCAGCAGACAACAAGTGATGATGTAGTTGGAAGTCGCGTGCGATCCGCGCAGATAAGATCTCATCAATGGAGAACGATGACGACTTCAGCGTGAAGGCATCGGACTGGTTCATGTGTTCCCGGCAGCAGGCCATAACGTTGCGGGAGTCTTGGCCGGCGGTCAGTTGAACAGTCATTGTCCAAGACCGCGCAATGGCTTCAATAGTAGATTTCAGAATAGATACAATTTCATCCACCGCGGGCGAAACATCGGAATCGAGTGCAATGTTGAAGTCCGGCCAGTACCGGTGCATCGTCCGTTGGTTGAGATCGAAGAAGTGGTTGGACAAAAGGCGTAATACACCCTTGTGGGCGGTAACCTCGAACGGCAACCAGCCATCTCCATTGACGTCAGCAACTGTCACCAGGTCATGGTCCAGTCGGTCCCAATAACTTTGGCCGGGCAACAGCATAGCCGGAGACGATCCAATCTCTTCGTTGTCCTGACTGACAAAGACCGGAACGGTTGCGCCGATGTCGTGATAGATTCGGTGAAAGTCTCGATCGACGACGATAATCAAATAGCAGCCTGCCCAGGAACGCATCTTCGTGGTGATTTTCGCATGCCGTTCATCGGGACTTTCACGCGCGGTGAACGGAAGGACAAAGGTGTCACTTGGCTCGCATTTGGCTTCTAGATCGATAAGATGCCCAAGAAGCCAGCCAATTTTTTGACCTGCGGCGTCTTTAATTTCCACGACGTTAAGCGTTGGATGATGATAAAGCTGCCAACCGGATATCTCATCGGTGGTCCAGCTATCCGGCAGTTCCGGACTGCCCTTTGTCAGCAAGAATTGTCGCTGAAATGAATCATATGGATGCATTATGTCCATCTCCTCGAAATTCGACCTTGAAAAAGAATGCTAAGGCCCGTCGCCAATCGATGAAAGGTGTATAAGATTCCAACTCTAGCACTATGACTAAACATCAGAAGATTTCATTGCTGTCCGGTCAACCCGACGTTCCCGGATTTCAAATCTGCTATACCGGCATGATTTGAAGGGAAATTAGGTGATGTCGATTCGAACGGCATGGACAGACTGACCCGGCAGATCCGGCGCGGTTCAATATGTCGATTTGCCCCTGTCAAACGATCCCGTATGGTCGAAATTTGCTCTGGTCAGAATGTGGCGTCAACAACGTACCGACTATTCCAATTTGGCAGTCATGCTGCGCCGCAATTTCATCATGAAGGTATATTCAGACGAACGGTCGTGCTCGGCGATGTAGCGCCAAACCTCGGGCTTGAGCCGGCTGATCGGCGCGTTTAGTTCGGATTTGCGGAACTCAACGCACATCTTGACGGCGTCAAAAATCGCCTTCGCGCATTGCAGGAATATGCCGTTCCTCAGGCCCTGCAACATCATCAGGGCCGCGGATCCGACAATGCGATAGAGCGGCTTGCCGGTCTTGTAACTGATGTACGTGGTGTTCCTGATCATGTAATAGTAGCGCCCTTGATCCCATTTAACGCGGGCTTCGGGCGATACTTTGTGAAGGACATACAGATCAGCGCAATATTTTATGCGATAACCGGCATTGAGCATGCGATAGCTGAGGTCGGTTTCCTCATAGCTGAAAAACAGCTCATCATCATAGCCGCCGGCGATTTCGAATGCTTCACGGCGAATACAATGGCCGGCGCCGACGAAGGCGGTGGTCACGAATTCCTCGTTGGCCAAGGGCCGCAAGACGCGCGGATAGCCCCATGACGTCCAATCGATGTCCTTGGTGAAGTAATTGAGGATGCGAAAGGCGACCGCGGCAAGATCTCGGTTTTCGTCCATATAGCGAAAGGACTTTGCCAACATTTGGCGGTCACCGAATTCCGCGTCATTGTCCAATGCCACGATATAGGGCGCGTCGCCCAGCCGCGTCGCGACATTGCGACCACCGGGCACACCGAGATTGCGTCCCATCTTGCGGAAAACGACGTCATCCTTGTCCGAAAGATAATCCTCGATGGCAGCGAGCGTTTTTTCGTCACTGCCCTGATCGACAATTATGACTCGACGCGTCACGCCTTCTTGATCCAAGGCGCTCCTGATCGCCTCAATGGTATCTTCTGCGCGGTTCCACGAAAGGATTATGACGTCAACGTCATAAGATTTTGTCATGCTGGCAACCCTCAAATCGCACCCGCCACGGAAGCTAATCATAAAAAATTTAGGAAACGCTACCAAACCGTGCCGCTGGTCACCGCGTTCCAACGGGGCGACAATATTTTCGCAACCGTTCACTGTGCCATGTCGATCGCTGAGTCGCTCAGATCATCGCAAAATCCGGCCCTCGATGCCAGTCGCAATTTCCCGCCACTAGGAATGTATGATTCATCACTGATATTTTCTACTAAAAATAGAATAATTGATTTCAAGTTGCATTGCTTCTCGGGCCTCCAAAGTGCGATGATGGTGGCGCAGAGCAGTCGCTTGGGGCAGTGTCATGGACAAACTTGTTCGATTGGCAGAGTATTCCGACCCCAATTCCCTGGGTTCGAAATTACGTCGGCGTCGGTCCGGAATATTTGCCGATTTGATCGAAACGGCGAGTGCCGAATGCGGCCCGGTTCGCATCATCGACCTCGGCGGCACCGAGACCTATTGGAACATCTTTGATCCCGAATTCTTGTCGCGGCATGTCAAACGCATCCTGTTGGTCAACCGCGTTCCTGTCGCGGCACGGAACGTTGATTTGTTTGAATTTCATGCCGGCGATGTAAGCAACGTCGATTGGCTGGAAACCGATTCGTTCGACATCGTTCATTCGAACTCGGTGATCGAACATCTCGGTGACTGGCAAAACATGAGCCTATTCGCGAACGAGGTGAAACGACTTGCCCGTCGGTACTATGTGCAAACACCCTATTTTTGGTTTCCGATTGAGCCACATTTTTTTGCCCCGTTCTTCCATTGGCTGCCGGAGCCGACCCGTGCCGGTATCCTGACGCGCATACCATTGGGCCGGGGCGGCAAGAGCCCGGACCTAGATAGTGCTATTCGGCGCGTTCAGTCGGTCAGGCTGTTGAACGGCAGCCAATTCGGACACCTGTTCGACGATGCCGGCCATGTATCGGAGAAATTTCTTGGATTGACAAAATCCTTGATCGCTATCAGAAGCTGATTGGCGTTTCGCGCTAGAGCAAGTTTCGACCATACGGAATCGTTTGATGGGTGCAAATTGGCTATTCGGGCAGGCGCGGTGCGCCACACGATGCGGGGCATCTTGTAAGCATCGCAACGCACCCGAAAAGCCAGTTTGCACCCATCAAACGGTCCCGTATGGTCGAAATTTGCTCTGGGTCATCGCGCATTGTTTCCGCTGGAACGAAAAGGGCGAATGAAAGTCGGGCATCTTCAATTCGGATGCAGTTTGCTGTCTGCGTTGCGTCGGGCTGTGGCCGCGCGGGTACGGTATGGTTATGCGGTTGCCGGCCTTGCGACGGCCGTGATTGTATTGTCGGCAATGGTTGTCGTCGGCGGCGCGTATGCTCAAGCATCCTACGTTTGGCGCCCGGTGCCGCTGGGCGGCGGCGGCTACGTCACCGGCATTGTCGCCCATCCCCGCGTCCGCGACCTGCTCTACGTACGCACCGACGTCGGCGGCGCCTATCGCTGGAATCCGCAATGCAACGCCCAAGGCGGCGGCTGGTTGCCGATCACCGATCACTTTCCGCTCAAAAATTCCAATTTCTATGGCATCGAAAGCCTGGCGATCGATCCCAGCGATTCGGACGTGGTCTATATTGCCGCCGGTAAGTATAAATGGGCTGGGTTAGGCGCTGTGTTCAAGTCGACCGACAGGGGGCGGACTTGGCACGACACCGGCTTGGCACTTACCATGCGGGCCGCAGGCGGCTCCCGCAGTGTCGGTGAGCGGCTCGCGGTCGACCCCAACAACGCCAACAAGATCTATTTTGGGTCGCGTCATGACGGCCTGTGGTTGAGTTCCGACGGCGCCCGCCATTGGCGCCAAGTCGCCGCGCTTGCCAAGCCGGATCAAGACGGCGGCGACGTCGGCTTTGTCCTATTCGATGCGCGCCACGCCGATGCCGACGGCAGCAGCCGGCTCTATGTGGCAGTCCGCAAGAGTGGCCTCAGCCAATCCGACGACGGCGGCGAAAGCTTCCGTTTCATCGGCGGTCCGCCGCAGCCGGTCCAGGGCGTTGTTGCGAACAACGGCCTGCTTTATGTCACCGCGACATCCGGCGTGCATGTCTATGACGGATCCCATTGGCGCGACCTGACGCCGCAAGCCGGCCGCCCTTACGGCGCCATCGCCATGGACCCGGCGGACCCGTCCGTGCTTTTGGTCTCCGAGTTACGGAATAATCGAGGCTTGGCGTTTTATCGCACCTCGGACGGCGGCAAGACCTGGAGCAGGCTGACGCCCGACGATCAGCGGGTCCTGCCGCGGGTTCCTTGGTGGAAACCAGCGCAGTTCGCAAGCGCGACGTCGGCCCTGGTCTTCGACCCGTTTACCCGCGGGCGTGTTTGGCTGTCCGATTGGTACGGCGTATGGCGGACCGAAGACATTCTGGCGCAGCGGCCAACGTGGGAGAGCCAGGTCGCCGGCATCGAGGAAATGGTGACCTTCACCCTGGCGGCACCGCCCGGCGGCGCGGCTCTGCTGTCGGGTGTCGCCGACAACGACGGGTTCCGCCACCGATCGATCGATGCCTATCCCCGGAAGCAGCTCGGCGGTGCCGGTATCTGGAACACCATGGGAATCGATCATCACGAGGCCGATCCGTCCTTTCTCGCCCGCGTCGGCACACGCGGCCCGAACAAGAATAGGCGAAAAGGCGGCGGCGGCTATTCCACAGACAATGGCGCGACCTGGCGGCCGTTCCCGAATTGGCCGTTCGATTGGGGCGCCAAAATCGCCTATTCCGCGACCGATCCTTTGAACCTCGTCGTCGTGCCGGTCGATGGCGCGCCGCACCGGACGTTGGATCGCGGCGTGACCTGGCAGGCAGCCACCGACGCGCCGACCGGGGCCGTTAAACGATATTGGCATTGGCACCATCCGCTTGCCGCCGACCGCGTCGATGGCAAACGCTTCTATTTGCACGTCGGCAAGCAGTTTTTCCGGTCGGACGACGGCGGGCTGACATGGGTCCAGACCGTCGACATGGCGGCCCGCGGCCGGGTCTATGTCGAGGCGGCGCCGGGCATCGCCGGCGAGGTGTGGGTGAGCCTCGACCGCGCGGGGCTTTACCGGTCAAGCAACGGCGGCGATAGTTTCGACAAGGTCAAGTCTGTGCGGCGCGCTTATCTGTTCGGCTTCGGCAAGGGAAAATCGGCGGCCGGACCGCCGGCGGTATTTCTTTACGGCCGAATCGGCAACGATAAGACTGAGTATATATACCGCTCTGATGACATGGGCCGTGGCTGGATCAGGCTCAATGACGCATCCAACCCGATTGGCGACGAGCCTAATATTATGCGCGGCGACCGGCAAAAATTCGGCCGTGTTTATATCGGCACCAATGGCCGAGGCATAGTTTATGGCCAGCCGCTGACAGCGACCGAGGCGGCCGACGCCGTGTCTACGCGTTGCGTTTCCGGCGGGCCAAAGCGTTAGAGTGCGGGCTCGGCTGCCGATTTTGTCGAACAGGGGATACCGCCATGCCAGACTTCCAAACACTGACCTACGACATGCTGCGGCCCAACGTCGCCCGCATTACCCTCGACCGGCCCGAGGCACGGAACGCGCAGAACACAGAACTGCTCTACGAGCTTAATGACGCCTTCGATGCGGCCGCCCAAGACAACGACGTCAAGGTCATCGTGTTGGCCGCCAACGGGCCGCATTTCTCTGCCGGTCACGATTTACGGGAAACCGATGGCCGCGGCCGCATGAAAGATTTCCGCACCGTCGGTACCTGGTGCGGTTTCGAATGCGCCGGCGCCGAGGCGCAAATGGCGCGGGAGAAGGAAATCTATATCGGCTTCAGCGAACGCTGGCGCAACATTCCGAAGCCGACGATCGCCCAGGTGCACGGCAAATGCATCGCCGGCGGCCTGATGTTGGTATGGCCATGCGACATCATCATCGCCAGCGACGATGCCGAGTTTCAGGACAATACCGTCATGATGGGTGTCGGCGGCTGCGAATACTTCTCCCATCCCTGGGAAATGGGCGTTCGCAAAGCCAAGGAGCATTTGTTCACGGCCGATCCTTTCAGCGCCGCCGAAGCCCATCGCCTCGGCATGGTCAATCAGGTGGTGCCGCGGGCAGCGCTGGAGGAAACCGTGTTCGAAATGGCCGGTAAAATCGCCGACAAGCCGATGTTTGCCTTGAAGCTTGCCAAGGAGGCGGTCAACGCGGCCGAGGACGCGCAGGGCCGGGTCAACGCCATGCAGACATCGTTCGCGCTGCACCAGTTGGCGCATACCCATAATTTGGCGGTGCACGGCATGCTGATCGACCCGACCTTCATGCGCGACGGTTTCCCGCCGCGCCGCGGCAAAGATGAACGGGCCTAGTACCACGGGCAACGATGCGGCCCTGCCGATCGATGCCGTTTTGCCGGACATTGTCGCGCGCCTGGCCGATGCCCCGTGCGTGGTACTCGAAGCGCCGCCGGGCGCCGGCAAAAGCACCCGGGTGCCGCTTAGCCTGCTGGCGGCGCCTTGGTTCGCCGGGCGACGCATCATCATGCTGCAGCCACGCCGGGTCGCCGCGCGCGCCGTGGCTGGCCGGCTGGCGGCGAACTTAGGCGAGCCGGTCGGCCGGACCGTCGGCTATCGCATGCGCATGGAAAGCCGGGTTTCCCGCCAAACCAGGCTCGAAGTCGTCACCGAAGGCGTTTTGGTTCGCCGCCTGCAGCGGGATCCGGCCCTCGACGGCGTCGATCTGGTTATTTTTGACGAATTCCATGAACGCAGCTTGGACGCGGATCTGTCGTTGGCGCTCAGCCTTGAGGTACAGGCGGCGCTGCGGGGTGACTTGAAGATCATGGTCATGTCGGCAACCCTCGACGGTGCTGCCGTGGCCGACCTGCTTGGCCAAGCGCCGGTGATCCGGGCGACCGGCCGGCTTTACCCGGTGCGCACCGCCCATGCGCCGCCGGCGCTCGGCACGCCCTTCGATGTCGCTATGGCGCGGCTGATCGGACGGGCGCTGGACGAAGAAGACGGCGGCGTCCTCGTATTCCTGCCGGGCGAAGGCGAGATCCGGCGGGTCGCCGACCGGCTCGCGGCGATGGCGCTACCGGACAATGTCGATCTGATCACGCTCTATGGCGGCCTGGCCCTGGCGGAGCAGCAGCGCGCCCTCGCAGCCGCGGCGCCGGGGCGGCGCAAAGTCGTGCTCGCCACCAACATCGCCGAAACCAGTCTGACCATCGACGGCATTCGCATCGTCGTTGATGGCGGCCTCCGGCGTTTCGTGCGCTACGATTCCGGCGCCGGCATGGCTCGACTCGAAACCGGGCGGATTTCGAAGGCCTCGGCGACCCAGCGGGCCGGCCGGGCCGGTCGCCTCGAAGCCGGTGTTTGCTATCGCCTATGGAACGCGGCAGAAGAACGCGGCTTTGCGGCCTTCGATGCCCCGGAAATACGACAAGCGGATCTCTCAGCCTTAACGCTCAATCTCGCCCAGTGGGGCGTTCGCGAGCCCGCCGAGTTGAATTGGCTCGATCCGCCGCCGGCTGGGGCGTTCCAGGCCGCGGTCGCTTTGCTCCGGCGCCTTGGCGCCGTCGACGAGCAAGGCGGCATTACGCCGCTCGGCCGCCGCATGTCTGCGCTGCCGCTGCATCCGAGGCTCGCCCGCATGGTCTTGGATGGTGCCGCCGAAGGGCAGGGGCCGCTCGGCTGCGCCTTGGCCGCCTTGCTCTCCGAACGGGATCCGCTGTACGGCCGGGCCGACGGCGATTTCCGCCGACGCCTCGACTGGCTCCAGAGCCGCCAGGGTGCGACCGGTCGCATCGCCGCCACCGCGACGGCACTAAGGCGCCGCCTCGACTTGGCCGACGAGGCCTTTTCGTCGGATGATGCGGGCCGCCTGTTGGTGCGGGCTTATCCGGACCGATTGGCAGAGCGGCGCGGCGCGGTCGGTCGGTTTCTGTTGGTCAACGGCCGCGGCGGCGCGCTGCCGGCGGAAGAATCCCTGGTCGGTGCCGACCTGCTGGCAGTGGCCGACATGCAGGCATCGGCGGGTGACGGTCGGATCAGGCTGGCCGCGCCGATCAGCCGCGCCGAGGTCGAGGAGATCTTTGCCGAGGACTTCTTCGAACAGGAGTCTGTCGACTGGAACCGCCGGACCGACAGCGTGGCAGCCCGGCGTCAGCGGCGCCTCGGGGCGTTGGTTTGGACCGACCGGCCGTTGGATCGGCCGGACCCCGACCTGGTCATTGCCGCGACGCTTGCCGGCATTCGCCTCCACGGCCTATCCATGCTGCCCTGGACTGATGCGCTCCAGTCCTTGCGGGCCAGGGTGGCCTTTCTCGGCCGGGCCATGCCCGACGCCGGCTGGCCCGATCTCTCCGACGGCGCCCTCGATGAAACCTTGGACGCCTGGCTCGCGCCCTATTTGGCCGGCATTAACCGGCGTAGCGACTTCGCCAAAGTACCGCTGGCGGCGGCCTTGAAGGCGCTCATTCCAAGCGATTTGGCGGCGCGTTTGGACAACCTGGCGCCGCGACAAATCGCCGTGCCCTCGGGCTCCACCCGAACCTTGGACTACGCCGATCCCGATGCCCCGGTGTTGGCGGTGCGCCTGCAGGAAATGTTCGGCCTGACAGAAACGCCGACGGTATTGGACGGCCGTTGCCCGGTGCTGCTGCATCTGTTGTCGCCGGCCGGCCGGCCACTCGCCGTGACCCGCGATATCGCCAGTTTCTGGCAGAATGCCTACCTCGGGGTGCGGGCTGAAATGAAGGGCCGCTACCCGAAACACGCCTGGCCCGACGACCCGCTCGCCGCCCCGGCGACGGCACGCGCCAAGCGGCGCCGGTAGTTATTTGGAACCAGCTGCCTTAAGCGCGCGCCAGATGCGTTCCGGTGTTGCCGGCATGTCCATGTGCTCGACACCACGTGTGCCTAAGGCATCGACCACGGCATTCATGATGGCAGGCAGCGCGCCGGTGACCCCGGCTTCGCCGCAGCCTTTGACGCCGAGCGGGTTGGTGGTCGCCGGCACCGGCGCCGATTCGAAGCGGAAGTCGGGGACGTCGGCAGCGCGCGGCAGGGCGTAATCCATGAACGAACCGCTCAGCAGCTGGCCGTCTTCGTCGTAGTTGGTGCGTTCCATCAGAGCCTGGCCGAGCCCTTGCACGACCCCGCCATGGACCTGGCCCTCGACCAATGCCGGATTGACCAGAGTGCCGAAATCATCGACCACCACGTACGATGCAAGCGACGTGGCGCCGGTATCCGGGTCGATCTCGACCTCGGCGATGTGGCAGCCGTTGGGAAAACTCGACGTCGGCGTATCGGCGACCATGGCACTGTCCAGACTATCGGGCAGGCCCGCGGGCAAGGCGGCGCTGCCCCGAAGCGTACCGGCGAGGTCCATGAGCCCGATCGCGCGATCGGTGCCGGCGACCCGGAAGGTGCCGTCCTCGAACTCGATATCGGCGGTGGCGGCCTCGAGAAAATGGCCGGCCAACGCGCGGCCCTTGTCGATCACCAGGTCGGCAGCTTCGAGGATCGCCTTGCTGCTCGCCATCACCGACTTCGAACCGCCGGTGCCGCCGCCGGCCAGCAGCGCGTCGCTGTCGCCTTGCAGCAGGTCAATTTGTAAAAACGGCAGGCCGAGCTTGTCGACCAGAACTTGCGCGAAGGTTGAGGCATGGCCTTGGCCGTAATCCAAGGTGCCGGTGACGATGGTGACGCGGCCGTCGGCGGTGAAGCGGATGCCGCCCATTTCTTTGCCTTGCGGCCCGGTGACTTCGAGATAGGTGGCGAGACCGCGGCCGCGGAGCCGGCCGGCGGCTTCAGACTTGGCCTGGCGGTCGGCGAAGCCGTCCCAATCCGCCACCTCCAGGCCGCGCGCCATCATGCCGGGGAAATCGCCGCTGTCATATTCCAAGCCGGAGGCGGCGGTGAACGGCATGGCCGCGGCCGGCACCATGTTGAGGCGCCGCAACGCCGCCGGATCGCGGCCGGTCTCCCGCGCCGCCCGATCGACCAACCGTTCCATATAATAATTGGCCTCGGGTCGGCCGGCACCGCGATAGGCACCGGTCGGCGTGGCGTTGGTGAACACGCATTTGGTTTCGATGGCGATGATCGGCGTCTGATAGACGCCGGGCAGGTTCTTTTGGATGCCCATGGTCGGCATCGACGGCCCAAATGACGACAGATAGGCACCGAGGTCGCCATGGCCGACAACCTTGACGGCCAGGAAGCGGCCGTCCCGGTCCAGTGCCAGGGCGGCCTCGACCACGGAACTGCGGCCATGCTGGTCGGACAGAAAGCTCTCGGTGCGCTGGTCGCACCATTTCACCGGCCGGCCAAGCGCCCGCGACGCATGCAAGAGCGGGATATATTCCGGATAGACCGGCGACTTCATGCCGAACGAGCCGCCGATGTCGTCGGCGCGGACCCGAACCTGGTCCAGCGGCACGTGCAGGATATCGTTGGCCAGGCCGCCGCGCATGCCGAAAACGCCCTGACAGCCGACATGCAGGGTGAACCGTGACGTTTCGGGATCGTAAGCCGCGTTGGCGGCACGCGGCTCCATGGCGGCGACGACGACCCGGTTGTTGACCAAGCGCAGTCGGGTGACATGAGCTGCGTTTTCGAATGCCGTGTCACAGGCAGCAAAATCGCCGAAGCGCCAATGCAAGGCCACATTGTCCGTCATTTCTTCGAACAGCCGCGGCGCGTCGGCCCGGGCAGCGGCCTCGACGTCGTTGACCGCGGCTAAGGGTTCGATATCGACCACGATCGCTTCGCTGGCGTCGTGGGCTTCGGTGACGCTTTCCGCCACCACCATGGCCAGCACCTCGCCAACGTAGCGTACCCGGTCGGATGCCATCGCCGGCCGCGGCGGCGCGATCAGCGGGCTGCCGTCGTGGCTTTTCAGCGGTAACCGGCAGAGCAAATTGCCATAACCCGCCTCTTGCATGTCCTTTGCGGTGTAGATGGCGAGCACGCCGGGCATGGCGGCAGCCGCGTTGGTGTCGATCGATTTGATCACGCCATGGCTGATGGTTGAGCGGAAAACCGTCGCGTAAGCCTGGGCCTCTAGGGTCACGTCGTCGGTGTAGCGGCCGGCGCCCTGCACCAGCCGTGGATCTTCTTTGCGCGAAACCGACTGGCCGACGCCGAACTTCATGGTCGGAAACTGCTCCGGATCAACGACGTTCATCATTCGTGGCCGAGCAGGCCGAGGCGGAAGCGGCTCTTGGCATAGGCGCCGTCCAACGAGCGTTTAAATTTTGGTGGCGGCGCGTCGCCGACCTTGCAAAGCACGAACGTGGTGCCGTTGGCGCCGCGCAGCAGCGCCGCCGCCTCGTCGAGGTCGGCTTCTTCGGCCACCGTGCGTACCGTCTGGAAGCCGGAGGACTGGGCGATGCCGGCAAGGTCGACGCCGAAGGCGGTGTGGCTTTGCTGATTGCCGGTTTCGCCGTAGCGGCCGTTGTCGATGCAGAGCACCGCCAGGTTCGGCGGGTTCATCACGGCGACCGTGGCCAGGCTGCCGACATTCATCAGCAATTCGCCGTCGCCGGTGATCACCACCACCCGGCGCGCGGGCTGCGCCAGGGCCAGGCCCAGCCCCATGGCGACGGCGCCGCCCATGGCGCCGGCCAGGGCATAATAGTTGGACTGATCGCCGCAGAGCCCGGCGGTATCCCGCGCGGTGCCGGCGAGACCGGCGACGATCAGCATATCGTCGTTGTCGGGCAACAATCGTGGCACGGCGACTTGACGGTCGAGTAGGGCGGCGGGGCCTTCGGTCGTGCTCATGATGTCTTCCTCAAAACTTCTTGGCGCCGATGAGTTTTTGGCTGAGCAGCACCGCCACCGGCGCGCCGGATTTGAACGCCATGGTCATGGCCGCGTCGATGGTCGATTCCACCGCGTCCGGCGCTTCGATTGACATGACGATGACGTCACAGGCCTCCAGCACCGGGCGCACGGATTGGCCCATCGGCAATTGCCAAGGATTGCCCTCGCCGAACTCGCCGCGCATGCTGACGATGGTGAGGAATGGGAAGCGGCCGCCGCGCGGCAGGCTCAACATGTTGATGCAGTTGCCGACGCCGCTGCTTTGCTGCAACAACACCGCGCGGGCGCCACCGAGATGGGCGCCGGCGGCCAGTGCGACGCCTTCTTCCTCGGTCGTCAACGGCACCGCATGGGCCGCCGGGTCGGCGAGCGCCCGGTCGATCAAGCGGCCGTGGCCGGCGTCGGGCACATAGCAAAATTGCGTGACATCCTGTTCGCGCAGAAGGTCGTAGAGCCGATCCGGCCATTCCGCATCCGTCGCCGCGGATGCCGATGCTGCAGACATGGCGGGTTCCCTGTCGGTTGATTGGGCGGCGTGTCGCCGCGATCCGGCAATTTTGATCCCTGGCCGGATGCTTGGCAACCGCCGGGGCTGAAACGCGGTCATTTTCGGCCTCGGACTTTCCAAAGCCGGCGGCTCGGGATATCTAAAGATAAGCTGGAAGTAAAATTCGATGGCAGGGAAGGATCCGGTCATGACTTTATCCGCCGATACCCCATTGACGGAGGCAACGGCCATTCGCACCGATTACGATACCCTGGGCGTTGCGCCCCTGACGCCGGTCATCGGCGCCGAAGTCGACGGCATCGATTTGTCGCAAGACCTCAGCAATTCGCAAATGGCCGATATTCGCGACGCCTTTCATGCCCATTCCGTGCTGGTGTTTCGCGATCAGCACTTGAGCCGGGAGGATCACAAACGCTTCGGCCGCCACTTTGGCGCGCTGCATGTCCATCCGTTGAACAAGGCCCGCGGCGGCGATCCGGAAATCTTGATCGTCAAAACCACCAAGGAGTCGAAATACACCGCCGGTGACGGTTGGCATACCGATGTCACCTGCGATGCCAAGCCGCCACTCGGGTCCATGCTCTATATCACCGAGCTGCCGGAAATCGGCTGCGGCGGCGATACCTTGTTCGCCAGTATGTACGCCGCCTATGACGCGCTGTCAGACACCATGAAGACCTTCCTCGAAGGCCTGACCGCGATCCATGACGGTGCCCGGCCCTATGTCGGCGCCTACAACATTGCGCCGGCGGCCGGCACCGACTATCCGAAAAGCGAACATCCGGTGATCGGCGTGCATCCGGAAACCGGCCGCAAACTGCTCTACGTCAACAGCGGCTTTACGACCCGCATCAAAGGCTTGAGCCGGGCCGAGAGCGACAGCCTGTTGGACATGCTCTACCGCCACATCGAAGTGAATGTGCACTTCCAATGCCGGGTGCGCTGGCAGCCCAACACCTTGGTTTTCTGGGACAACCGCTGCTCGCAGCATCATGCGGCCTGGGATTACTATCCGCATTCCCGGTATGGCGAGCGGGTTTCCATCATCGGCGAGCCGCCGGCCGCCGTTGCTTGAATAGGGCGCGGGCATGTTTGAAGTACTGCAGGAACGGGCGCACGCTAATCCCAACGTCGCTTTCCATCGGTCGTTTGCGCCGCTGTCGATCGAAGTCAGGATAGACGGCGCGCGCGAGTTTGTGCACATCGATGAGACAGGTGTCGCCGTTGCCGACGCACCAAGAAACGGCGGCACCGACCTGGTCTTCACCGCCAGCGCCGCGTCCTGGCGCCAGCTCCAGAGCGCTGCGCCGGAGCCGGGTTTTCAGACCCTGTCGGCCATGCACCGGACCGGCGCGCTCAACATCTCCGGCGACATGCTCAAATACCATCAGAACCTGCTGCTGCTCGAAATGCTGTTCGTGCTGTTCAAGGATCCGGCGCAGTCGGCGCCGGACGCCGTCGGCGCGCCGTTCATCGAGCCGATTGCCGGCCGCTATGTGCGCCTGGATTTCGAGGGCCGTCCGCATCGGGTCTATTTCGAAGAAGCCGGCCAAGGCCTGCCGCTCCTTTGCCTGCACACCGCCGGTGCTGATGGCCGCCAGTTCCGGGCCTTGCTGAACGACCCGGCGGTGACCGACAATTTCCGGGTCATCGCCTTCGATCTGCCCTGGCACGGCAAATCCTCGCCGCCGCCGGGCTTCGAGCGGGACGTCTATCAACTGACCACCGATCGCTATGTCGGCATCGTCATGGCGGTGAAAGCCGCGCTCGGCCTGGCCGACCCGGTGGCGATGGGTTGTTCCATCGGCGGCCGCGCGGTGCTGCATCTAGCACTTCGCCACGGCCGCGACTTCCGCGCCGCCATCGGCCTGCAATCGGCACTCTACGCGGAGCACAAGACCGCCGGCGATGCCGATCCGGCCCTGGTCATGCACCGCCCCGACCTGCATGGGCCAAAGACCGCCGGCGCCTCCATGGCCGGCATGATCGCGCCGCAATCGCCGACGGCGGAGCGTTGGGAGACCATGTGGCACTACATGCAAGGCGGCCCCGGCGTGTTCCTCGGCGACCTGCATTATTATTTCACCGACGGCGACCTCAGAAACGGCCTGGCCGCCGACATTGATACGGCGGAATGCCCGATCTATCTGTTGAGCGGTGAATACGACGTCTCGGCCACGCCGGAGATGGGCCGACAGTTGGCGGAAGAGATCGGAGCCACCCATTTCCAGGTGATGGACGGCATGGGCCACTTCCCGATGTCGGAAAACCCAGAGCAGTTCCGCCGTTATCTGTTGCCAGTTCTGGACGCGATTTTGGCTTAGACCGCGTTCGACTCTGAAGTACGTGGTCAGGGCCGCGACTGCGGCCCCGGCGCGGTTAGCGCCGCCCTCGCGGAGCCGTGCGCCAGCGGCGCACTGGCGTGAGCGCAACCAAATAGACCTGAATTCGATGAAAATCGAAGCAGGTCTAGGCTTCGTTGTGATCGGACGATATGCCGAACCCGCCGCCGCCCGGGGTCTTTAACACGATCGTTTGGCCTTTGCTCAAGATGTGGTCTTTGCGGTAATCGGCGGGCTTGTCGTCGATCAGCACTTCGCCTTTGGCGCCGTCGCCGCCGCCGGTCAGGCCCGGGGCCGGGTACTTGCAGCGCTCAGCCATGAAAATGATGCCGACCGGCGTTTCCGAGAGGCATTCCAAGCGCAGGATTTGACCGTCGCCGCCCGGCGATTGGCCGCTGCCGCCGCTGCCGGCGCGCAGTGCCTTTTCGGTCACCAGCATGGGGCTGTTGCGTTCGACCAGCTCGATCGGCACGTTGGAAATGTTGCTCGGCCAGGAAAAGCAGCTTTCGCCGGGCCCGAGTGCGGTGGCGCCCATGCCGCCATTGAAGAACCAGGTATTGGCATAGGACCGGCCCTCGTCATCGATGCCGGTTTGGATAATGCTCCAGAGCGGCGCGCCGGATGCCGCCATCACCCGCTCGCCCAGGACCGGGGCCAGCGCGCCGAACACCAGGGTCGGCAAATAGTGACCGACCGCCATGCGGCCGCCCATGGCGACCGGCGGGATCGGGTTGACGATGGTGCCGCGGGGTGCGGTGACCTCGATACAGCGGAAGATGCCGTCATTGTTCGCCACGTCCGGCAGCAGCGCGCATTTCAACGCGTAGGAGGTCATGGCGAAAGAGTAGGTCAGCACGCAATTGACCGCATGATCGATCTGCTCGGAACAGCCGGTGTAGTCGACGTGGATCTTGTCATCGGCCACCGTCACGGTGACATGGAATTGCAGCGGTTCGGCGAAGCCGTCGGTCTCGAAGCCGTATTCGTAAGTGCCGTCCGGCAAGTCGCGGATGGCCTGGCGCATGGCCGTGGCCGAGCGCTCGTGGATCTCGCTGCCGAACGTGGTCAAGTCCGGCAATGCGTATTCCGCCAGCAGATCCTGGATGCGCTGATCCATGAGGTTAAGTGCTGTGACCTGCGCCCAAATGTCGCCTTCGGTTTGCTCCGGGGTCCTGACCGCCGTGCGCAGGAGTTTCAGCAGGGTTTGATCCGGCTGACCCGCTTCGATCAGCTTCATGGCTGGTATATGAAATCCTTCCTCATAGATTTCCCGCGACACTACCGAGCGCACTTTGCCGCCGATATCCGGCGCATGGGCGGTCGACACCGCGAAGGCGACAAGCCGGCCGGAGACGAAGATCGGCTTGGAGATAGTGATGTCGTTTAAATGGCCGGTCGCCACCCAGGGCGTGTTGCAGATCAGGAAATCGCCGGGCGCCATGTTGTCGATGCCGATTTCGTCGATGAAATGGCGCACGGTAACCGGCAGGCAACCGTTAAACGAGGGAATGCTTTCGGTGTTTTGGACTAGCGAACGGCCGGCCGCGTCGGTCAGCACACAGGCGAAATCGTTGGATTCGTTCACCAGGGTCGAAAACGATACCCGCTTCAGGGTCTTGGCCGCTTCGTCAGCGGCCGAAATCAAGCGTTGCCACAAGACTTCCAGGGTGATGGCGTCATAGGCCGGCCGGTTCATGGGCTGTCTCCGCTGTCGTCTTCCACCAGGCCGATCTCGACCAGGATGTTGGCGTTCGCCGCCACCGCGGCCCGTGCCGCCGGGCCCAACACCAGGGTCGATTCCCGTTCTTCGATGATCGCCGGTCCGGCCATGCCGTCGCCGGGCCGGAGCCGATAGCGGTCATAGACCGGCGTCTCCACATAACCGTCGGTTTCGGCGAAATAGACCGGGCGGCAATGCTTTAGGGCGTCAGCGAGCCCGCCCGCCGTCGGCGCCGCGGTATGCGGGTCGGCGGTGGCGATTTCGGCAGAGAGCGAGATTCGGATGTTGATGATCTCGACGGCGCTGGTCGGCGGCCGGCGGGTGAAGGCTTGTTCGTAGGCGGCCTCGAAGGCGGCGATCAACGACGCGGCCGACGACGTGTCATAGGGGCCGGGCGGCAGATCGACCACCAGCTCGAAGGCTTGACCGACATAACGGATGTCGGCGCGCCGGGTCACCACCGCGGTCGCGGCATCGGCGCCGGTTTCCGCGATCACCGCGCTGGCGTCCGCCTGCAAGGCCTGGAATCGGGCTTCGAAGGCCGGCCAATCGAGGCGATCCAGGCGCTCGGCCACCGTGGCGACCCGATCGGCACTGGCCGGCGCGATCAGCAACCCGACGGCCGAGGCGACACCCGCCGCCGGTGGCACAATCAGGCGCTTTAGGCCGAGCTTGCGCGCCAAATGATAGGCATGCAACGGCCCGCCGCCGCCGGTTGCCAGCACCGAGAAGCCGCGCGGATCGCGGCCGCGCTCGGCGATATGAACGCGGGCGGCGCCGGCCATGTTTTCGTTGACGATGTCATGGATGCCCCAGGCCAGCGCCTCCACAGTAAGTCCGGCCCGGCGGCCGAGCGCCGCCAAAGCCGTGCCCGCCGCTTCCATGTCGATCGCCATGCTGCCGCCGGCGAAAAAGTCCGGGTTCAAATAGCCGAGCACCAGGTTGGCGTCGGTGACGGTCGGCGCCGTGCCGCCCAGGCCATAGGCCGCGGGACCGGGATCGGAACCGGCGCTGGCCGGCCCGACCTTGATTAGGCCGATGGCGTCGACGTCGGCGATTGAGCCGCCGCCGGCACCGATCTCGATCAATTCGATGGTCGAAATGCGGATCGGCAGGCCGCTGCCTTCGACGAAGCGTTTGGCGCGCGCCGCCTCGAAATTGTAGGTGATCAACGGCGCGCCGTCCTCGACCAGGCTGAGCTTAGCGGTGGTGCCGCCCATGTCGAAGGCGAGCAGGCGATCGTCGCCATCGTCGCGGCCGAACCAGGCGGCGGCCAAGGCGCCGGCGGCCGGCCCCGATTCCAACAGCCGGACCGGCACGCGCTTGGCCTCTTCGGCCGCGGCCAGGCCGCCGTTCGATAGCATCAGATGCAGGGCCGCGCCGATACCCCGTTCGGCCAGACCGTCGCCCAATTGTCCGAGATAGTCTTTCGCCAGCGGCTTGATGTAAGCGTTGGCGACCGTGGTCGAGGTGCGTTCGAACTCGCGGATTTCCGGCGCCACATCGATCGAACTGGAAACCGCGAGTGCCGGAAATTTGTCCGCAAGATGCTCAGCCGCCTGGTTCTCATGCACGGGGTTGGCGTAGGAATGCAAGAAGACCACGGCGACCGACTGAATACAGTCGGCCAACAATTCTTCCGCCAGCGCATCGAGCGATGCGGCTTCAAGCTCCAAGCGTACCGCGCCTTCGGCGTCGATCCGCTCCGCTACTTCCAGCCGATGTCGCCGGTCGACCAGTGGCTCCGGTTTCTTGATATGAATATCATAGAGTTCGTATTTTCTTTCGCGGCCGATCTCCAGGACATCGCGGAAGCCTTCTGTGGTGATCAGCGCGGTTTTGGCGCCGTTGCGCTCGATCAGCGCATTTGTAAACAGTGTGGTGGCGTGGATGACACGACCGATTGCCGCGGCATCGACGTCTTCCTGGGCGGTCATCACGTCCAGCGCCGATAACACCGCCCGCGCCGGGGCGTCGTGGGTGGTCAGCACCTTGGTCGAGACGAGCCGGCCGCTGGTCGCGTCATGCAGCACCAGGTCGGTGAAGGTGCCGCCGATATCGATACTGAGCGCGTATCGTGATGGTTGTTCGGTACCACTCATGTCGTTGTGATCATCCTTCTAAGCATGCACTAGAGCTTGACGCCGACGGCGGAATGGAAGGGTTCGGCGACGAACAACGTCCCGTCCGCCCGTGCCGCGGTGACGGCCGCGCGGCAGGCCGCCGCCTCGTCACCGGTCAGCATCGAAGTCAGGCGTACGATAACGCTGTCCAACCGTTCGCCTTCTTCGTAGACCGCCAATTGCGGAAATTTTTGGATGTCGACGAGGCCGGCGTCGGCCATGCGGCGATAGAGGCCGCCGTCGGCCGAACCGCCTTTGCCGGCGCCGCTGCCGGTCTTGGGCCCGAGCCCATTGACTTTGCGGTGCAGCGCTTCCGGCAAATCGAGATTGGCCCACCAATCCATGTCGACGGCGCGGGTCATCACCGCGACCCGACCGCCGGGCTTGGTGACCCGGACGAGTTCGGCCAGCATGCGGTCGGCGTCGCCCTCCTCCATCACCGTGCAGCAATAGGCCATATCATAGGCATTGTCCGCAAAAGGCATTGCTTCGGCGTTGGCTTCCTGGAACTGCAAGACGTCGTCAAAGCCCTCGCGTTGGGCCAGGGCAGCGGCTTCGTCCAATAGGAAACGGTTGAGGTCGGTCGCCGTGATCGGGTTGGCGCGGTTGGTGCGCTCGGCCAAGGCGCGGGCCAGAAAGCCGGAGCCGCAGCCCGCCTCGAGCACGGCCTCACCGGGCTGCAAGGCCGCCCTGTCGGTCAGGTTTGCGACGATCCGGCCGTAGCCCGATCGGCCGCGCGCCTCGAGCAAGGCGACCATGCCAAGCATCGGGCCACGCACGGTGATGGTGCAGAATTGTTCGCGCAATCGCTCAAGGATCGGCTGCCATTGCGACGGCGCGAGCGCCAGCGGCAACAACAACAGCGGCGGCCCGGCGCCTTGGATGTCGTAAGTAAGCCCGGCGACTTCGCCCGATTGCGCCGACAGACCGGCATGGGCGAGCGCGCTTCGGTCCAGCACCGCGGTCACTGCTGGATAGATTTCTTCGGTCCGGTCAGCCAACGGATCGGCCCAGATCGGACTGGCGTAATCCGCAAGGGTGATCAAGGTGCTGTTCGCAAACGCATCAGACAGGCGCTCGGCGCGGGCTGCCGGTGCGCCCCAATCGCCGGTGACGATCAACGTCGGCGCTTGCAACCGCTCGAGGCCGTCGGGCAGGCCTTCATTGAGCATCGGGCAAATCAAGGTCAGGGTCGCGACGTCGATGCCGGGTGCTGCGATCAACCCGCCCCAATCGCCGGACATGCAGCCGCCGACATGGCACCGTTCGATCCCAAGGTGGCCGAGCAGGGCTGCCAAACGGTCGCCGATGGTGGGTTCGGTTTGGGGCATGTCGGCTACTGCCGCCGCAGCTTGGCGACGCCGTCGGCGAGCCGTGCCGCCGCTTTGTCGAGGTCGGCTTCCGATATGGTGAAACTCACCCGGATATAGGGCGAGAGCCCATAGGCGGCGCCGGCGACCACGGCGACACCGGCTTCCTCGATCAAATATTCGGCAAAGTCGTTGTCGCTTTCGATCCTGCGGCCCGCTGGGCTGGTCGTGCCGATCACACCTTCACAGCGGCAATAAAGATAAAGCGCGCCGTCCGGCCGCGTTGCGTCCAAGCCGTCGATCGTCTTGACCGCCGCCAGCAACCGGTCGCGCCGGTTGGCCAGGATGGCGGTGCGTTCGCCGACGTGATCCTGATTGCCGCGCAAAGCTTCCACTGCCGCCGCCTGACTGATGGTCGAGATGCCGCCGGTGGATTGGCTTTGTATTTTGACCAGGCCGGCAATCAGCGACGCCGGCCCGCCGGCAAAGCCGATGCGCCAGCCGGTCATGGCGTGGGCTTTGGAGACGCCGTTGATGGTGATGGTGCGGTCCTTCAGGTCGGGCGCTACCTGGGCCAGGGTCGAAAATGGTCGGCCGTCGAAAATCAAATGCTCGTAGATGTCGTCGCTCAACACAATGACGTTCGGGTAGCGGCGCAAGACATCGGCCAGCCCGGCCAGTTCATCGGCGTCATAGACCGCGCCGGTCGGGTTGCACGGTGAATTCAGGACCAGGATTTTGGTTTTCGGGCCCAAGGCTCGGTCCAGTTCGGCCGGCGTCATCTTGTGGCCGTTCTGCAACTCGGTATCGACGATAACCGGCGTTCCGCCGGCCAGGCGGACCATGTCGGGATAGGACGTCCAATAGGGCGCCGCGATGACCGCCTCATCGTCTTCGTCGACCAAGGCCATCAGACTATCGAACAGAATCTGTTTGGCGCCGGCGCCGACAACGATTTCGTTCGGCGCGTAGTCGAGGCCATTATCGGTCTGAAATTTTTCGGCCACGGCTTGACGGAGCGCCGCGGTGCCGGCGACCGGCGGGTATTTGGTGTCGTCGGCGGCCATGGCCGCGACCGCTGCTTGCTTGATGTGGTCCGGCGTCGGGAATTCGGGCTCGCCCTGGGTCAGTTTCACGATGTCCTCGCCTGCCGCCTGCATTTCCCTGACGCGGAGGCTCATGATTTGACTGGGCGAGGTCGAAAACCGCGCCATCCGGGATGCCAGAGGTGACATGACTGAATTATCCTTCCACTATCGCTTTGGCGTTAGGCCGCTCGGGCCGAATAAAGCTTGGGCGGGCGGCTTAGGCAAGACACAGATGTCGAGAAAGTGCGAGGCAGGCGAATGGCACAGACGTTTCTGTTGATGGGCGGCGACGGTATCGGCCCGGAAGTGGTGGCCGAAGCGCGCCGGGTGTTGGCCCATCTGATCGAGCGTGACCGGCTCGATATCACCATCGATGAGCGGCCCTACGGCGCGGCTGAGTATCAGGCGACGGGTAAGCTGGTTTCTGACCAGACCCTGGACGACCTGATGGAAGTCGACGCGGTCCTGTTCGGCGCCACCGGCGGCCCCGACATGGACGCGGTGCCGCGCGAAGCGCGGGCGGCCGGCAGCCTGTTGCGCATCCGCAAGCAAATGGACGTCTTTGCCAACCTGCGGCCGGTCCGGGTGCCGGAGGCGCTGTTGGACGTGACCCCGCTCAAGCCGGAGAAGGCCAAGGGCGTCGATCTGATCATTGTCCGCGAACTGACCAGCGGACTTTATTTCGGCCAGCCCAAGATGATCGAGGATTTGGGCGACGGCCGCCGCCGCGGAACCGATACGCAAACCTATACCAGCGACGAAATCCATAGGGTCGCCCGCGCCGCATTCGAGCTGGCGCGGAGCCGCAGCGGCCGGGTCACCTCGGTCGACAAATCCAACGTCATGGAAAGCGGCAAACTCTGGCGCCAAGAGGTCACGGCGATAGGCCAAGCCGAATACAAAGACGTGACCTTGGAGCATATCCTCGGCGACAATTGCGGCATGCAGTTGGTGTTGAATCCGGGCCAGTTCGACGTCTTGCTGGCCGACAACATGTTCGGCGACATTCTGTCGGACGTGGCCGCCGGCGCCACCGGCTCGCTCGGCATGCTGCCATCCGCCTCATTGAGTGCCGCCGACGAAGCCGGCCGGTCGCGGGCGCTCTATGAACCAGTGCATGGCAGCGCCCCGGACATCGCCGGCCAAGGCATCGCCAATCCGGCGGCGGCGATCCAAAGCGTCGCTTTGGCGTTCCGGCACAGCTTCGGCCTCGACGACTTGGCGGACGAAATCGTCGCCGCCGTCGATCACACGCTCGGGCTCGGCATCCGCACGCCCGATATCTGTCCGCCCGACCGCGAACCGGCGACGACCACGGCCTTTACCGACGCGGTGATCGCCGCGTTCGGCGCCAACCGCTGACGCTGCGCCATGGGAACCCACGATTACTTGGACGATCCGCGCAACGCCGACATCCTGATCGATATCAACGGCGCGCACTGCCACCGCGATGACGCCAAGATCTCGGTATTCGATTCCGGTTTCATGCTGGGCGACGGGGTTTGGGAAGGCATTCGCCTGCATAAAGGCCACCTGTTGTTTCTGGATGCCCATCTCGATCGGCTATGGAGCGGCGCCAAGGCGCTGGATTTCGCGATCGGACCCGACCAGGAGGCGTTGACCGAACGCATTCACGCACTGTTGCGCGCCAATCAGATGACCACGGACGTCCATATCCGCCTGATGGTCACCCGCGGCGTCAAATCGACGCCCTATCAGCATCCCAAGGTGACGGTGACGCCACCGACCATCGTCATCATTCCGGAATACAAGGTGCCGTCGGAGGCGCCGCTGGTCGACGGCTTGCGGCTCTTCACCGCGCATGTCCGCCGCGGCGCGCCGGACGTCCAAGACCCGAAGCTCAACAGCCATTCCAAACTGAACTGCATCCTGGCCTGCATTCAGGCCGACAAGGCTGGCGCCGACGAGGCCTTGATGCTGGACCCCTTGGGCTTCGTCGCCACCTGCAACTCGACGCATTTCTTTATTGTGCGCGGCGGCGCGGTCTGGACGTCCTCAGGCAACTACTGCTTGCCGGGCATTACCCGCGCCACGGTGCTGTCGCTCTGCCGCAACAACGGCATCGAGGCCATGGAGAAGGACTTCAGCCTGTATGAAGTTTATAGTGCCGAGGAAGCCTTCTGCACCGGTACCTTTGCCGGCCTGATGCCGGCGGTCGAAATCGATGGCCGAGTAATTGGCGCGGGCGGCCGCGGGCCGGTGACCGAACGGCTGCAGGGGCTCTACCGCGCCTTGGTTGAGGCCGAAGCGGCGCCGTGACCGAGGCCCGCCGCATCGCCATGTGGTCGGGGCCGCGCAACATTTCGACGGCGATGATGCGGTCCTTCGAAAACCGAGCCGACACCGCGGTTTGGGACGAGCCGTTCTATGCCTTCTATCTGAAGCGAACCGGCATCGACCACCCGATGGCTGAAGCCATAATCGACGCCCACGAGAGCGATTTCGACACCGTCGTCGCGCGCTGTACCGGGCCGCCGCCGGACGGCGCGCGGATTTTCTACCAGAAGCATATGACCCACCACATGCTCGACGACGTCGACTTGGGCTGGCTCAGCCAGCTCAGCCATTGCTTTTTGATACGCCATCCCGCTTTCGTCGCCGCTTCCTATGCCAAGAAGCGGCAGTCGGTAACGGCGGTGGATCTCGGTTTTCGCCGTCAGGCCGAATTGTTCGATCGCGTCGCCGGGGCCGAAGGCGCGGCGCCGCCGGTGATCGACGCCGCCGATGTCTTGGCCGATCCCGCCGGATTGCTGTCGGCCTTGTGCCGACGATTGGCCATCCCGTTTGATGCGGCGATGCTGCACTGGCCGCCGGGTGCACGGGCGAGCGACGGCGTCTGGGGCAAACACTGGTATGGCGCGGTCGAAAAATCGACCGGATTCGCGGCGCCGCCGAGCGCGGAGGTCGAGCCGGTTGGCGAATGGCAAACCGTGGTCGACGCCTGCTTGCCGCACTATGAGAGACTTCATGGTTGTCGGTTGGCCGCCGATGCTGCGATCGCTCGGTCTTGACCATCGCGCCGAGAGCAAGCGACCACCGGCCACCGCTTTACTCCGGCGCGACCGATTGACTACAATCGCTTGGCTCGAAGGTTTTTGAGCGTAGCCCAAGCGAGGCAGGGTCACAGGGATACATGCAAACATTTTTGATCCGCAGACTGGTAATGCTGATACCCACGCTGTTGTTTGCGAGCATCATTGTGTTTTCCGTCATTCGGCTGATCCCGGGCGACATCATCGATTTGATGTTGAGCGAAAACGACTTTGGCACCTCCGACAGGGAAACCCGCGATCAAATTACCGAGGCCTTGGGGCTGGATAAGCCAATTTACGTTCAGTATCTGGTTTTTATGAAGCAACTGGTTCTGCATGGCGACCTTGGCAACTCGTTGTGGCAGGACACCCCGGTCATCGACGATATCGCGGCGCGGCTGCCCTATACCTTGGAACTTGGTTTCTTGGGCATGTTTTTTGCGTTGGTCATCGCCATACCAATCGGCATCTATTCCGCAATTCGACAGGAAACCCTCGGCGACCACATTGGCCGGACGATTTCAATACTCGGATTGTCCATTCCAAGTTTCTGGCTCGGCACGATGGTGGTCATCATGCCGGCAATCTGGTGGGGTTGGAACACGCCGACCGGGGCGGTACCAATCACCGAGGATCCGGTCGGCAACCTGCAGATTTTCCTCATTCCGAGCCTAATTTTGGGGTTGGCGTTGTCGGCGGTGACCATGCGCATGACCCGCACCATGATGTTGGAAGTATTGCGCCAGGACTATATTCGCACGGCTTGGGCAAAAGGCCTGAAAGAAAACGTCATCATCTTTCGCCATGCCATGAAAAACGCGCTCATTCCCGTCGTCACTTTGGTCGGGCTGTTTGTCCCGATTCTAATCGGCGGAACCGTCATCATCGAACAGATCTTCACCATTCCGGGCATGGGACAATTGCTTTTGGGCGCGGTGTCGTCGCGCGATTATCCGGTCATCACCGGGATATTCCTGATCGTCGGGTTAATTGTCATCGTGACCAATTTGCTGGTCGATCTTTGCTACGGCTTTCTGGATCCCAAGGTCCGCTACGATGACTGATCGCGGCCGAATTATACGCATGACGGATTTTGTTGTTCCTCTAAGCGACGGGGCCGGGCGATAGCATGACGGAAGTCACCCTAACCGACCAAAGTTTGGTCAGCCCAAGCAAGCCGCGCGGCTTTTTGCTCGACTTCTTGGCGCGTCTTTTTCGCGACAAGCCGTTGGGCGCGTTCGGCGGGATCATCTTCCTGATTCTGCTGCTGACCGGGATCTTTGCCGATGTCATCGCGCCGGAAGGCTTCAATGTGATCCACCCGGTCGACAAGCTGAAGCCGCCGGGCGGTGAATACACCTACCTCGATGCCGACTTCAATAAACACAAAGGCACCTACTGGTTGGGTTCCGACCAGCTCGGCCGGGACGTCTTGTCGCGCATCATCTATGGCGCGCGAATCTCAGTGATTATCGCCTTTGCGGCGACAACATTGTCGATTGTGATCTCAATCGGCATCGGCCTGGCGTCCGGTTTCTTCGGCGGCCGCATCGACATGACCCTGCAGCGGTTCGTTGACGCCTGGATGAGTTTTCCGGATCTGATCATCTTAATTGTCGCGGTGTCGATCCTCGGGCCGGGCATGTGGCAAGTGATCTTGGTGCTGGGATTGCTTTATGGCATTGCCGGGTCGCGCATTGTGCGTGGTGCCGTCCTGTCGACACGAGAAAACATGTACGTGCATGCGGCGCAGTCGATCGGCGCCTCAACGCCGCGAATTTTGTTTCGCCACATTCTGCCGAACATAATGGCGCCGGTTATCGTGCTGTTCACCACACGGCTGGCCGCCGTCATCTTGGCAGAATCGGCCTTGAGCTTCCTTGGCTTGGGCATCCCGCCGCCGGCGCCAAGTTGGGGCGGCATGCTCAGCATTGAAGGCAAAAGCTATATGTTTTTGGCGCCGTGGTTGGCCATCCTGCCCGGCGTTGCGCTCACCATCGTGGTTTATGGCATCAACATGTTTGGCGATGCACTGCGCGATTTGCTCGATCCGCGGTTGCGCGGTGGCGGCGGCCGCTATGGCGGCGGCAAGAAAAGGCAAAAGCGCCGGACATGAATTCAACCACGCAAATACTAGAACGAAAATTCGTCAACCGTTTCGTTAAACATATCTTGAATAGGGAGAATCACAATGAGATCTAACATGAAACGATGGCTTGTCGCGGCCTGCGCCGCGACGGTTTCGCTGGGGCTGACAGGCGTCGCCTCAGCGGAGGAGCCGAAAACCGGCGGCACAGTCAATGTCATATCCTATTACCGGACATTGGACGCACTGTCCTGGGATTACCAAAAGTGGATTTGGAAAGAGAACCACGACGGATTGCAGACCGACCAGTTGTTTGCCGGTGATCTGCAGCGCGGCCCGCGCGGCACAAACGAAAATGACTTTGTCGCCCAGGCCTATATCCCGCCGGATCAAATGCGCGGCGAAATCGCCGAAAGCTATGAACTGAAGACCGACCCGTTGCAGCTTGTCTTCAAACTTCGCAAAGGCGTCTACTGGCCGGCAAAAGAAGGGGTCATGGAAAAGCGCGAAGTCGTTGCTGAAGACGTGGCCTTCCACTTCACCCACATGTGGTCGCTCAAACGGAAAATTCCGAACTACTGGGCGTTCATCGACCGGTGGGAAGCCAAAGACAAACACACCGTCATTGCGCATCTCAACGAGTACAATGCGAACTGGGCCTACCGCCTCGCCTGGGGCTACTTCTCTGCCATCTTGCCGCCGGAATACCACAAGCTCGATGACAAGGCGCGCGCGGATTGGAAAAACGCGGTCGGCTCCGGACCATACAAGGTCGCGGAAGTCGTGAAATCCAGTCATCAGACCTATGTCAAGAATGATGACTATTGGGACACCGCAAAAATTGACGGGAAGTCGTATAAGCTCCCGCTAAACGACAAACTCGTCTATCGCCTGGTCAAGGATGAGGCCACGGCGATTGCCAATATCCGCACCGGCAAAGCCGATATCATGGAGGCGGTTCGCTGGCAGTTCGTTGACGAACTGAAAAAGTCTGCACCAGAGCTCATCTTGAAGAAGAGCCTGTCGACGACCGGGACGTTTATCGCGCTCCGCAACGATAAGAAACCGTTCAACGACGTTCGCGTTCGTCGCGCCATGAATTTGGCGGTGAACCAACAGGAAATTCTGCAAACGCTGCTCAATGGTGACGGCGCCGCCCTGAACTATCCGTTCGCGCAGCCTTGGGAAAGCGTCTACACACCGATTGAAAAACTGACGCCAGAGGGTCAGGAACTGTTCAGTTACAACCCAAAAAAGGCGAAACAGCTCCTGGCAGAGGCAGGATATCCGGATGGATTGACGTTCGAGATGATGTACTGCACGTGTTCGCCATATCACACCGATCTGGTTCCCATGCTGCAGGCCTATTATCAACTGGTTGGCGTCACCATTGATCTCAAGCCGCTGGAATATGCCGCCTTCCGTTCACAGATGCGTAAACCGACCCAATCTGTCGGCTATCTGATGAACAACGGCAGCGGCAACCCGATCCAAGTCTTGCGCAAGAGCTTCGTGACCGGGCAAACCTGGAACCCGGCGATGCATGCGGATGAAGCTTTCGACAAGCGCTGGACGGCCGCTTCCAAGGAAACCGATGAGGCGAAAGCACAAGCCGAACTGATCGCGTTGAACCGCTACATTATTGAGGAGAAAGTTCCTCATGTATGGCTGCCGACCGACGTGTTCTACCGTGCCTATTGGCCGTGGGTCAAAAACTACCACGGCGAATTGCGTGTTGGCGCTGTTCGTCCAGGCCCGATTTACGCTCGGATCTGGATCGATCAAGAGATGAAAAAGAAGATGGGCCACTAAGTCCTTTCTGACCGTCGTGGATTAACCGGGATGTGGGCGATGGCCCCATCCCGGCCACGGCCTCTCGAACTCGGGCATAAGAGAGTTCTTCCGTGGCGCCATTATTGGAAGTCAAAAACCTGACGACGCATTTCTTCACGGATGCGGGCATCGTCAAGGCCGTGGATGGCGTCAGCTTTACCGTCCAGGCCGGCGAGACTCTGGCCATCGTCGGTGAAAGCGGATCCGGTAAAAGCATCACCGCGCTCTCCATCCTTGGCCTGATCCCCAATCCCCCGGGCGAGATTATTGACGGCGAGATCCTATTCGAAGGCCGCGACCTTCTGGAGTTGGACGACGACGAGGTGCGCGAAGTCCGCGGCAACAAGATCGCCATGATCTTCCAAGAGCCGATGACCAGCCTCAACCCGGTCTTGACCGTCGGCGAGCAGGTCGCGGAACCCATTGAGGTGCACAAGAACCTGCCGAAAGACTCCGCCATGGCGCGCTGCATCGAACTGTTGGCCAAGGTGCAGATTTCCGACGGCGAGAATCGCGCGCGCGCCTATCCGCATCAGTTTTCGGGCGGCATGCGGCAAAGAGTGATGATCGCCATGGCGCTATCCTGCAGCCCCAAGCTGATCATTTCCGACGAACCGACCACAGCGCTTGACGTCACGGTTCAGGCGCAGGTCTTGGAACTGTTGAAAGAGCTCACCCACGAACAGGGTGCGGCGCAGATCCTGATTACCCATGACCTGGGCGTCGTCGCGCGATACGCCAATCATGTCAACGTTATGTATGCGGGACGCATCGTTGAATCCGGTGATGCCATCAGCATCTACGACGACCCGCGTCACCCTTATACTATCGGCCTGATGGCATCCATTCCGAGCCTGGATGACGATGTCAAAGAAAAGTTGATCCCGATCGAAGGGCAACCGCCGAACTTGGCGCAACTTCCACCCGGTTGTCCGTTCCGTCCGCGCTGTCGCTACGCCATAGATAAATGTGCCGAGCAACGCCCGGAACTGGTTGAGGTCGGTGCGGAACATTCGATGGCGTGTTGGATCGATGTCAGAGAGCAGTAAAGAACGCATTCTTGAGGTCCGCGATCTCAAGGTGCATTTTCCGGTGCAAAAAGGTGTGCTGTTCAAAACCCATATCGGTGACGTAAAGGCCGTCGACGGCATCAATTTCCACGCCGATCGTGGCGAAACCGTCGGCCTCGTCGGCGAAAGCGGTTGCGGTAAATCGACGACCGGCTTGGCCATCCTGCGCATGGCGCCGGTCACCGGCGGCGAAATAATTTTTGAAGGCGAGAACATCGCCAATCACTCGAAAGCCGAGATGCGATCGGTCCGCCGCCGCATGCAAATGATCTATCAGGACCCGTTCGGCTCCCTCAATCCGCGCATGACCGTCGCCACCATAATTGGTGAGCCGCTGGTCGTGCATGACATGGCGGGAAGCCGTCGCCAGTACGACGACAGAATTTCGGAATTGTTGGAGATCGTCGGCCTGAACCCGGCCATGCGGAGCCGCTATCCGCATGAGTTCTCCGGTGGCCAGCGCCAGCGCATCGGCATTGCCCGGGCGCTCGCCGTCAACCCGGATTTCATCGTCTGTGACGAGCCGGTCTCGGCGCTTGATGTGTCGATCCAAGCCCAGGTGATCAATATCCTTGAAGAATTGCAGGAAAGGCTCGACCTGACCTATCTCTTCATTGCTCACGACCTGGCCGTGGTGCGCCATATCTCCGACCGCATCATCGTCATGTATCTGGGCAAGATCGTCGAATCAGCAGACCGCCTGGATTTGTACCACCGGCCGCAACATCCCTATACCAAGGCGTTGCTGGCGGCGGTCCCGATACCCAACCCGAAGGCGGAAGCCGAACGCGAGCATATTTTCTTGGAAGGCGAGGTTCCGAGCCCGCTCAACCCGCCGAGCGGCTGTCATTTCCATCCGCGCTGTCCGTTTGCCATGGACCGCTGCAAGACCGAGGAACCGCGGATTAAGGACTTCGCACCCGGCCACGCAGTGGCCTGTCATCTGCTGGATCAATAACGCCATTGCGCAGCCGATCGACCCGGTCGATTTCTTGGGCGAGCGCGCGCCGCCGTTCCAGCAGGTGATTGAACTGCTCGTCGCAGGCCGGGATCGGCGCCGGGTAGGCGGCGATCTCCTGCGCTACCCTGGCTTTCTCCGAGAGAAGGCGCTGCCGGACGGCCTGCCAGTCCGATTTTCTATCCATCGGGCAATGCTATCACACATTGCCCGACATCAGTCTAGGCGGCGTTGGCGGCCATTTTCTCCCGCACCCGCGGCATGACTTCTTTGGCGAACAGCTTCATGGAACGCATGGTTTCTTCATGTCCCATGCCGCCGAACTTCATCTCCGCCATCCAGTGATTGACGCCGGCTTCACGGGCATACTGGACGATGCGGTCGGCGACCTGGTCCGGCGTGCCGAAGGCGCTGCCCCAGTCCGCCAGATCCTCGTAAGTCACGCGGGCGTGGGCCTCGCGCACTTTGTCGTAGATTTCGTAGCCTTTGTGGATTTTCTTGCCCGGCGCGCCAGGCAACACTTTTTGGAAAAGCTCGTGGTACCACATGGCGTGCGGTTCGGCGATCTTCTTGGCCTCTTCCTCGGTTTCGGCGACGAAGGTTTGCATCAGCATCGGCTGATCTTGCGCATAGGGATCGTGGCCGGCGGCGAGCATGTATCGGCAATATTCTTCCCATTGTTCCTGCACCATATCCATGCGCGTGAAGCGCGGCGCCCGGAGAATGGACAGGCCGTGTTCGGCCGACAGTTTATAGGACGGCGGCGAAACCGCGGCCATATAGATCGGCGGATAGGGCTGTTGCACCGGCTTCGGATAAAGTTCCACGTCGGTGCAGGACCAGAACTGGCCTTGATGGGAAAATTTCTTTCCGTGGAAGCATTTCAATAGGATATCCATGGCTTCGAAAAACCGGTCCCGCGATTCCGCCGGATCCACGCCGAAGCCGTCGAATTCACCCGGCTGGTAGGCGCGGCCGACGCCCAACAGCAGCCGCCCTTCACTTAGACAATCGACCAGCGCCGCCTGTTCCGCCACGCGTACCGGATGTTGTAAAGGCAGCAATACGACCGCTGTACCAATTTTGATGCGTTTTGTCCGCTGTGCGAGGGCTGCGGCAAGGGTCAGCGTGTCGCCTAAGATGCCGTAGACCGAAAAATGATGCTCCGGTAGCCAAACCGAATCGAAGCCGAGTTCCTCGGCCAATTCGACTTCTTCGATAAATTCCTTGAAAACTTGAGCCTGCGGTATCGTGCCAAATTCGCTGAACAAATACATCATGCCGAAACGCATGGCATCCTCCTCAATGACATTCAAACCCATTAAGTCATTGCGAATGACACCATGATCTGCGCCAGGGGTCGTTGATATAGGTCAATCAGCAATTAGATCTCGACCCGATCGACCAGGCCGGCGCCGCGCGAGGCCATGAAATAGAGCCCCATATGGTGGGTCGGCATTTGCGGATGGCTCGCTGCCGCGCCAAACCCGAGTTCCTCGGCGACCGCCCGCGGCAGGTCGAAGGTGGCGCAGCCCTGGGCATAGACCATGATGTCGCCGACCTTGCCCGCCAGGCCGTGATTGCGGGCCGACAATATGGTCAGCACGAAATCCATGACGCAGATGTCGGTGCAGATGCCGACTACCAGCAGATTGGTTATGGCGTTGGCCTTGATCCAATCGTCCACGGCGTTGGAGTCGTCCGGCCGGATCGCACCGATGTAGCCGTTGATGCAATCCTTGCGGACCAAGGTCGTGTTGGCGTCGTCCTCCAGCCATTTGAGCTCCGCCACCAGTTCCTCTTCGCCGGTACCGATCTCGCAGTGCGGCGGATAGGGCGGTTCCGGTTTGCCCGGTTCGTGGGTGTCGAGGAAGGCCAGGATCGGCATCGACCGGCCGCTGAAGGCGCGGGCGATGCGGTCGGTTTCGGCGATCATCGTGGCGACTTGGGCGTTTGGTGTCGGCGGCGCCAGATTGCCGCCGCCGATCGCGGCAAAGCCGTTCACTTCATCGACGATCACCAAGCCGTAGCCGCCGCCGTCGCCGCGTAGGTCGAGCGTCGATGGGGCAATCGGCATGGCCTCGGCAAGCGCCGCGGTCAAGCTGTCCGGGTCCGTGGAAACGTCGTTCATTGCTGTAATCCTCCGGCCATTTCACCCATTATAGCAAGGCCTAGCGCCACGGTCGCCCTTGCGAGGCCGGCCGATTCCGCCTAAGCAAATCCAACAGCGAGGGAGGAGTGGTTGATGACAGCGTGGATCGAAACCTATCGGGGGGCAGTCAACCCTTGGGAATGCGACATCGTCGAACATTTCACGGTCGCCTATTATTTCGATCGCTTCGGCGATGCGACCCTGGCGTTGATGGACGCGTTCGGCGTCGGTCCCGCCCACATCAAGGCGACGCGGCGGGCCTGTGCCACCGTTGCCTGCGATGTCAGCTATCAGCGCGAGCTGCGGGTCGGTGACGTTTTCCACATCGAAAGCGCCATCACCGCTGTCGGCAATAAGACCCTAAAGGCCGGCCATAGGGTGATCAATTCGGTGACCGGCGAGACGATCACGACCCTTCACCAAACGCTGGTGCATTTTGATGTGGACGCCCGCAAGTCCTTGCCGTTCGCGGCGGATATGCGGCAACGGTTCGAGGCGGCAATTGTCGACTGGCAGGCACCAGACATGCCGGCGCGGCCCGACAGCGACGATCTGGACAGATTCATGCCGGCCTATCGTGACACCACTAAGCCGTGGGAGGTCGATGCCCTTGGCCATATCGGCTTTCAGTTCTACGTCCATCGCTTCTCCGCAGCCGGTGGCCAGCTCCAGGCAGCAATGGGCTTGACCCCGGCTTTCATGCGCGAGCAGCGCCGGGGCATGTCGACGTTCGAGTTCCAGCTTCAGTTTTTCCGTGAATTGAATGCTGGCGAACTGGTCGCGGTGCGATCTGCCGTCACCCATCTCGGCGGCTCGTCGTTTTGCTTTCTGCACAAGTTGGTCAATCTACAGACCGGCGAAATCGCCGCGAGCCTCAGTCAGTTCGCCGTGCTGTTGGACCTGGACGCCCGGCGGCCGACACGCCTGCCCGACGCGGTGCGCGAACAGGCGGCGCCGCTTGTCCTGGTGGCGCCATCATGATTATTGACCGTGTTGACGTCACCCTACTGCGCGTTCCGTTTGCCGATCCGCCGAAAATCGGCTTCATCGCCGTCGACAATCGCGAGCTGGTGGTGGTCGAGATCACCACCAGCTCCGGCCTTACCGGCATGGGCTACTTGCTGCCGTTGGGCGGCGGCCTGGCGACGATCGGGCGCTGCATCGAGGAAATGATTGCGCCGCGGCTGATCGGCCGCGATGCTACGGAAATTGAAGGCATCGGCGCGGAGCTTTGGAAGTCGACTTACATGGTCGGCCGCATGGGTGTCACCCAGTTCGCGATTTCGGCCATCGACATCGCGCTTTGGGACCTGGTCGGCAAGCATGCGGGATTGCCGTTGCATCGGCTCTGGGGCAGCAGCCGTACTGAGATCCCGGCCTATGGCAGCGGTTGTTGGCGTGGCCTGGGTGGCGCCGGCATGATCGAAAAAGCTGAAACCTACGTAGGCCAGGGGTTTGGCGCGATCAAGATGCAGGTCGGCCATCTCTATGACCGCCACCAGGACGCCCGTCACGTCGCCGACATGCGGGCAGCACTGGGTCCGGAAGTCGAAATCTTGGTCGACGCCAACATGGCGTTCACGACGGACGATGCCATCCATCTCGGCCGGGCGCTTGGCGAGAGCGACATCTATTGGCTGGAAGAACCGGTCGTCGCCGAGGATTTCGCCGGCTACCGCCGGGTCGCGCAAGCGCTCGATATGCGCATCGTCGGCGGCGAGAATCATTTTACGCGCTATGACCTGCGCCCGCTGATCGAAGCGCCGGAGATCCCGATCCTGCAACCCGACGTCATGCGCGGCGGCCTGACCGAAATGCGCAAGATCGCCGCCATGGCCGAGGCCCACGGCAAGACCCTGGCGCCGCACCTGTTCCACGAGCTCATGGTCCAGGTGCTGGCATCGATACCGAACGCGCATTGGGCCGAATATCTCGATTTTCTGGACGATCTCTGGGTCGAGCCGGTGCTGCCGCAAGCCGGCTTACTGACGGTGCCGGAAAGACCGGGCCACGGCCTCGCCTTCAAGCCGGATGTCTTGAAGAGCTACGTGGTCGATGGCTAAATTACCGGCGAATGAACACCGGGTTGTGTGTTCACGGCGACGCGTTAAGATCAATGAAGGGTAAGTATCCACGCAGGCTTTTCATAGGGAGTTGGAGATGACGACAGAAAGTAAGAATCCGGAAACGGTCGTATTACATGCGGGCTATCGGGCCGATCCGACGACAGGGGCGGTGGCGGTGCCGATCTACCAAACCACGTCCTATCAGTTTCAAGACACCGACCACGCCTCGCGCTTGTTTGCGTTGGAGGAGCTGGGATTTATTTACACCCGGATCATGAACCCGACACAGGACGTCTTGGAGCAACGCTTGGCGGCGCTCGACGGCGGTGTCGCGGCCCTGGCCGTTGGATCCGGACAGGCTGCGTCGGCGCTGGCGCTGCAGAACCTTGCTTGGACTGGGGACAATGTCGTCAGTTCCACGGACCTTTATGGCGGGACCTGGAACCTGTTCAACAACACCCTGCGCCAGCAAGGCATTGAAGTGCGCTTCGTCGATCCGGCCGATCCGGAGAGTTTCCGGCGGGCGACGGACGACCGAACCCGTGCCTACTACGCGGAAACCTTGCCGAACCCGAAACTGACCGTGTTCCCGATCAAGGAAGTGGCCGACATCGGCAAGGAATACGGCATCCCCCTGATTATGGACAACACCGCCTCGCCGATGATTTGCCAGACCTTTGAGCATGGCGCGGCGATCAACGTTTATTCCTTGACCAAATATATCGGCGGCCATGGCAACTCCATCGGCGGCGCCATTGTCGATTCCGGCCAGTTCGATTGGGAAGCCCATGCCGAGCGCCAGCCGGCCCTGAACACACCCGATCAGAGCTATCACGGCGCCGTTTGGGTCGAGGCGGTGAAGCCTCTGGGCCCGATCGCCTATATTCTTCGGGCACGGGCGACGTTGCTGCGCGACATCGGCTCGCCGATCAGCCCGCATAATGCCTTTTTGTTCCTGCAGGGGCTTGAGACCTTGCCGCTCAGGATGCGCGAACATTGCCGTAACGCCGCCGCCGTCGCCGAATATCTAAACGGCCACGACAAGGTCGAGAAGGTTATTCATCCAAACAACCAAACCGGCGAACTGAAGCGTCGCGCCGACACTTACATGAAAGGCGGCCTCGGCGGGCTGTGCGGCTTTGAGCTCAAGGGCGGTCGTGACGCCGGCCGGGCCTTCATCGACGCCTTGAAGATGTTCTATCACGTCGCCAATATCGGCGATTCGCGCAGCCTGGCGATTCACCCGGCGTCGACGACCCATTCGCAATTGTCGCCGGAAGAGCAACTGGCGACCGGTGTCACCGACGGCTATGTTCGGCTTTCCGTCGGCATCGAACATATCGACGACATCATCGCCGATCTCGATCAGGCTTTGGCGTCGATTTAGTCCAAAGGGTCGCCGTCAAGGCGACCAAACTAGAGATCGCATGACGTAGTCCGGTGTGCGGTCCGGGTGGCCGGCGGCGAGATCGGCCACCCGCTGACTGAGCGCCTCGTCGGTCGCCGCCGACCGGCAGGCGTCGGCGTGGATGCCGTTGGTCACCAGCAGTGTCTTGAATCCGGCCTGTTGACCGCCGACGATATCATGGTCCAGCGAATCGCCGATGGCGAGCACCCGGTTCACCGGAATGCCGTCCAACACCGTCTTCACCGCACGATAGACCGCTTGGAACGGTTTGCCGTAAAAATCGACGTTGCCGCCCATGGCCGCGTAGCGCGCCGCCAATAGGCCGGGATTGACAGTCAGGCCGTCCGCGGAAACACCATGGTTGTCGGGATTCGAACAGACCATATCGAGATCGAGACTGCGCCAACGCGTCAGTAATGGGGTCAAATCAGCAATGCGGGCGTCATCGTCGAGTCCGGCCAGTAAGACGAAATCGGCCTCTTCGGGCGCGTCGACGGCGACAAGGTCGAGGCCCTTGATGGGGCTTCGGTCGCCGCCGCGGCTCAGCAATTTGCAACGCCGGCCATGACGGCCGAGGTAACCGGTCGCATCGCTCTGGAAGGTCTGCCATAAGACTTCGCCGGACGTAATGAGTGTGCCGACATGACGCTCGGTGAGACCAAAGCGGGTCAATCGCTCGCGATTGTTGGCGGCGCGTTTCCCTGAGTTCGACAGCACCACCGACTTGGCGCCGTGGTTGGCCATGGCGTCCAGGCTCTCGAGCACGCCGGGATAGAGACGGGCGCCGTCATGCAGCACGCCCCATTGGTCAAGCACGTAGGCATCGAATTGGTCGGCGATGTCTTCGAGACCCTTCAGCGTCACCGGCATGGCTGTACACTTTGGCATTTGGCGAGAATACGGTGCTGCAACGGGAATGATAGGGCCTTCTACGGTCAAATCCACTGCACATTAACCGTCGACGCGATGGCGCAGTGACAAAACGGCCATGCCCTTGGCCTGCAGTGTGGCGAGCACCGGGTCCGGGTCGGCGCTGTCGGCGAGGCGCTCTAATACCAATCTGCGGTGATAGGGATCCATTTTACCGGGATTATTTTGCGCTGTGGCGGCGTCGCGTTGCGCCATGCGATGTGGGATATCGGATAAGCAGCGCGACGCCGCCACAGCGCAAAAGAACCCGGCCTCCGGTGGGGAAAAATAGCCCAGCCAGTACGTTACGACGCTTGCGCGATGCGCCGGCATCGCGCTGCGCGCCGTGCCTGCTGGACTGAACTCTTTTCCGCCATCAAATGGGTTCCTATCACCGCAGGTTGGTATTAGTCCTCGGTCAAGGGCTCGGGGCCGGCCAGCACCACGATGCGGTAAACGTAGGGGGCGTCGCGCCTGAGCGGCAGGTTGACCGGCCACGTGACCGACCGCGACAGTAATGTCGCGCCGGTCAAGCTTTCGGGCACCGTCTCGAAGCTCACCAGGCGGCCGGAATCCACTTCCAGATGCAGACCGACATAGACCGGCTTGTCGGTTGCTGTAATTGAGAACGTCAAGCCGCAGAGAGCGCCCGCGCCTTCGGCCGCCGGTCGCCGACCAAAATGGACACCGGCGCAATGGCTGTCGCTGGGCGTGCGCCGTTCGAATATGCGCAGCCGGACACCGGCCTTCGGCGCGATCACGTCGACACCCGGCGCATTGGCCGGTACCACGCGCAGCGGCTGAGTTTGTGGCCAGGTGCCGGCAACCGCCGTCCGCAGCTCGGCGGCCAAGCGCCAGCCGCCCCATTCTATACCGGCCAGCAAAGTGGCCGAGGCGGCCAGCCCGAACAGCATGGCCGCCCACCGCCACACCGGACGTGGTGGCGATTGCCGCAAAACCGACGTCGTCCGGTCGGGCGCGGCGCCGGGCGTCGGCACATGCAACGCCCTGAGGACGTCGTTGGCCCGATCGACGGTTACCGGCTTGATGCTTGGCCGGTCACCCGGGTCGAGCAAATCGCCGGCATTGGCTTGCGGCAAGTAGAACGTCATCGGCATGGCGTCATCGGCCGCGGCCAGTTTTTCCTTGATATGGCTCACCTGCATGACCTTGCCGTCGCAATCCATGCACCCGGTCAGCAGAATGGCTTGATCGGCGCGCTCATGCGGTGCCGCCAATCGTCCGTGCCTGGACAACGCATGGGCAACATAGATACCGAGCTGCCAGCTTTCACCGGTGTCGATCGCGGCGGACAGATCTGTGCGAAAGGCGCCGGGCTCGAACGGTCCAAAATCGCGCTCGATGATGCCCGACGGCGGCTTCACGAAGGCGTCGTATTCTTGGCTGATCGGCAGGACGCGTGTCGTTCGACCGAGACAGACGGCCGACCGCGGGGCCGGTTCGCGAACGATACGTTCGACCTGAACCGCTCCTTCCGTCGTCGCGACATAGACACTGACCTTGTTCACCGGAGGAAGACCTCCGTCTTGGTGTCGCGCAATTGATGCAGAAGATCCGACTGCCGTTCGACCAGGACTTGGACGATGCCATCTTGCGGGCGCGGCAAATCAAAACGCCGGCAGCCGCGAACAGGGTTGAACAGAAACAACACCGACGGCATGGCGCGCCGGCGGTCGTCGACCTCGATGATGACGTAGAATTGGCTTGGTTCGGCGCGTGACGGCCGGATCCAAAGGCGCCAGCCGGAACCCTGTCGTTCGGCGGCGCCCGTCTCGGTGGCGTCGGTCATCAGCGTACCGGCGGCGGCGACGGCGGGTTGATGGTGGCGCGCGGTTTTGGCGATCAGATGATGCAGATCGGCCCGCATCCGGGCGTTTGTCCGCAATGCGGCTTCCAGTTCCGGGTCTGCGCCGGCCGTGGCATAGCGGAAGAGTCGCGAAAACGGCAGGCTGGCCGGCGGTGTGGTCGCGCGCCGCTCTGCCAACTCAGACAAGTGCTGTCGGGCAACGAAGCCGGGTTCCGCCGCGGCGACGGCGGTCGGGTCGAAGATGTCGGGCGTCGGTTTCACGTCGATACTCCATAGATGGCGGCAAATCCGTTATGGAAAACCGGCTGATCGGCGCGGAAGCGAGAATCCAGATCGGCCTGGTCGGCGGCTTCCAACGCGTCGACGCAGTCGAGGTAGGTGCCGACCTCCTGTTCGACCTGAACCAGCATTTCGGCGCCGGAGCGGAACCCGGCGAGCATCGCCGGATCGTCGATTTCGGCTTCCTCGAAGCCGGCGCGCGCGACCGCGCGGAACGCCTGGCGGCACTCGCCGAGAACAGCGGCGTTGCGTTGGTCGTGCGGATCGGCGTCCTCGCGCGCGGATGCGTGGAGAATGTAATAGGTGGCGCGAATGAGCCGGCCGACCTGGGCTCTGAGGTCGATCAGCCGTTGACGCCGCTCGGCGTAGGTCTCGTCCCCCGGCTCGTCGATCATCTGCGCCAGCTCCTCGCGCGGGCGGCGATTCCTCAGTGCTTGCGTGATGCGGGCCTGGTAGGCACCGAAGGTTTCAGAACGCAGCAGCGAAACCGGCAGCCGCAAAGCCAGTGGCCCGATCGCCATCAGAAGATCGAGCAGCCGTTGCTCGCGGCCGGTCAGAAATTTGATGGCCGCGGCCGGGCCGTCGTTCAAAACCGATAGCGGCGACCGTCGAACGTCCGGCAAAGCGCCATCGTCGGAAAAACGCGCCAAATCGATCTCGCCATGCTCTATGTCCGCGCCAATCGGCAACGGGGCGGTCATGGCGAAGCGCGTGGCGCCGGCCTCGACCGACTGGATGAGGTGCACGAAGGCTTCGAACACGATGCGGTAAGTCCTGAAGTCGCTGTCGGGTGCTGCGGCCACGGCTTCGCTGTACCAAAATTCGAGAATGGTTGAATCGTCGACGCTCAGCACGGCCGTGCCGTCATCGGCGGCCCGATTGCCGAGATAAGTGACGATCTGGCGAAACCTGTTCTGGATATGGGCGCTGTCGAGCTGACTGCTCAAATAGCGATAGAGCCGTTGCGAAAGGGCGTTGGCGGTGCGGCCGATAAGCTCGGCGTTTCCCGGGTCGGCCAGCATCGTCGAAAACAGGCCGTCGGTTTCGGCATAGCCATCGACGGTGACGATAAACTCGAGCAGGGCTGCGAGATAAGGCATGCGGCCGTAGCGCACACAAAAGCGTTTGGTCTCGAACGAGAGGCTGATGCCATCACCATCGGCGGCCAGGCCGGGGCGGCGCCAGCCGCGCTCGCCGAGCTGTTGGGCGAATGCCGCCTCGAAGCCATGGCCGGTCGCCGGCGCGACCGCGAACAGCAGCCGTTCATATCGATCTTGGCCGCGGCCGGCGGCGTCGGCGGCGCTGACCAAATGGCAGAGCTCATAGATCGCCCGGCGGTAGGCGCCGCAAACGACTGCCTGCTCGAGCCGATCCAGATGACGGACGCTGAATCGCGGCCGCCCATCCGGGGCCGTGCTGTCGCGGACTGTGTTCAGCGCGGCGGCGAGATCCGGGCTCTTGCCGGCGTCCAAGACCAGCCTGGTGACCGTCGCCTGTGGCATCAAAGTCTGCGTGTTCATCGTGCTGCGCTCCAGGGCCTTGCTGTGCAATCCGTGGACCGGGTGAACCCGATCGTCGGCAAGCCTAGGGCGCGCCACCTGAACCGAACCTGAACGACATTGATTGCGCGGCCGCTAGAGCAAATTTCGACCAAACGGTCCCGTAGGATCGAAAATTGCTCCGGCAGGATAATGAGAAAATGACCGAGAACCGGCAGAAGATCACCGGACGAAAACGAGCCTCATCGGCTCCTGCAAGAGCGTTATGGCGCCGGCAAGGCGGATATTCGCGTCAACTCAGAGCGAACGCGGATCGGTCATTTCACGTATTTGCGAAAATCGGGTTTGCGTTTTTCCATAAACGACCGCACGCCTTCCTGACTTTCCTCGGTCTCGTAATAGAGCTTGAGCGCCTGCATGCCCATGGATGAAATGCCGCGGATGTTTTCGGTATCCATGTTGAAGGAGCGTTTGGCAATGGCGATCGCGGTCGGGCTGCGCTCCAACAGATCATCACACCAACGGTCGATTTCGGCGTCCAATTCCGCGGCCGGCACAACGACATTCACCAACCCCATGCCCATGGCCTCTTCGGCCGAATAGCGTTTGCACATGTACCACATTTCCCGCGCCTTCTTTTGGCCGACAATGCGCGCCAAGTAGGCGGTGCCGAAGCCGGGATCGACGGAACCCATTTTCGGGCCGACCTGGCCGAAACTGGCGTTCTCCGACGCGATGGTGAAGTCGCAGAGCGTTGCCAGAACGTTGCCGCCGCCGATGGCATAGCCTTGAACCCGGGCAATGACCGGTTTGGGCACGTCGCGGATGATCGTGTGCAAGTCTTCGACCGGCAGTCCGACCATGCCGCGGCCGTCATATTGGCCTTCATGGGCCGATTGATCGCCGCCGGTACAAAATGCGCGATCACCGGCGCCGGCGAACACGATGACGGAAATGTCGGGGTCCCAGCCGGCCTTGTTGAAAGCGTGGATGAGTTCTTCGCAGGTCTGCCCGCGGAAGGCATTCATTACCTCGGGCCGGTTGATGGTGATCCGGGCGACGCCGGCTTGGCATTCAAAGAGAATATCTTGATAGTCCATGTCGTCTTTCCCTAGTGATGGAATTTGAAGGCGGTTCGGCACGCGCGCCCAGCTGCCGCATTTGGTTGGATTTTTTATGACAATATATTGATATAAATCAAGAGTAGGCCGAAAACATTTTATGCATTCAGGTTTTTGTTGATATTTTCAATTATCGGATATATATGGAAAAAAATCGTAGTCCGGCTAATAGCTCGATATTGAGATTGAAAGACGATTGATAAATGACAGGTCGTAAATGACGGATCGCCAAGTTTCAATACCAGCGCCGGCGGAACTGGCCAACAGGCTGTTTTTTCGTTTATTCCAAACCGCCAACGTGCTGCAGACCCAGGGGACACGGGCCTTGGAGCGCTACGCGGTGACATCGCATCAGTGGTCGGTGCTCGGTGCTTTGTCGCGCCCGCAAGTGCCGGACGGCATGTCGGTCGGCGACTTGACGCGCTATCTCAGGGTCAGCCGACAGAATTTGACCGGCATTTTGAACCGTCTGGAACGCGCCGGCCACGTTGCGCGCTCGGCCGATCGCCGCGATCGGCGCGCCCGCCGGGTTCGATTGACGCCGCAAGGCGAGCGGCTCTGGCAGGATTTGACGCCGGCGATTTTTCAATTCTACGACGGCGCATTGCAGGGTTTTTCTTTCGACGACCAGGTCGCTTTCCTAAACGGCTTGAACAAGCTGCAGGCGAATATGAGCGGCCGATCGCCGGCCCTTGAAAGTACGTCAGATCAGCTGCCAAAAGGCGATGACGGCAAGGGCGGCGCTGGTTAGCAGTCCGCAATAAGGCACCCATAGCGGCAGAACCAGGCCGTCAGTGGCGGCGTCGCTTTGTCGGCGAAGAGCGATCAGCGACAGGTTTACCAGCGCGAAGATCACCAGCGTGACCAGCGAGGTCAGTTCCGCCAAGGTGACCAACGGCAGCCCAAGCGCCAGGCCGCAGGAGAACAGGGTGACCGTGACGGTCGCGGTAAGCGGCGTCCGTCGTCCGGCATGGATGCGCGCGAATAGCGGCGGGATCCAGCCTTGCGAGGCCAGGCCGTAGAGCACGCGCGCTGCCATGATGATCTGCACCATGGCACCGTTGACCACGGCGACCATGGCAATCGCGCTAATCGCCGCGGAAGAGGCGCCGGTTGTCCGCTCGAACAACAACGACAACGGCGCGTCGCTGGCGGCGAGGTCAGCGACCGGTACCATCAAAACCGCGATCACGATCAGGCCGAGATAACAGAGCGTGGTGATCACCAGGGTGGCGATGATGGCGATCGGCATGGTGCGCCGAACATCTTTCACCTCCTCGGCGACATTGACCATGTCCTCGAAGCCGATGAAGGCATAAAACGCCAGCACCGCGCCGCCCAGGATGGCGAGCCAGGGCGCTGCCTCCAGCGGCGGCAACAGATCCGGCAGGCGGCTAGCGAAGTCGGTGAGGGCGCCGCGCCCGCCCCACATAACCGCCAGCAGGCCGCCGACTTCGACGATGGTCGCGACCGCCGCTACCATCACCGATTCAGCGATGCCTAAAACGGCAATCGCGCCGAGCAGGGCGAGTAAACCGGTAATGACCAGCCAGCGCGGCAGGTCAAAGAACTCCGCCAAGTAGCCAACGAAACCTTGGGCGATGGCGGCACTCGACACCGTACCCGCGGTGACCACCAGCAGGCCCACCGCCAGGGCCAGGTGCTTTGACCGCAGACCGCGATGGACATAGACCGCTTCACCGGCGCTCACCGGAAAGCGCGCGGCCAGTTCGGCGAACGAAAACGCGCTGAAGGCGGCGATCAGCGACGCCAGAATGAAGGAGATCGGGGCATAGAGCCCGGCTTCGGCCGTGACCTTGCCGACCAACACATAGATGCCGGCGCCGACGGTCGTGCCGACGCCGTAACATATCAACAACGGCAGCGACAGGCTGCGTTTGAGGCCCGCGGGCGATGGCATGGTTTGCTCCGCCTTACTCGGTGGTCAACACGGCGGCGCCCTGCAGTCGGCCGCCTTTCAAACGGGCCAGGGCTTCGTTCGCTTGGGCAAGCGGCAGCGGCTCCGTCGCGATGTGCAGGGGCACCGTCGCCGCCAAATCGAGGAAGGTCAAGCCGTCGGCGCGGGTCAGATTGGCGACCGATACGATTTTCCTTTCGCGCCACAAAAGCTCGTAGGCGAAACTCGGTATGTCACTCATATGAATGCCGGCGCACACCACCGTGCCGCCCGGCCGGACGGCGGCCAACGCCGCCGGCACCAACGCGCCGACCGGCGCGAACAAAATCGCGGCATCCAGCAAATCCGGTGCCGGCTTGGTCGACGGACCGGCCCATTTGGCACCGAGCCGGCGGGCAAACGCTACCGCCTCGTCGTCGCCGGGGCGGACAAAAGCATAAACCTCTCGGCCCTGATGGGTGGCCACTTGGGCGATGATGTGTGCAGCTGCGCCGAAGCCATACAGGCCGAGCCTGTCGGCGTCGCCGGCCATGGACAAGGCGCGGTGGCCGATCAGCCCGGCACACAACAACGGCGCCGCGGTGACGTCGTCGAATGCCGCTGGCAGCGGCAGGCAATAGCGCTGGTCCGCAACGGTATAGTCGGCATAGCCGCCGTTCAGCTGATAGCCGGTAAAGAGCGCTTGTTCACACAGATTTTCCTGTTCCCCCCGGCAATAGCGGCAGGTCCGGCAGGTCCAGCCGAGCCACGGCACGCCGACCCGGGCGCCGACGGTCAAATCCGTCACGCCGGGACCGGTCTCGACCACGGTGCCGACGATTTCATGGCCGGGTATCAGCGGCAAGCGCGGCTCGGTCAAATCGCCATCGACGACATGCAGGTCGGTGCGGCAGACGCCGCAGGCCTTGACGGCAATCAGAACTTGGCCTGGCCCGGGCGATGGTACAGCTATTTGCCGATGCACCAGCGGCTCGCCTTGCCGCTCCAAAACCATCGCCCGCATAGTACTCATGGTGCGGCAACCAATGGCCAAATGTCGCGTCGGCGGCTTCGTGGATTACGCGCCGCGCGCGTAGGGCCGAATGTAGCCAAGATGATCCTCAACCTTGCGGACTCCTTCCGCGTTGCGCGCCGCGACCAGCATGGCGTCGCGCTCGGCTTCGGATTCAATCCAGCCCCACAAATCGACGACGCCATCCTTGACGATAACACTGGGCCCATGCGTGACCCAGCCGGCATCATAGAACGTTTTCACTAGATCCTTGCGGATGATCCGGTCGCTGACCGCCGGCGTCTCGCTATGGCTTTGGGTTGCCAGTGCGTGCAGCAGATTGGCCCGGCTGACGATGCCGACGAGTTTGCCGTCGTGTACCACCGGCACCCGTTTGATATGGTTCTTTTCCAGTAGCCGGGCAATGTCGGCGATCGGCGTATCCTCGGCGATCCAAATGACTTTTTTGGTCATGACATGCTCGGCAAGGCGGCCGTGGGTCTTGACGAACTCGGCCGCATCGGTCGCCCGGTCGGCCATGAAGGTGAGCCACCAGGACCGGCTCCGGCTACCGTCGTCGCGCAGCCGATGGATCAGATCGCCTTCGCTGACGATGCCCAAGATTTGCCCGTCGTCGTCGACCACCGGGACGGCGCTGACGTTATACTCCATCAACACCCGTGCGACGACTTCGACCTCTGCCTTAGGGCCGACGGTCTTTACGGATCTGGTCATAATATCTTGCGCCAGCATCACACTCTCCTTTTTACATTCCACCATCACGGCCGAACGCGCCACCGTTTGAGTCAGCTTCAATTAATGACGTGGTTACGGAATGGCCCGCTTCAAGCCTTTCGGGTGAAAGCGAGACAACCTGTCGCAGGTGGCTGTTATCGAGGCTCCGCCGGTCTCGGGCGCAGCAATAGGACCGGGCTTTTGATGGCTGCGATGGCGCGATCGATCTCCTGATCCGTCTTCGCGTCGCCGGTGGCGCACAACACCAGCAACGACGGGTGAATATCCGTGACGGTTTCCGTCAATGCGTTCAGGGCATCGCCCAAGGCCAGGAATTCGGCATCCTCGCCGGCCTCCGTCAGCAATGCCGGTTGCAGCGGCATCGCCGCCGGTGTCAGCAAAACGGTGAGGAGCCGGCCGGTCGCCGATGCCAATCGGCCGGCCAGGGCGAGCCCGCGGCCGGCATGGTCGGAGCCGTCATGGCGCACCGTAATCGGCCCGCTCTGCCCGGCCTCGCCTTGTCCGACAAACAAAACGGCCGGGTGGTCGGCGATACCGTGTGCCCTACTACCGAGACGGCTTCTTAGGTGCTCGGCCGGCCTGGCCTTGCCGATGCAGAGCAAGTCATTGACCGACGCCGCGGCTATCAGCTCGTCTTCCACCGACCCGCGCGTCACCGCGAAATGCCAAGATATTTGACGCCTGCCGGCGGTGTGTTCGACGGCACGCCGGGCTGCCGCGGCGCGCAGCCGCAGTTGCTGTTCGACCCCGACCCGGTTTATGGCGCGTTCCTGGCCGCCAAGCGGGGCAATGGCCGTGGTGAACGGCAGCGCCGCGAGATTGAGCAGGTCGCTGTCCTCGACGAACATGCCGCTCAACTCGCAATGCAGGAGTTCCGCCAGGCCGGCCGCCTGATCGAGTGCTGCAAGCGAGTTTGAGGAGTTGTCGACCGCCACCAGAATGCGTTGGAAGCGGACGAAATCGTCGGCCGTGCTCATGCGCCTCTGTCCTGCTTGTCGGGCCCGGCGCCGAAGGCGCGGCGGGCCTCGGCGTAGCGATCCAACTGCGTTTGCACCAAGCCGTTCACGGTATCCGCTCCATAGCCGCCGGCGGCGTCGGGCTCACCGGCCGGCCGGCCGGTCAACAATTCTATGCCCTGGTCGATGGTCTCGATCGGGTAGACATGAAATTGACCGGCGCGCACGGCGTCGACGACGTCCGGCCGCAGCATCAGATGCATGACGTTTGACGAGGGAATGAGAACGCCTTGTTGTCCGGTCAGGCCGCGGGCCTTGCAGATATCGTAGAAGCCTTCGATTTTCTCGTTGACGCCGCCGATCGCCTGAACCTGCCCGTGCTGGTTGACCGATCCGGTAACCGCCAGCGATTGATTGATCGGCAGATTGCTCAGCGCCGACAGGATCAAATAGAGCTCTGTCGACGATGCGCTGTCGCCGTCGACGCCGCCGTAAGACTGTTCGAATACGATGCTGGCCGATAACGACAGCGGCCGCTCGGTGGCGAAGCGCGCGGCCAGGAACGCCGACAAGATCAGCACGCCTTTGGAATGCAAGGGACCGCCGAGCTCGACCTCGCGTTCAATGTCGACCAGCTTGCCGGCGCCGAGGCTGGTGCGCGCCGTGATCCGCGTCGGCTTGCCGAACCGGAGATTGCCGATTTGCAGGACCGAGAGGCCGTTGATTTGGCCGACCATGGCACCATCGGTGTCGATCAGCACGATGTCGCGGGTGATCGATTCCTGGCTGCGTTCGCGCACCCGGTCGAGGCGCCGGATTTGGCCGTCGATGGCGCGTTGCACGTGGCCGCCGTCGATGACCGGCTGGTCGGATTGCTTGGCCCAGTGGTCGGCTTCGCACAACAGGTCGGCGATCAGGCCGATCCGTAGTGTCAAGCGCTCCGCGTCATCCGCCAACCGGGCGCCGTGTTCGATGACCCGGGCAACGCCTTGGGGGCTAAGCGGCCGCAAATCTTGGGCCCGGGCGGCGGTGCCGATCATGCGGGCGTAGAGCGCGGTGTTCTCCGCCTCCCAATCCACCGTTTCCTCGAAATCCACCGCCACTTTGAACAAGTCGCTGAATTCCGGATCCGCCTGACTGAGCAAATAATAAAGCCGCCGGTCGCCGATCAACGCCACTTTGACATTGAGCGGGATCGGTTCCGGCTCCAAGGATACCGTGCTGATCAAGCCATAGGCTTGCTCCGGCAATTCGATGCGTACTTCGCCGGCTTTCAAGGTGCGCTTCAGCGATTCGTAGGCATAAGGATTGGCCAAAAGCTTGGCCGCGTCGAGAATGAGATAGCCGCCATTGGCACGGTGCAGGGAGCCGGGCCGGATCAGCCCGAAATCCGTGATTAGCGCCCCCATCTGCGGCATATGCTCGACCCGGCCCAGCAGGAAGGCATGGGCCGGATGGTTGTCGTAGATCACCGGCGCGCCGTGGTCGGGCGCGTTCTCGACAATGACATTGACTTCATAGCGCCGGAAGCGGCCGTCCGGGCGGCCGTCGCGCGCCAGCGCCTCACCGGGCCCGGCCGCCGCAGGCGCGCCGGGGGGCGCCTCGGCCGATTGCAGGAACATGTCGGAGTTCTCGAGGAAATCGGCACGCAGATCGTGCAGGAACGTGATCACCGCGGGCACGTCGGAAAACCGCGTGAGCAAAGTCTTCAGGCAATGGCCGATGGTATAATCGGCCATCTCACGGTTGATGTCGCGGATCGCGCCGCGCAGTTCTTTCTGCCACTGCGGCACATGCTCCATGATCGTCTGCAACTCCTTCTGGAGTTCGGCGATGTCGGCTTGAATGCGTTGCCGTTCGGCTTCGCTTAGTTCTTTGAAGGCGGCGGGCTCGATGACTTTGCCGTCGCGCTCCGGCGCCAAGGCCATGCCCATTGGCGTTTGCACCAACGTGATGTTTTTCTCCGCCGCCCGCCCGCGTAGATCCTCGAATGCGGTTTCCTGCTGCTGCCGGACCGATTCTTCGACTGCGCGGCGTCGCGATCGATATTCCTCGCTTTCGAGCACCGTCGGCAGGTCGGCTTTGAGGTCGTCGATCAGGTCGGTGATCAGGCGCCTGAGCTCGACGGCGCGGCCGGCCGGCAGCATCAAGGCGCGCGGCCGGTGCTGCTGGTCGAAATTGTGGACATAGACCCAATCCGGCGGCGTGTCTTCGACTACCGCCTGCTTCTTCAACAGCCGCTCGGCCAAGGTATGGCGGCCGGAGCCGGCCGGCCCGTGCAGAAACAGGTTATAGCCGGGATGGCTGATCGTGGTGCCGAAGGTCAGCGATTCGATCGCCCGTTCCTGTCCCGGCGGAATTTCCAACTCGGCCAGGTCCGCCGTGGTCTCGAAACTCAGATGCGAGAGATCGGCTTTTCGGTAAAGCTTGGCTGCGTCTAGCGATTTTACGCTCATGGTTTCCGCAATCCTGAAATTGGCCGGTTCACGTCAGCTCACCCTTTGGTTGGTATCGGCCGCGGCTGTCTCCGACGGCGGCGTCAGCCGGGCGGCATCGCCGAGACAGGCTTGGATGGCATCGAAGTCGAGCGATTCCTCGGTCTCCAACCGTTCGATCAGCCGCTCCATGCCCGCCTTGTTTTGCCGCAACGCTTGGCCGGCGGCCTCATCGGCTTGGCCCAACAGCCGGCGGACTTCGACGTCGACTTCATGGGCCGTGCTTTCGCTGAATTCCCGCGGCTGGCTGATATCGCGCCCGAGGAAGGGATGTTCTTCGCTTTGGCGCAGATCGAACGGGCCGATCTTGTCGCTCATGCCCCACCGGGTCACCATGGCGCGCGCCAGTTTCGTCGCCCGGGCGATATCGTCGTCGGCGCCCGACGAGGCATCGCCCAACAGGGCGAGCTCGGCGGCGCGCCCCGCCAGCATCACCGCCAACTGATCCTGGAGATAGCCTGCGGGCAAGGTATGGCGTTCTTGCGTCGGCAGCATGTGAGTGCCGCCGAGCGTACGCCCGCGCGGGATGATGGTCACCTTGTACAGGGGATCGGCATTGGGCAGGACGTAGGCGACGACCGTGTGGCCGGCCTCATGCACGGCAAGGCGGTGATGCTCGTCCGGCTGTATGGCCATGCTGCGCACCGATCCCATCATGACTTTGTCGCGCATGTCGTCGAAATGGCGCATGGAGATCTGACTGGCATCCTCGCGCGCCGCCGCCATCGCCGCCTCGTTGCTGAGGTTCTTCAGATCGGCACCGGAGAAACCCGGCGTCGCCGCGGCGATGGCGCCCAGGTCGACGTCGGGGCCAAGCGGCTTTTTCTTCGTATGAACAGCCAAAATCGCGGCGCGCGCGTCCTTGTCCGGCAGTTCCAGGGTGACATGGCGGTCGAACCGCCCGGGCCGCAACAGCGCCGGGTCGAGCACGTCCGGGCGATTGGTCGCGGCCAGGACAATGACTGTCTCGTGGCCGGAGAAGCCGTCCATTTCCGACAGGATCTGGTTCAAAGTCTGTTCGCGCTCGTCATGGCCGCCGCCGAAACCGGCACCCCGCACCCGGCCGACGGCGTCCAACTCGTCGATGAAGATGATGGCCGGCGCCCGGGCTTTGGCCTCTTCGAACATCTTGCGCACGCGGGAGGCGCCGACGCCGACATACATTTCGATGAATTCCGACGCCGAAATATGAAAGAACGGCACCCCGGCTTCGCCCGCCAAGGCCCGCGCCAGCAGGGTCTTGCCGGTACCGGGCGGACCGACCAGCAACACCCCGTGCGGCGGCTCGGCGCCGACCCGGTCGTAGCGGTCCGGCGCCTTCAACAGATCGACCAGCTCCGACACTTCCTGCTTGGCATTCTCCTGCCCGGCAACGTCGTCGAAGGTCACCTGACGGCCCGATTTTTCCTGCTGTTTGGCGCTGCCGGTGAGGAACTCCGAGGCATCGCGGCCGCCGAAATTACCCGACATGTTGCGGTACATGCGGTTCATGAAGAACAGATAGAAGCCGATCAACACCACCCACGGCAGCATGCTGACAAGCCAGGAGGCGCCGCTGTCGGCCACAACCACGACGTCGATCTTCTGGGCTTCCAGCGCCGGTAAGAGCGCCGGGTCGCCCATGGCAGGGATGGTGGTCTTGACCTGCTTGGCCGTGGTTTTGCCGGTCTTGTCGGTGATCTCCGACTTGAGCTCGGCGACAATGGCGTCGCCGGTCAAGGTCACCGCCGTGACCTCGCCGTCGGCCAAAAGCGTCTTGAATTGGCTATAGGCGACGGCCGCCTCGGACGCCGTCCGCTGCCATTGATTGCTGTAAAAGAGCAGCGCCAAGACCACCACCAGGCCGACGAAATAGGGCAACCATTTTTTGATTCTGTCCGGCATGGGCGGTGCGGCCTCCAACGCAGCGATTGCTCATAGGAACGTCCAACATGTTGATCCTTCCGGCAACAAATGCAAGGTAGGTCGTGGAAGGAGCCCGTCCATGCGTTTGATCGGCCGCCACGCCTCACCCTTTGTCCGCCGGGTGGCGGTGACCCTGCAGGTCTACGACCTGCCCTACGAGCATCTTAGCGTCACGCCGTTCGGCGAAGACCGGGCGCGCCTCGCCCGCTTCAACCCGATCGGCCGTGTGCCTGCTCTGGAACTCGACGACGGCGAGATGTTGGTCGACAGCGCGGTGATCCTCGATTACCTGGACCAAACAGTCGGTCCTGACAGAGCCCTGACCCCACCAACAGGCCCGGCCCGGCGCCGCGTCCTCTCATTGCTGGCCGTCGCCAACGGTACAAACGAAAAGCTCGTCGCCGCGCTCTACGAGCGCCACTTCCGGCCCGCCGACCGCCAACACCAGCCGTGGATCGAGCGCTGCGAGGCCCAAGTGATCGACGGCTACGCCTGGCTCGAGCAGCAATTCGAAGGCGACTGGCTGACCGGCGCAGAGATGACCCAGGCCGATTTGACCTTGGCGGTGTTCTGGCTGTTCGGCCAGGCCAAGCGCCCGGGCTTCTTCGGCCGCATGACTTGCCCGCGCATCGCGGCTTTGAGCGAACGGCTCGGCGCGGCGCCGGCGTTTGTGGCGACGATGCCGGAGGAGGAAACTTTGTCGCGGGATCTTTCGCGGCGTGTCTGAGGGCGGCTGATCTTTGATGATCCCACGAACAAAATTCTACGACTTTCGCAGAGGAAATCTCGCAGGGATACGGATAGGATTTCTCATTTGCATTCGACGGATTTGCGGGCGGGGTCCCGGGTTCGAATTGGCTGCTTACTTTCGAGTTCGCTATTTCCACTGATGACGATCAAATGTCTTTTCGCTCGTAAGGCGATGCAGTTGACGAGCAAAATCAGGTTCCGTCTGCTCCGTAGGGTCACCTTTCACGCTCGATTTCATTCGACACACTGTGACAGAATATCGGACAGTCATTCATTCAAGACATTATCTTGTTTTCCCTTTTTGTAGGCGCCCCCGATGCGTGTAGTTGACGAAACAGATTCTGACTTGAGGTCTATGATTGAGGCGGATTTCGATGGGTTGGGATCAGACTATGCGTTTCCTCAGAAGCTGGTAGATTGGCTCCATTTCAAGGCGCGACAGATACCGGTGCGGCCTCGACAGGTAGCAATGTCCGATCAGGTCCGCGTCAAACAGGGGCAATACACTGCAATTGGGAGAATCGTCGAGAATTTGGTTTCCGGAGCCAATATGGAACCGTGGTTGAGTGGTTCTGTACAGAGGCTAAAGGAACATCCCAAGGCTGATCTGTTGTTCAACGATTGGAAGATTACCCATTTTCATATTGGCAATGTTTTCGTTGCGCGAAACAAAGTACGACGAACTCGCAATCTACTGTTCGCATATATCACAGACCAACGGGCTGTATTGCTCGACATCCAACCACATGGCACGTGGACAATGCAGAGTATGTTAGAAATCCTTCTTGAAGTGAGTCCGTCAGATATGGAGAAAAGCGAACTCATGGGTGTCCTTCCGCCGGATAGCGCACTAACCGCTGACGAGATTTACGAAATGAGGCAAGCTGGAATGACGGCCCCAGTTGTGATCGCCGGGCGCGTTTTCAGCCCACCAGGCCTTGGTATTTCGACATCAGGCCACTCAGTTAGGCTCACTAATTACGCAGCTGACCTCCTCAATTTCGGTTCCAATACGACGGAAAAAATTTCCAACAATCAGCTTCCAGTGGCACTCATGCGAGCGATATCGGTAAACCTCGGTCAACCTGTGCGTTTGGGACTTCGCATGGACAAAGGTCAATTCGTTTTATATGACAAAAACCGAAATATGGACCTATATTCTATGCCTGTCTTACAATAAGTTCTCAGTCTGTATCGAATTTCGATCCCAAGAGGAGCGTCATAACAGCTCTGTTTTATGCTTTGCGTAGTTTTTTCCATTTAGACAGTATGAATGGTTCAATATCAGTGTTCAGTGCCATCACATGTGAAACTGCAGAGGAAAGCGTCGAATGATTTATTTGTGCTGCCAACGTCTTTCTCGGCTTCCTTCGAACCCGCGTTCGAACTCTTTTGTCATGTGAGGCAAAAAACACACGAAACGGCGAAATCGGCAGGGCAATAAGTTGCCGAGGATCATCCGCATTGAACGCACATGGCAAATCTTCTTGACCTGTTGACGACAGGAGAGGTCTATCGCTCACTACGAGTTGGTGCGGATGGGTATTTGACGTCCACCAAATCATTTCCTCAACTGATCGTTTGGCATCGGCATCGACGATTACATCAACCATCAGTTTTCGAGCCATATCCTCAACGTAACCCGGTTCGTGTTTTCTTGCCCATTCAGATAATGTTGGGGGATCTTCATCAGCTTTGGCGGCTTCATATTCAGAGGCATCTGTATCCAACCCAGCATAGAATCCGGTTGTCATTTGGGACAGAGCTTCAGGGGTGCGCGCCGGTAATGAAACCAAAAAAGCGGCCCATGCAAAGCGTTGGTGAGGTGTAAGATCTCTAACTGAGCCGGATTCAAAAGACTGTAAAGCCAGTGCTGCCGGTTCATCGACCAGTGGGCCAAAAAATTCCTCTTCAAAAAGGAAGGGGTTCCCTGGGTTAATAGTTTCCAAGGTATAGAGATCGATTTCCCGACATACGGACTTCGAAGATGTCCTGGATCGCCTTAATACTGGACCGTCATTTACTTCGTCGGTCCATCCATAAGGCTGTAATTTGTGATCTTTTCCAAGCCATCTGTTAAGTGCGAATCTAGGATAGTAATGTTGTTTCTGCTTCTTCATTCTGTCCCGCCGAATCTAAGACCAGACTAACACTCCCAAATGCCGCAACAATGCCACGTGCAGTCTCAATCCCCCTCACAGCTCCACAAACCCCCGCTCGATCAGCTGCCGGTGCACCTGGTTGGTGCCCTCCCAGATGTGGCATATCTTGGCGTCGCGCATCAGGCGTTTGACGCTGAAGTCGCGGCAGTAGCCGTAACTGCCGTGCAGCTCCGCTACGTCAAATCCGATGGCCGTGGCGGGGTCGCTGGCTTTGAGCTTCTGCATCGAGGATTCGGTGGCGACGACAGTCTCGCCTTCGTCAATCAGGCCGCAGGAACACTGGCGTCGCCAAGTGCCTTGTCGTCCCATTAGCTTTTCATGCTGCGTTCCTATTAGCTTATTGTGTCCAAATAAAATCCCCCTCACCCCTCCACAAACCCCCGCCCAATCAGCTGCCGATGAACCTGGTTCGTGCCCTCCCAGATCTGGCAGATCTTGGCGTCGCGCATCAGGCGTTCGACTCGGAAGTCGCGGATGTAGCCGTAGCCGCCGTGCAGTTGCACCGCGTCGGTGGCGGTGGCCATGGCGAGGTCGCTGGCTTTGAGCTTCAGCATCGAGGATTCGGTGGCGACGTCGGTTTCGCCGTCGTCGATCAGTTGACCGACATGCCAGAGCCAGCGCTGGCAGAGCGCGAGCTCGGTCGCGAGGTCGGCCAGCATGAACTGGATGCCTTGGAAATCGATGATGGCGCGGCCCGATTGCTTGCGTTGGTTGACGTAAGCCGTCGCGTCTTCGAAGGCGGCGCTGGCGATGCCGAGCGCGTGGGCGGCGATGCTCGGCCGGGATTTGTTGAGCGCGGAGAAGAGGAGGGGGAGGCCGCCGCCCGGTTCGCCCAGCAGGTTTTCGCGCGGCACCCGGCAGCCTTCGAAGGCGAGGGCGGCGGTCGAGGAGGCGCGGATGCCCATCTTGTCCTCGGTGCCCAGCACCTTTAGGCCCTCTGTGCCTTTTTCCAGCACCAGCGCCGAGATCGGGGCCTTGGGCCCTTCGATTTCCGACCATTTGCCGAATACCACATACAGATCGGCGACGTCGCCGGTCGTAATAAAAGTTTTGCCGCCGTCGATGACGATGTCCGTGCCGTCCGGCGTGAACCGGGTCACCATGCCGGTGGCGTCGGAGCCGGCATTCGGTTCGGTGATGCAGAGCGAGGCCAGCGCGCCTTCGGCGACCCGCGGCAGGAACCGTTGCTTCTGGTCTTCGGTGCCGAAATCGATCAGCGGCTTCATGGCGTGAAACGTGGTGCCCCAGATGATGCCGGTGGCGGCACAGGCTTTCGACAGTTCCTGCATGGCGGCGAGGTAGGCGACGTAGGAAAGGCCGGCGCCGCCATAGGCCTCGGGCACGAACACGGCGTTGAGGCCGAGGGCGTTCAGGTCCTCAATGTTCGCCCACGGGAATTCGGCGCTTTTGTCGTAATCGGCGGCACGCGGTTCGATTTTCTCCCGGCAGAGCGCGCTTAAGCTGTCGAGCATCAGGCGCTCGGATTCCGAGAGTTCGGGGACGGCCTGAAGTCGCTCGAACACGGGGCTCATGGACGGACTCCTATTGATTGATGGTTTGGCCGCCGTCGATGGTGATCGTCTCGCCGGTTAGGAACGGTAGGTCCTCGGTGAACAGCGCCCCGACCAGCCGCGCCACTTCCTCGGGCTCGCAGGGCCCGCCGGTCGGAATCCGGTGTTTAAGAAACTTGCGAAAGGCCTCGTTGGCCATGTAGTCGCGGTTCAAGTCGGTGGCGACAAAGCCTGGTGCCACGTTGAGCACGCGGATGCCGTCGCCGGCCCATTCGACGGCGAGGCCACGGGTGACCGACGCGGCCGCCGCCTTGGACGCAGCATAGGCGAGGTTGAGCTTGACGCCGAGATGCTCGAAGAACGAGCCGATGTTGACGATGGTCGGCCTTGTCCCCGCCTGCAAGTGCGGATAGGCGGTGCGGCAGACGACATAGAGCCCGGTAACGTTGGTGCGCAGGACCCGGTCGAAATCCGCCGTGGCGAAATCGGCACTCGGCCCCTCCAGATGCAGGCCGGCATTGTTGACGACACCGTCTAGGCGCCCGGTTTTGTCGACCAAGGTCGCGATCGCTGATTCGATCGATTGGTCGGATAGGAGATCGCAGGCGACGGGGATGAGACGGTCGGCAAGTTCGCCGGCTTCGCGGTCCTGCATGCCGACGCCTTGGCGGCTCAGGCAGCCGACCACGAAGCCGCGCTTGGCCAGTTCCTCGGCGATCGCCGAGCCGATGCCGCGGCCCGCGCCGGTGACGGCAATCACTTGGCTCTCGGTCATGGTTCAAGCGTCCTTGAACTTAGGCTTGCGTTTTTCCAGGAACGCGGCGGTGCCCTCCGCGGCATCCTCGGTCTGGAAGGCCAAGGTGTTGAGGTCGGCCTCGATGGTCAGGCCTTCGTCGAGCGGCACCGTGGCCGCGCGCTGCACCGCTTCGCGGGCGAGCTTCAGGACCGGCAGGCTGAAGCCAGAGAAGGCGCGGGCAAAATCCATCGCCGCGGCGATCGCATCGCCGTCCTCGATCAACCGGTTGATCAGGCCGATCTCCAGGCCCTCTTGCGCCTCCACGGTGCGCCCCGACATGACCAATTCCAGGGCTCGGGAGGGGCCGACCAGCCGCGGCAGTCGTTGCGTGCCGCCATAGCCTGGAATCAGGCCGAGCTTGATTTCCGGCAAGCCGAACTTGGCTTTCGCCGTCGCCAGCCGAAAGGTGCAGGCCATGGCGAGTTCCAGGCCGCCACCAAAAGCGTAGCCGTTGATGATCGCGATCGAAGGAATAGCCAAGCTATCCAGTTTGGCGAAGGTGCGTTGGCCGAGAACCGCGCCGTCCCGGGTCGCGCTGATCGACCGGCCCATCAGTTCATTGATGTCGGCGCCGGCGCAAAATGCGCGTTCGCCGGCACCGATGAAAAACACTGCCCGCGCGTCGCCGGCGGCGGCTTCATCGATGGCGGCGCCGATCTGGCCGACGATGTCGAAGCTCAAGGCGTTGAGCGCTTCCGGCCGGTTCAAGGTGATGAGCGCGAATTCCTCGACGCGCGTCAGTTCCACTTCCATGGTTCCGGTCTCCTATTTGTCGCCGCGCCAGCGGATGGGCTCGGGCTTAAGTTCGCCGTCGGCGACGGATTGGGCGAGGGCGCGTTTCAAGATCTTGCCTGACGCGGTCAGGGGAAAGGCGCTAAGGCCTAAGAAATATTCCGGCATGTCATACTTGGAAAGCCCGACCGCGTTTAGATGGGCCAACACTTCGGGTCCGGTGGGGGTCGTGTCGCCGTCGGCGAGGATCGCCAGACAGACTTTTTCGCCGAGGCGGTCATCGGCGACCGCGAAGGCGGCCGCCTTGGCGATCGCCGGGTGACTGACCGCCAGATCCTCGATCCGCGTCGGGTAGATGTTGTGGCCGCCTCGGATGATCATGTCCTTCAAGCGGCCGGCGATATGCAGGCAGCCCTTGTCGTCGAGCCAGCCGAGGTCGCCGCTCAGGAACCAGCCGTCGTGGTTGAACGAGGATTCCGTCGCCGGTTGATTGTCGAAATAGCCGAGCATCAGGGCGGCGCCGCGGCCGCCGATTTGGCCGACGATACCGGGTGCCGCCGGCCGGTCGGCGTCCTCGCGGTCGAAGATCTTGATCTCGTAGCCGGCGCCGGCGCGGCCGCAAGAGGTGACGATGGTGTCTTTGTCGTCGTTGGGCAGGGTGTATTGGTGCGACGAGTTTTCGGTCATGCCGTAAATGTTTTGCGGCATCACGCCTTGGGCCAGGAACGCCTCCGCCGTCGCCGGCGGGATCGGCGCGCCGGCCATGTAGAACACGCGAACGGCGCCGAGTCGGTCGAGGCCGCGGCGGCGCTGGTCATCGAGAATATCCATGGCATGGGTCGGCACGCCCATCACGTAGGTGGCGCCGGTCTCCAGCAACCAGTCGAGCGGGTTGGCGCTGGGCGGCAGGTCGTTGATGATGAATTCGGCGCCGGCGACCAGCGCCTGGGCCAGACCGACCCAGGCGATGTGGTGGCTGAGCGGGCTCAGCGACAACAGCCGGGTCGCGGCATCGTGGTGCCAATCGGCGACCAGCGCCCGGGCGTTGGTCAGAAGCGTGTTGTCGGAATGCATGACGCCTTTCGGCTTGCCGGTAGTGCCGGAAGTGAAGGCGAGGTAGCAGACCTTGTCGGGCGATGGGACCGGCGCCGGCCCGGTCGCCGTTGTCGGCAAGGCCATGGCTTGTCGTCCCGGTTCGAGCGCGATCACTTGGTTCAAGCCATCGAGATCGGCGACGGTCGCGGCCGCGTCAACGCGGTCGCCGTCGGCGCCGTGGCCCGGTTCGTACAGGAATGCGGTGGCTTGGATTTCGTCCAGCAAATGGCTTACTTCCGCCGTCGTGTAGTTCACATGCAGCGACGGATTGCAGACATAGCCGTTGCGCGAGGCGGCCAGGAAAGCGACCACCACCTCGACCCGGTTCGACGCCCAGATCGACAGTCGGTCGCCGCGGCGCAAGCCACCCTCGGCAAGGGTTGCCGCGAAGCCATCGACGGCAGTCTTCAACTGGTCCCACGTCAGCCGCCGGCCGCGGTCGCGCAGCGCGAAGGCCGCGCCGCGCTCTTTTGCATGATCGCTCATCAGCCGATAGCAGCTCTGTTCGCGCCACAGGCCGGCCGCGTAATACGCCGCCGCGGTCGCCGGGTCATGCAAAGTCAAAATCGGTTTCATCGGCTCTGCCGGGGAACGGAAAGTGCCGCCATTCTGGTCCGGCCGGCTGCCGGCCGCAAGGCGGCCGGGCCGATGGCTAAAGTCGAAGCCCCGTGCTAAGGATCTCGCGGGTGCGGTGGACAGGACGGGTGTCGCGATGAGCAATGCTGATGCTTGCGGGATCTTAGCGATCTGGAACGATTGCGATCCGGCGATGCGGGCGGATTATGAGCGTTGGTATGTGCGCCAGCATTTGCCTGAGCGCATCGGCGTGCCCGGCTTCCGCTACGGCCGGCGCTACGAGGCCGTCGAGGCGAAAGCCGAGTTTTTCACCTTCTACGAAGTCGATGGTCCCGCCGTTCTAACCTCGGCCGCCTATCTCGAACGCCTCGACAATCCGACAGAATGGACCGAACGGATCATGCCGCACTTTAAGAACTCGGTGCGCACCGTTTGCCGACGGGTCGCGGCGGTCGGCATTCATATGGGCGGCCATGTCGTGACCGCCCGGTTTTCAGCGCCGCCCGAGGCGGCGATCGGTGGTGTGGTCGAGCGCTTGAGCGACGACCTGTTACCGCGGCTTGCCGAGGATTCGGAAGTCTGCGCCGCGCAGATATGGGCCGCCGTGGCGGCGCAAACACGGGAGAATACGCGGGAAACGGCGCTGCGCGGGCCCGACGCCCAAGTCGACGCGGCGCTCATCGTCGAATTCACCCGTGCCGCGCCAGCCCGCCGCGCTTTCACCGACGGCGCTATCGCCGAAGCCCTGATGGCCGCCGGTGCCGCGCCGGCGCCTCAGCTCGATCTTTACCAATTTCTCTGTATGCATCCGCCGTTTGCCGCCGATTTCGGCGATTCCGCGAGGCAAAATGATTAATTAACGCAAGACTGCTACTGGATTGATGCTTGATGCCCTGTCGGTCCAGAAGAAGGCAGTCCCGAAAATGAACGAAAGCCTCATTCGCGAGCAAATCATGGTGGAATCCGTAGCGACACAACCCTTCGACGACCAAAAGCCAGGAACGTCGGGATTGCGCAAGAAGGTCGCCCATTTCCAGCAACCGCATTATCTGGAGAATTTCGTTCAGTCGATATTCGATTCCCAGGAGGATTGCCGCGGCGGCACCCTGGTGCTCGGCGGCGACGGCCGGTTCTATAACGACGAAGCCATCCAGACCGTCGCCCGCATCGCCGCCGCCAACAATGTCGGCCGCATCCTGATCGGCCAGGACGGCATCCTGTCAACCCCCGCCGCGAGCGCGCTGATCCGCAGCCACGGCGCCTTCGGCGGCATCATCCTGTCGGCCAGTCACAATCCGGGTGGGCCGAACGGCGATTTCGGCATCAAATTCAACACTGCCAACGGCGGACCGGCACCGGAAGCGGTGACCGACGCGATCTATGCCCGCAGCAAGGTCATCGACCGATACTACATATACCGTAGCAAAGAAATTGATGTCTCCCGGTTGCGGCAGCATACGATCGGTGCCACGACCATCGACGTTGTCGATTCGACGGTTGAGTATCTGGCGCTGATGGAAACGCTGTTCGACTTCGACCGGATCGCCGCCTTGTTTCAGAGCGGCGGGCTGTCGTTTCATTTCGACGCGTTGCACGCGGTCACCGGTCCCTACGCCAAAGCCATCTTCGAGGGTCGGCTTGGCGTCCCGGCCGGCAGCATGGTCAATTGCCGTCCGCTTGCCGATTTCGGCGGCGGTCATCCCGACCCCAACCCGGTCCATGCCAAGGCGCTGATGCGGCGAATGGCGGCGGCGGATGCGCCGGATCTCGGCGCCGCCTCCGACGGTGACGGTGACCGCAACATGATCGTCGGGCCAGGCCAATTCGTTTCACCGTCCGACAGTCTGGCGATCCTAGCCGCCAATGCCCATTTGATACCAGGCTACAAAGATGGCTTGGCCGGTGTGGCGCGATCCATGCCGACCAGCCGCGCCGTCGACCGGGTTGCCGCGGCGCTCGACTTTCGGTGCTACGAGACGCCGACCGGCTGGAAGTTCTTCGGCAACCTGTTGGATGATGGCCGCATTACGCTCTGCGGCGAGGAAAGCGCCGGCGCCGGCTCCAACCATGTGCGCGAAAAAGACGGACTCTGGGCGGTGCTGTTTTGGCTGAACATCCTGGCCGCGCGCGGCGAATCGGTCGGCGACATCGTCCGTGACCATTGGCGCCAATTCGGCCGCACCTATTACAGCCGCCACGACTACGAAGGCATCGAAAGCGATCGGGCCGAAGCCTTGATGGACGGCCTACGCGGCCGCCTCGGCGATCTCGCCGGACAGAGATTTGGCGCGATCTCCATCACGACGGCCGATGAATTCAGCTACCGGGATCCGGTCGACGGCTCGGTCAGCCGTAACCAAGGCCTGCGCCTTCACGGTGATGACGGCGGCCGGGTGGTATTCCGCCTGTCGGGCACCGGCACCGAAGGGGCGACGGTCCGCGTCTACTATGAATCCCACGAAGCCGACGCGGCGGCACAAGACAAAGACCCGCAAGATGCGCTGGCCGGATATTTCCAACTTGCCGAGCAGGTCGCCCGCATTGGTCATTTCACTGGCCTCGACCGGCCATCCGTGGTTACTTAGCACGGATTAAGGAGGCCGCTTGCAATGTCGGCAAGGAACAGCACGATACCGGCGCCGGACCAAACGTCCTCGATCAGCGACAGCGCGGCGTGGCAGGCGCTTAACGCCCATGCCACGTTGATGGCCGACGTGACGATGCGGGAATTGTTCGCGGCCGATCCTGACCGTTTCGACGACTTTTCGCTACGGCTCGGCGACCTGTTGTTGGATTTTTCCAAAAACAAGATGACCCGGGGAACCCTGGATTTGCTGGTCGACCTGGCGGAAACCGCCGATCTCTCGACCTGGACCGAGCTTATGTTCACCGGTGCCGCGATCAACGCCACCGAGGATCGGTCGGTGCTGCACACGGCTTTGCGCAATCGGTCGGGCGAGCCGGTCATCGTCGATGGCGAGGACGTCATGCCGGCGGTCAATGAAGTGCTCGGCAAAATGCAGCGTTTCTCGGCCGCGGTTCGCGACGGCACCTGGCGCGGCCATACCGGGCGTCGTATCCGCCATGTGATCAATATTGGCATCGGCGGTTCCGACCTCGGGCCGGCCATGGTGACCGAGGCGCTGTCGGCCTGGCATGATCCGGCGATTACGGTCGGCTTCGTATCGAACGTCGATGGTGCCGACATCCGGCGCGCGCTGGCCAGCCTCGATCCTGAGGAAACGCTGTTTATCGTCGCTTCGAAGACTTTCACCACCCAAGAAACCATGACCAACGCGCATACGGCGCGGGACTGGGCTTTGGCCGCATTGGGCGATGAAGCGGCGATCGCCCGGCATTTCGTCGCGGTGTCGACCAATGAGGCCGAAGTCAGGGCGTTCGGCATCGATCCGGACACCATGTTAGAGTTTTGGGATTGGGTCGGCGGCCGTTATTCACTGTGGTCGGCCATCGGCCTGTCGGTCGCGATTGCCGTCGGCTTCGAGAAGTTCGAAACCTTGTTGGACGGCGCCCATGCCATGGACCGGCATTTCCGTAATGCGCCGCTGGCCGATAATCTGCCGGTCGTCTTAGGGCTGATCGGCATCTGGAACAGCAATTTCCTCGGCGCCGAAAGCCACGCGGTGATTCCCTACGACCAAGGCCTCGCGCGCCTGCCGGCGTTTCTCCAGCAGCTCGACATGGAAAGCAACGGCAAAACCACGAACCGCGACGGCGCCGCGGTCGAGTACCAGACCGGGCCGATCCTTTGGGGGGCGCCGGGAACCAACGGCCAGCACGCGTTTTTCCAGCTGCTGCATCAAGGCACCCGGCTGATTTCGGCGGATTTTCTCTGCGCCGCCAACTCGGGCTACCCGGGCGGCCGTCATCACGCCATGTTGGTCGCCAATTTTCTGGCCCAGACCGCCGCCTTGATGCGCGGCAAGACCGCATCCGAGGCCGAGGCCGAACTCTTGGCCCAAAGCATGCCGGCCGCCGAAGCCCGGCTTCTCGCGCCGCACAAGACCTATCCCGGCAACCGCCCGACCAACAGCATCGTCGTGCCGCACTTCGATCCCTATCACCTCGGCGCCGTCATCGCGCTTTATGAACACAAGGTGTTCGTCCAGGGCGTGATATGGAATATATATTCCTACGACCAATGGGGCGTCGAGCTCGGCAAGGAAATGGCCGGCCGACTGCTGCCGCTGGTCGAAGAGGGAGCCGATTCATCCGCCGAAGACAGCTCTACGGTCGGTCTGTTAGCGACGCTCCGCTCCTGGGTTGAATAATCTAACGCTGATTTGAGACGCTGTTGTAGATATCACGCATTGTTTCGCCGATGCGGTCCCAGCGGTGCACGTCCAGCACGTGTTGGCGGGCGGCCTCTCCCATTCGTTTCAAGCCGGCGCGGTCCTGGTTGCCCTGGCGTAGAGCTTCGGCGATCCCTGCGATGACCAAATCGGTCGAGCCGCTGGGAATCTTGAAGCCGGCGCCGGCCGGAACCATTTCGTGCGTTGCGCCGATATCCAGGCATAGGATCGGCAAGCCGATATGCATGGCCTCCAAAATCACCGTCGGCGGCCCGTCGCGCAATGTCGGCAGGGCGAAAAGATGCGATTGCGCCATCAGCGCGTAGAGATCGTCCCGAGTTGGCAGGTGGCCGAGGAATTCGACTTTGTGGGCAACGCCCAAGGACTTCGCTAGCTCTTCGAGATACGACTGGTAGCGGCCTTCACCGGTGACGCTGAGCCGCGCATCGGCCCCGGTTTGCCGGACAAAATCGGCAAAACCACGGATCAGCAGGTCGAAGCCTTTCCAATGAACCAGTCTACCGCCGGTGACTACCCGAAAGGTCGGATCGTTGATGGCGGCATTGGCGAGGCCGGCGCCGGCCGGGAGTTCGTCGTCGCTGGTGCCGAAATGGACAATCGCTTCGGCCCGGACGCGGTGCCGCGCCGCGATGCCGTCCAGGCCTTCATGGGTATAGACCAGAATGCGTGACGCTCGACGCATGGTGCGGCGCACCAGCGGATCAAACCGCTGCAACGAATCCTGCAGCAGGACCCGGCGCCGTTCGTGCTTTGCGGCATAGGCCGGCAGATCCAGGGCCGGTTCGGCCGGCATCTTGTGGGTGCTGCCGCCGACCGGGCCCCAGATAAACGGAACATCGACAAAAGCAAGGCCGCTCGGCAGCCAGTCGGTGCAAAAGGTGACGTGCTGGCAAAGATCGAAACTGCGGCGCTTGGTGAGCCGCCGGGCAAAGAAAATCAACCTGAGCTGCCAAAGATAATAATAGGACAGATGGTGCTCCGGCGTGCCGAAATAGAGCGGATCCAGGAATTGCGGCAGGCCGAGAAAGTGGAACCGCAAGCCGTCGACTGGCGCCGCCGACAACGCTTCTTCGATCTGTTGTCGGAACTGGGTAACGGTGACGACGTCGACGTCGATGCCGTTTCTTGCGGCCTGGACGGCGAAGTTCCAACCGACGCCCCGTTCCGATCCGCTGTCCGGGGCACAGGCAAAGGCGCTGATCAGCAGTCTCATCGTCGGCTCGCCCTTGCCTTGCGGCGGTGTTGTCTATCGGCCTGCGGGGGCGCTCAACGGCCGCTGCCGCCGAGTGCGCCGGTGCCGAGGGAGCGCGGATCGCGCAGCCGCCAGCCGCCGCTTTCGACTTGATGCAGGAAGTCCTGGACAAGTTGGTTGAACAATGCCGGTTCCTCGAGGTTCACGGCATGGCCGGTTTGCGGCAGCATGACCAGGACCGCCGACGGCACGGTACGCTTCAAAAAGAGGCCGGCATCCAAACAAGGTTCGTCCTCGTCGCCGTTGATGATCAGCGTCGGCACGGTCAAGTCGCCAAGCGCATCGGCCAAATCATAGAGCGAGGGCCGGGCTTGCTGTACACCGCGCATCGTGCGGGAAGATCCCTCCGAGGAATGCTCCGCCATGCGGTCGACAAATTCCTGCCAGCCGCGCGGGTCCTTGTTCTGGAACTGCACGCGGGTTGGCCCGAGCGTGTAATCGGCGGCGACAGCGGTCATGCTTTCCGTTGCCAAGCGGTCGGCCATGGTCGCGGTTTCGGCCTTGAAGCCTTCACGCTGGTCGGGCTTGGCGCCATAGCCGCACCCGCCGACGGTGAGCGACAAGGCGCGGTCCGGATAATGCAGTCCGAAATGCAGCGTCGCAAAGCCGCCCATGGAGACGCCGACTACGTGGGCGCGGTCGATGCCGAGCCCGTCCATGACCGAACGAATGTCGTCGCGGGCGCGGTCCTGGGAATAGGCTGCGTCGTCGGCCGGAACCGCCGACGGCGGATAGCCGCGGGCGTTATAGGCGATGCAGCGGTAGCGCCGGGAGAAATAGCGCATCTGCGGCTCGTAGCCCCGACAATCGTCGGCGAATTCATGAACGAATACCAGCGGCAGGCCGCTGCCGGATTCCTCATAATAGAGCCGAACGCCGTCGTCGGTCGTGAGATCAGGCATTACGCGTTTCTCCTTCTTTATCGCTTGCTCGTGGCGTCGATGATGCCGCAGCCTTTCAGCACCAGCTGGGTGATGGTCTCAGCAGCGTCTTCGAAGTCGGCGTCGGTCAATTCGCGGCGCCCCATGACCGCCCGGACTTGGGCATCGAAATCGGCATAATGTTGGGTCGAGGCCCAGATCAGGAACAGCAGCTTCACCGGGTCGACCGGATCCATGCGGCCCTGGGCCGCCCAGGCGCGCAGCACCGCCGCTTTGTCGTCGACCAGCGCCTTGAGGTCTTTGGCCAAGTAATCGGCGAGCACCGGCGCGCCGGAAATCACTTCATTGGCAAACACCCGCGAGGCCAGAGGCTTGTCGCGGGCCATCAGGACTTTGGCGCGGACGTAGCCGGCCAGCGCCGTTGCCGGGTCGGCGTCCGGCATGATCTGGGCAAGCGGCGCCAGCCAGAGATCAAGGATTCCGCTCAGTACCGCGCGATAGAGCGCTTCCTTGGTGCCGAAGTAATAATGCAGATTGGCCTTGGGCAGGCCGGCGCGGGCCGCGATGGCGGCGGTGGTGGCGCCGGTGAAGCCCTGCTCGGCGAACACTTCCTCCGCCGCCTCAATGATCCGCGCCCGATTGCGGCGCCGGATTCGGCCGCCTTGGTTCTGTTCGCTGTCTTGTTGGTTGCTTTCCAGCATGGCGCCCAAGCGTTGCATTGATCCGCGCCATTCAGCAAGGGCAGGCCCACGGATTGTAAAAACTTGACCGATCGGTCAAAATTTGTCTAACGTTTTGCTTGGCGGCAAACGCACGCTAAGCCTATCTCTATCAAGAACTAAGGAGAGGCGACTATGGCCGACGGTCCCGATATTGCGGCAGGCCGCTTGGACACGGACCTTTACGACGCGCATTTCGGCGACGTCGCCGATCCCCTCGACCGTGGCGGCGCCTTGATCGATGCGGCGCGCTGTTACTTCTGCCATGACGCGCCCTGTATCGAGGCCTGCCCGACCGGCATCGATATCCCGGGCTTCATTCGCCGCATCGCCACCGACAATGTGCGCGGCGCGGCGCACGAAATCCTGCGCGAGAACATCATGGGCGGCGCCTGCGCCCGGGTCTGTCCGACCGAGATCCTGTGCGAGCAAGCCTGCGTCCGCACCACCCAAGAAGACAAACCGGTGCGCATCGGCCTACTGCAGCGCTATGCCACCGATCGGGCCATGGATGATCCGGACTTCCAACCGTTCAGCCGCGCTCCCGACACGGCCAAACGGGTCGCCGTGGTCGGCGCCGGCCCGGCCGGGCTCGCTTGCGCCCATCATTTGGCGCAATGCGGCCATGCCGTCACCGTCTTCGAAGCATTGGCCAAACCCGGCGGCCTCAACGAATACGGCATTGCCGCTTATAAAGTGGCCGACGATTTTGCCCAGCGCGAAGTGGCCTTCATCCTGTCGATCGGCAACATCGGCATCCAATACGGCCGCCGGCTTGGCGACAATCTATCGCTTGCCGAGCTGCGCCGCGATTTCGACGCGACGTTCCTGGGCCTTGGGCTCGGCGACACCCGCCGGCTCGATCTACCGGGCGAGGACCTCGGTGGCGTCGAAGACGCGGTCGATTACATTGCCCGGCTGCGGCAATCGGCGGATCTCTCGGCCTTGCCCGTCGGCCGGCGCATCGTGGTCATTGGCGGCGGTAACACGGCGATCGACATCGCCATTCAAACCAAGCGCCTCGGCGCCGAAGATGTTAGCATCGTCTACCGGCGCGGGCCCGAGCAGATGTCGGCGACCGGCCACGAGCAGGAATTCGCCCAGGTGAACGGTGTCTCCATCCGCCATTGGGCGCAGCCCGTGGCGTTGCATGGCGCCGACGGCCACATCCGTGGCGTCGAGTTCGAGTATACCGAGCCAGACGCGAGCGGCCGTGCCGCCGGCACCGGCGAGACCTATCGTTTGGAGGCGGACATGGTGTTCAAGGCGATCGGCCAGACCTTCTTGCAGGCGGAGCTTGCCGGCGCGGACGGCGCGCTCGACATGGCCGGCGGCCGCATCGTCGTCGACGACAACCGGCGGACGTCGTTGGCCGACGTCTGGGCCGGCGGCGACTGCATAGCCGGCAGCGACGATTTGACGGTGGCCGCGGTGCAAGACGGCAAGATTGCCGCCGCCGCGATCGACCGTTCCTTGCAATCCGGAAGTTGAAGGAGGCGCATATGGCCGACCTCAGGTGTGAGATTGGCGGCGTAAAATCGATCAATCCTTTCTGGCTGGCGTCGGCGCCGCCGACCGACAAGGAATACAACGTCGTCCGCGCCTTCAAGGCCGGCTGGGGCGGCGCGGTTTGGAAGACGCTGGGCGAGGATCCGCCGATCGTCAATGTGTCCTCGCGCTACGGTGCCGCCACCTACAACGGCACGCGCGTCGCCGGCTTCAACAACATCGAGCTGATCACCGATCGACCCCTGGACATCAATCTCAAGGAGATCAAGCAGGTCAAACGCGATTGGCCCGACCGCGCCATGGTCGTGTCCTTGATGGTGCCGTGCGAGGAAGCCAACTGGCAGGCCATATTGAGCGCCGTCGAAGACACCGAAGCGGACGCCGTCGAGCTCAATTTCGGCTGTCCCCACGGCATGTCGGAACGCGGCATGGGCTCCGCCGTTGGCCAGGTGCCGGAATATGTGGAAATGGTGACGCGCTGGTGCAAGAGCCTGACGCGCATGCCGGTGTTCGTGAAACTGACGCCCAACATCACCAACATTCTTGGGCCCGCGCGGGCCGCCAAGGCCGGCGGTGCCGACGCCGTGTCCCTGATCAACACGGTCAATTCGGTAATGTCGATCGACCTCGACCACATGGCACCGACCCCGCTGGTCGGCGGCAAGGGCACCCATGGCGGCTATTGCGGCCCGGCGGTGAAGCCGATTGCGCTTTATATGGTGGCGGAAATCGCCCGCGATTCGGAGTGCGCCGGTATGCCGATCTCGGCCATCGGCGGTATCTCCGATTGGCGCGATGCCACCGAATTCATGGCCTTGAACGCGGGCTCGGTGCAGGTCTGTACCGCGGTCATGCATAAGGGCTTCCAAATCGTCGGCGACATGATCGACGGCCTCGGCCATTGGATGGACACCAAGGGCTACAAGACCTTGGGCGATTTCCAAGGTGCCGCCGTCGGCAACGTCACCGACTGGCAATATCTCGACATGAACTACGAGACCCTGGCGGTGATCGACCAAAAGGCCTGCATCAAATGCGGCCTCTGCCACATCGTCTGCGAAGACACCTCGCACCAAGCGATTCGCGCCAGCCGCGTAGACGGCGCCCGGCGCTATGAGGTGATTGACGCGGAATGCGTCGGCTGTAATCTCTGCATGCATGTGTGCCCGGTCGACGACTGCATTTCCATGGTCGAGGTCGACAACGGCAAGCCCTACATGAACTGGACTCAGGACCCGCGCAATCCGATGAGCGGCAAGGCGGCGGAATAGCCATGTGAAGAAAAGTCCTTCGCTACGCTCAGTGTACTTTTCTTCAGCTGTAATAAAGCGTTAGCGCATCTTGAGGCGGCTCGGCGATGCGCTAACAAGTATTTCGTTTGCAACACATTGAGCCTTTCAGGCCCAATGTGTTGCGGAATCTGATTATGACCGAAGGTCATGATCAGTCAGAGAATGATCAAATCAGGCCGCCGGGCCGCCCCAAGGTCTGATTTGGCATTATTACCCGGCAAAAAGTACACTGAGGCGAAGCCGAAGGAATTTTTGACGATCGAAAAAAGGCAACAACGATGGCAGATAGCGACGCGACGGCACTCAAGAACCTAAAAGTCAATGGCGAACGGCTATGGGACAGCCTTATGGAAATGGCCAAGATCGGCCCCGGCGTGGCCGGCGGCAATTGCCGTCTGGCCTTGACCGATTTCGATCGCGAAGGCCGCGATTTGTTCGTCCGCTGGTGCAAAGAGGCGGGCTGCGAAATAACGATCGACAAGATGGGTAACATTTTTGCCCGGCGACCGGGCCGCAATCCGGATCTGCCGCCGGTCGCCACCGGCTCCCATCTCGACACCCAACCGACCGGCGGCAAGTTCGACGGCGTGTTCGGCGTCTTGGCCGGGCTGGAAGTCATCCGTACCTTGAACGACAACGGCATCGAGACCGAGGCGCCGGTCGAGGCCACGGTCTGGACCAACGAGGAAGGCTCGCGCTTTGCCCCGGCGATGGTCGCATCCGGTGTTTTTGCTGGCGTGTTCGAACTGGAATACGGCCATTCCCGCGCCGACGCCGACGGCCGCACCATGGGCGAGGAACTCGACCGCATCGGTTATCTGGGCGACCAGGAACCCGGCGCCCGTCCGATCGGCACCTTCTTCGAGGCGCATATTGAACAGGGGCCGATCCTGGAAGCCGAAGACAAGACCATCGGCGTGGTCACCGGCGCCCAAGGCCAGCGCTGGTACGAGCTTACCTTGACCGGGGCGGAATCCCATGCCGGCACGACGCCGATGAACCGCCGCCGCGACGCCCTGCTCGGCGCCGCCCGCCTGGTCGAGGCGGTCAACGCCATCGCCATGAACCACGCGCCGGTGGCGGTCACCACGGTCGGCATGCTGGAAGTCAGCCCGAACTCGCGCAACACCATCCCCGGCAGCGTCTTCATGGCCATCGATCTGCGCCATCCCGACGACGCGACGTTGAGCCAAATGGAAACCGAACTGGAAGCGGCTCTGGGCCGCATTGCCGGCGACATCGGCCTGGAAAGCGACTTGGAGAACATCTGGTACTCACCGCCCGTCGTCTTCGATCCGGACTGCGTCGAGGCGATCCGCGGTGCGGCTGGCGACGCCGGCTTCGCCAACCGCGACATCATCTCCGGCGCCGGCCACGACGCCTGCTACATCAACCGGGTGGCGCCGACGGCGATGATCTTCGTGCCCTGCAAGGACGGCGTTTCCCACAACGAGGCCGAAGACGCCAAACCCGACGACCTGGCCGCCGGCTGCAACGTGCTGCTCTATGCCATGCTGGACCGGGCGTCGGCTTAGTTAGAAGGGCGACAGTATTTCGGTGACGTAAAGATGAACGGATTTGCCGAGACGTTTGCGCCAAAGGTCGGCGAATCCTTCGTGATCAAATACCGGGCAAGTTGTCACTGCAACGCGGTGCGCTACGCCGTCTCAGCCGATCCGGTGGATGCAAAGATCTGCCATTGCCGGGTATGCCGGAAGCTGCATGGCGCGCCGATGCAGTGGGCGGCGATATTTCACAAACACCATGTCAGGTTTTCGGAAGGGATCGATCACCTCCGTTTCTTCAACAGCGAACGCAATCGGCATGAGCGAATTCTTCCCTGCAAGGTGAGCTGTGCTCTCTGCGGCACGCCTATTGCGGACGAAGGACGCCAAATGTGGCTCGCTTTTCCATCGCTGTTTGATTTTGGGACACCGCCGAACGCTCCTGAGAGCTTCAAGCCGACCTGCCACATTTTTTACGGCATGCGGATGCTCGACGTGACCGACGGTTTACCCAAGTGGTCGGGCCATAAGGATCGGTCGGCGCTGTTGTAAATGTGAGGCTCTACATCCGCTCCACCGCCACCGGCGTCTTGGCGTCGCGGCTGCGTTGCATGGCGGTGTAGTAGGGCGCGTAACACGGCCGGTTGATGTAACGGCCGGCGCCGCGGACGGTGCGCACGTCGCCGTCCTGGTAGACCACCTTGCCTTGAGAAATCGTCGTGGTGTTGATTCCGGTCACTTCCATGCCTTCGAAGATGTTGAAGTCGACGTTTTGGTGGTGCGTGTCCTTGGAGATGGTGCGCGTCGCCGCCGGGTCCCAGATGGCGATGTCGGCGTCGGCGCCGACCGAGATCGCGCCTTTGCGCGGGTACAAATTAAAAATCTTGGCGGCGTTGGTCGAGGTGATCGCGACGAATTCGTTCTCGGTCAGCCGGCCGGAATTGACGCCGTGGTGCCAAAGCACGTGCATGCGGTCTTCGACACCGGCGGTGCCGTTCGGGATTTGGGTGAAGTTGTTGTGGCCCATGCGTTTTTGCGGCGCGCAGAAGCAGCAATGATCGGTCGCCGTGGTTTGCAGCATGCCAGCTTGCAGGCCGCGCCAGAGCGCGTCTTGGTGATGCTTGGGCCGGAACGGCGGGCTCATCACATAGGCCGCGGCGGTATCCCAATCGGGCTCGCGATAGACGCTGTCGTCGACCAGCAAATGCCCGGCCAGCACCTCCCCGAACACCCGTTGGCCCTCATTGCGGGCGCGGGTGATGGCCTCGAGCGACTCGATGCAGGAGTTATGAACGATGTAGACCGGCACATCCAGCACCTGGGCGACCCGGATCGCCCGGTTGGCGGCCTCGCCTTCGACCTCCGGCGGCCGCGACATCGGATGGCCTTCCGGCCCGGTGATGCCTTGCGCCAATATTTCGTTTTGCAGATGGTAGACTAGCTCGCCATTTTCCGCATGCACCGTGCAAATGGCGCCGAGCTCGCGGGCCCGGCTGAACGAATTCACCAGGGTCTCATCCTCGGCCATGATGGCGCCTTTGTAGGCCATGAAATGCTTGAAGCTGTTGACCCCATGCTCGCGGGTCAAGGTTTCCATGGCGGCATGCACGGTTTCGTCCCACCAGGTGATGGCGACGTGGAAGCTATAATCGCCGGCGGCCTTTTCGGCCCAGCCGCGCCATTCGTGGTAGGCCTCCATGATGTCCTGTTGCGGGTTGGGAATGACGAAATCGATGATCATCGTGGTGCCGCCAACCATGCCGGCGGTGGTGCCGGTATAGAAATCCTCCGACGCCACCGTGCCCATGAACGGCAGCTCCATATGAGTATGCGGATCGATGCCGCCCGGCATCACCTTGCAGCCGCCGGCGTCGACGATCTCGGCGCCGGTCGGCGCCTCCAGGCTTTCGCCGATTGAGACGATCTTGCCTTCTGCCGTCAACACGTCGGCCCGATAGGACTGATCCGCCGTGACCACCGTGCCGCCCTTGATCAAGATCGTCATGGTCTCGCCTCCCGCAATGGCCTGAAAAAAGCTGTCCGTTTGGTCAACATCTTGCCTTATCGAAAGCCCCGACGCCAGCCTAGAATGACCTTGTCAGGGTCACCCCATCCGATAAGATTGTTGACCAATCGGTCAAATCGGTAACCGCGGGAGGGTGGCATGGCGATCGTCAAGGCAGGTCTCATTCAATGCGCGCTGAAAGGCGATACGGATGCCGAGCCGGACGTGATCAAGCAGCAGATGATCGAGGCGCATATTCCGTTGATCGAGGCGGCCGGCGCCAAAGGCGTCAACGTGCTCTGCTTCCAGGAAGTCTTCACGCAGCCCTATTTCTGCCCGAGCCAGGATGCCAAATGGTACGCCGCGACGGAAAAAATCCCGGACGGGCCGACCACGGCGCTGATGCAGGAATACGCTAAGAAGTTCGCCATGGTAATCGTCGTGCCGATCTACGAGGAAGAGATCACCGGCGTCTATTACAACACTGCCGCCGTGATCGATGCCGACGGCAGCTACCTCGGCAAGTACCGCAAGACCCACATCCCGCAAGTCGCCGGGTTCTATGAAAAATTCTTCTTCAAGCCGGGCAATTCCGGCTATCCGGTGTTCGATACCGCCTATTGCAAGCTCGGCGTCTATATCTGCTACGACCGGCATTTCCCCGAGGGCTGGCGGGCGCTGGCCTTGAACGGTGCGGAATATATCGTCAACCCCTCGGCCACCGTCGCGGGCCTGAGTCAATATCTCTGGAAGCTGGAACAACCGGCCTCGGCCGTCGCCAACGGCGTCTATATCGGCGCTACCAACCGGCCGGGCACCGAGCAGCCCTGGAACATCGGCCGGTTCTACGGCAGCTCCTACGTCGTCGATCCGCGCGGCGAGTTCCTGGTCGAGGCGAGCGAGGACCAGGACGAGCTGGTGGTCGCCGACATGGACATGGACAAGGTGCGCGAGGTCCGCAACACCTGGCAATTCTTCCGCGACCGCCGGCCGGAAACCTACGCGCGGTTGACCGATATTTAGTCGTTTCGCCGTTCTGCGGAAAAACGCGCAAATGCGTCGCCGTAATCGCCGTGCCAGCGCGACAGCGGCGGCCGGTTTTCGGTGATATCGCTGGCCGCCCAGAGGATGCGGTCATGGTCCATGGCCGGCGTCACTTCATCGTCCGGGCAGAGGATATAGAAATCGCCCCGGTCGAGCGCCTCGACCAGCATGTTGATCACTTGGTCCGGCAGCCAGGCACCCGGTTTGTGCTCCCGATCGCCGGTGGTGGTCCAGCCGGGGATCAGCAGATGGGCGCTGACTTGGGCGTCCTCGCGGTTGCGCAGTTCGTGCTGCAAGGCTTCGGTATAGGCCTTCACCGCCGCCTTGGTGACATTGTAGGCGCTGTTGCCCGGCGGATTGGTGATGCCTTGCTTGGAGCCGGTATTGACCACCATGGCCGGCGCGCCGTCGGCAATCATCGACGGCAGGAAGGCCTGCACGCCGTTGATCACGCCCCAGAGATTGACGTCGATCGCCTGTTGCCAGTTGTCGCGGGGTGCGAGCGCGGTGCCGCCGGTCCGGGTAACGGCGTTATTCATCAACAGGCCGACCGCGCCGAAGCGGTCGATTACCCTGCTGCGCAGGGACTGTATTTCTTCAATGCGACCGACATTGGTCGCCACCGCCAGCACGTCCTGATTGCCGCCCGGTGCCTCGGCGACGACGATTTCGGCGGCCGCGTCCAGTGTCGCCGCGTTGTCCACCAAACAGACTTTCATGCCGAGCCCGGCGAACCGTTTGGCCGCGGCGAGGCCGATGCCGCTCGCAGCACCCGTGATCACGGCGACCCGGCCGGCGGTCAGCACGGGGTTGCTCATGACGTCTCTCCTGTGGCGGTTGGCGACCAGTGTAGCAGATGGGTCGGGCAGGTCCGGCAATCGCTGGCGCCGAAGCCGGGCAACGGCACGCTGAAGCCGCCGCCGGCCAACAGGTGGACCAACAGATCGCATTCCCGCGCTTCGAGTACGGCGAGCGCGTGGACGTCGGTGGCCACGGCTGTCAGGTGATCCACATGCCAGCGTCGGGCCTTTTGCCGCTTCAGATGTCGCCCGAGTCGCGCCCGTAGGCCGCCCGGCCCGTGCGCGCTGCCGGCATAGACATAAAGACCGGCGCCAAGGCGCCGGCCGGCGAAGCGCGGGATGGTCAGCGCCAGCGGCGCGCCAAGCGTGATCGCCAGGGTGTAGGCACCCGGCTCTGCCGGGCATCGGTCAAGGGTCGTCCGATCGACGGCTATGGCGTTGGCGGGCCCTGCCGCCATCTGGCGCAGCGCGGCGTCCGTTGACCAATCACGCGAGACGGTTACGGTTGGTCTTGCCGAACGGGAGTCATTCTTGGTCAATCTCAGCGCCTTCATTCGCTATCACGCCGCCCGGACGCCGGACCGGGTCGCCTATGTCTACGACGGCCGGCCGACGACATACAACGGCCTGAACCGCCGCATCGCCGGTTTGGCGGCCTGTTTGAAGGCGCGCGGCGTCAGGCCCGGCACCGTCGTCGCCGCCCTGATGAAGAACAGCGCTGCCTTCATCGACCTGTCTTTCGCGGTCAGCCATCTCGGCGCTGTGTTCCTGCCGATCAACTACCGCCTGGCCGGCGACGAGGTCGCCTATATCCTGGCCCATGCCGGCGCCGGCAGGGTCGTCGCCGATCGGGAATTCGAGCAGCTGCTCGACCCGGCCTCGGACCCGATCCTGCTCGGGCCCGCCGAGCAAGCCGATAGTGCCTTGCTGGGCGGCGATCCCGACGCTGCCGTAGAGCCGCAACCCCAAGGTCCCGACGATCTTTTCCGATTGATGTACACCTCGGGCACCACCGACCGGCCGAAAGGGGTCATGCATCGCTACGGCAATTTTTATTGGAAGACCATGGACCATGTGATGGCGCTTGGCCTCGGCGCCGATGACCGGTTGTTGGTGGTCGGGCCGCTCTATCATGTCGGCGCTTATGACTTGCCCGGGATCGCCGTGCTCTGGGCCGGCGGCTTGCTGTCGATCCAACGGGATTTCGACCCGACTGACTCCTTGGCCGCGATCGAACGCGACCGACTGACCGGAAGCTGGATGGCGCCGACCATGTTGAACGGCATCTTGTCCTCGGAGGCGGCCGGCCGCCATGACCTGGATTCGATTAAATGGGTGATCGGCGGCGGCGAGCGCACGCCGGAGCAACGCATCCGCGCCTTCGGTGAGACGTTTCGCCGAGGCCGCTACATCGACGCCTACGGGCTCACCGAATCCTGCAGCGGCGATACCTTGATGGAAGCCGGTCGCGAGATCGAAAAGATCGGCTCCACCGGCCCGGCCTTGGCGCATGTGGCAATCCGCATCGCCGACGACGACGGCGGCGCGCTCGGGTCGGGCGAGGACGGCGAAATCTGTCTCCGCGGCCCGAAGATCACATGCGGCTATTGGCGCGACGCCGAAAAGACAGCGGCGAGTTTCTTCGGCAACTGGTTGCGCACCGGCGATGTCGGTCACCTCGACGACGATGGATTCTTGTACCTAACCGACCGCAAAAAGGACATGATCCTGAGCGGCGGCGAAAACATCGCCTCCTCGGAAGTGGAGCGCGTGCTCTACGACCTGGCCGCGGTGCACGAGGCGGCGGCGATCGGCTTGGCCGACGAAAAGTGGGGCGAGACGGTGACTGCGGTCATCGTCACCCGGCCCGGCGAAAGCTTGACCCTTGACCAGGTTCAGGCCCATTGCCGCGCCCATCTCGCCGGCTTCAAAGTGCCGCGCCGCCTGGTCCTGCAGACCGAATTGCCGCGCAACCCATCGGGCAAGGTGTTGAAGCGGGCGCTCCGCGCCGCGTTGTCCTGACTGCGGCAATCTAGCCGCTGCAATCTTGGGTGAAAAGGCATACATCTTGTTTGGAGACCCGAACAGAATCGAGATGTCATGGGCCAGGTTCAAGACCAATCCGACGTCATCGCGCTGCTTGCCGATCCGGCAAGCCACGGCGGTGAAGCGGTCAGCCGGATCGACACCCACGGCGCCCATGTCTTCCTGGCCGGCGATCGGGTCTACAAACTGAAGCGCGCGGTCTGGTTTCCTTATATGGATTTTTCCACGCCGGCGCTGCGGCGCCAGGCTTGCATGGCCGAACTGGCGCTGAATAGGCGGACCGCGCCCGAGCTCTATCTTGGCATCGGCGCCATCCTGACCGATTCGTCGGGCAAACTTGTCCTGGCGCGTGACGACGTGCCCGACGACGCGGTTGATTGGGTCGTCATCATGCGCCGTTTCGACGAAACGGCGACGTTCGACCATCTCGCCGCCGATCGCCGGCTGACACCGTTGCTGATCGATCGCATGGCCGAAGCGATCGCCGATTTCCACCTTGGGCTGGCGCCGGTGACGGATCCGTCGGCGACGTTGCCGCTGGAAGATATTGTCGAGGAGAACCTGGCCGAACTGGCGGCGGTGCCGGCGATTTTCCCTGCGGCAGAGGTCGAGACGCTGGCCGAACGCTCGCGTACCGCGTTGGCCTCGACAGCGACGCTCAGGGACCAGCGCCGACAGGCCGGCCGCAAACGCCGCTGCCACGGCGATCTGCATTTACGCAACATTTGCCTGATCGACGGTCGGCCGGTGCTGTTCGACGCGCTCGAATTCGACGACCGGCTGGCCACCATCGACGTCCTCTATGACCTCGCCTTCTTGATCATGGATCTGGAGTCTCAGGGTCAGCCGTGGTCGGCCAATCGGCTGTTGAACCGCTACCTGGAACGCACCGCGGACTACGAAGGCCTGGCCGCCTTGCCGCTCGATCTGTCGGCACGAGCCGCCATTCGCGCCAAGATCGGCGCCAGTTTGATTCAATTAGCCGAAGACGACGCTGCCGCCGGCGCCGCGGCGGCCGAAGCCCGGCGCTATTTCGACCTTGCTTTGGCCGTCCTCGTAGTACCGCCACCAGTGCTGCTGGCCGTCGGCGGATTCTCCGGCACCGGCAAGACCACCCTGGCGCGCGGCTTGGCGACGGCCTTGGGCGGGCGGCCCGGCGCCGTTGTCTTGCGGAGCGACGGCATCCGCAAGGCCATCGCCGGTGTCGCCGAGGACGAAACCCTACCGGCCGACTTCTACACGCCAAAGAGCCATGCCGCGGTTTATGCCGCCCTGGAAGACCGTGCCGCCACTGCGCTCGACGCCGGCGCCGCTGTTATCGCCGACGCCGTGTTCGGCACGGCCGCGGAGCGCGACAGCCTGCGCCGCGTGGCCGAAGCCGCCGGTGCCGACTTCGTCGGGCTCTGGCTTACCGCCGATGCCGACATCTTGATCGACCGGGTCACCACCCGGATCGGCGACGCCTCCGACGCCAATGCCGCCGTGGTTGCCCGGCAATTGCAGCTTTTGTCCGGTCCCGACGATTGGCTCAGGCTCGATGCCGGCGGTGGGCGTCAGGAAACCCTGGCCAAGGCAGTGGCCGCCCTTGGCCCGCTGTGCCGGGCGGTATCAGCGCCTGGCGATCCGCGACAGCGGGAAGCGGTCGATTTCGGCCAATAGGGCGACGAAGCGCGCGGCCGCGTTTTCAACCAGCTGGGCGCCGCGCTCGGCATCGGCGTCCGTCGCATTGCCGCAGGCGCCGGACGGGTTCAGGTCTTGCGCCGCCCAACCGATCCTGACCGCGCCGATATGGTTGAGTTGGTCGAATTCGCTGGCCATTTCCCGCGGCAACGGCGTGAAGTCCCGGGCCTTGTCCATGTCGACCAGATCCGGGCGCAGATGCAGCATCATCGAGGTCTCGACGGCCCCTGCATGGATGCCGAAGCGCAGTTCATCGGCGTCGAACAAGTCGCCTTCGGCGCCCAATTGATACCACGAACAGGCGGTGACCATCATCTCGCAATCCAGCCTTAAAGCGCGGGCGACGACGTCGAGCAGGGCCTGTTGGCCACCATGGGAATTAAACAGCACCAGTTTGCGGATGCCGGCGCGGGCCACGGACTGTCCGATTTCGATCCAAAGCCGCGTCAGGGTTTCGGCGCTGATGGTCAGCGTGCCGGCAAAGGCGATGTGTTCGTCGCTTTTGCCGACCGGCAAGGCCGGCAGGACCGTCACCGGCAGATCGTCCGGCATCAGGGCCACGGCCCGATCCAGGATGCCTTGGTTGATGCAATGATCGACGGCGACGGCGAGATGGGGGCCGTGCTGTTCGATGGCGCCGACCGGCAACACGGCGATGACCCGTTCGGAGTCCAGGTCGTCGAAATCCTCGCTACGCATATCTTGCCAAAAACGACGCGGCAGGGCGGACATGGCTGGCCTCCGTTGGATCCTTGCGATAAGCCATCCTGTGGCTAGAGCAAGTTTCGACCATACGGATTCATTTGATGGGTGCAAATCGGCTTTTTCGGGCAGGCGCGGTGCACAGCGCGATGTGGGGCATCGGGCAAGCATCGCAACGCACCCGAAAAGCCGAGTTGCCCCACCGAAGGCCGGGTTCTTTTGCGTCGTGGCGGCTTCGCGCCTCTTATCCGATGTCCCACATCGCATGGCGACGCGCTCATTGCCACGACGCAAAATAATCCCGGTCAAATGTTTCCGTATGATCGAAATTTGCTCTAATGCCGGCACTGATCAAGGGAAGGATTGTGCAATGGATTATGTGACGCCGCCGGGCCTTCATCCGCCGTTCGCGCGCTATAACCACGCGGTCAAGGTGTCCCCCGGCGCGGGCTATCTGTTCGTGTCCGGACAATTGGCGATCACGCCGGACGGGGTCATCCCAGACAGCGCGGAGGCCCAGGCGGACCTGATTTTCCAAAACATCGCGGTGATCTTGCGCCAAGCCGGCATGACCGTGGCGGATCTGGTTCGCATCAGTGCCTTCGTCAGTGATCGCCGGCACATGCAGGGCTACATGACGGCGCGCGACCGCTTTGTCGGCGAACCGCCGCCGGCTTCCACCCTGATGATCGTCGACGGTTTCACCAACCCGCAATTCAAAGTGGAAATCGAAGTAGTTGCGGCGCGCGAACCGTAATGTGACTGTTGAATGGGTGGCAAAATAGCAACGCCTGGATTTTTTTGTTGCCATCATGTCACAGTAGTTGGTAGTCGAAGTATGATTAGGAATCAGAGAGGATCGCGCTGCCCCTGTTGATCGTCGGGCAGTGAGGGATTCGAAAGGGATAGGGTGTTGCACCAATTACGGGGATCGACAATGCGCACAACGATGAAAGCCGCGATAGCCGGTGCTGCCGCGCTGTTGCTGGCGGGCTGCGCCGGCGCACAGCTCAACACGGCAAGAGGGACACAGCCGGCGGGAACGCCGTTCGCACAAAGCCTGTTCTCGGGCTACATGGGATTGGCCGAGACGGAATACGCCGAGTATGACTATGGCGACGCCGACTTTTTTGGCGCCAAAGCCATCGCCACCACCGGCGAGGCCGAGGTACTGCCGGAGGAAATCAACGCACGGAAACTGCCGTCGGATGCAGTCAGCGAATTGACCGACGCCCGCGCGCGGCTGATTGCCGTGCTGGATGCGACCGCGCGCAAGAAAGCCGCCGCTGTCGCCGCCCGCGCCCAGGTCATGTTCGATTGCTGGATGCAGGAACAGGAAGAAAATCGGCAACCCGACGACATCGCCAAATGCCGCTCCGACTTCTATGACGCGTTGGAACTGGCCGAAAGCATAATGGCGAAGAAAAAGAAGAAAGCGGCGCCTGCCAAGAAAGCCCCGGCCGCAATGGCCGTGGATTTCAACACACGGAATTGGGTCATCTATTTCGGTCATAACGGCAAAGCGCTCGACGCCGATGCCAAAGCCGACATCAATGCCATTATTGCCCATTACAAAACCGGTAAGGGCAAAAAGATCAAGATCCGGTTGGGTGGTCACACCGACAGTTCCGGCACGCCCGAGTACAATGTCGGCCTGGCGCTCGACCGCGCCGATGAAGTGGCACTGGCGCTGATCGATGCCGGCGTCATTGCCAACGACATCATCATCCGCGGCTACGGCGAAACCGATCTTGCCGTGGCCACGCCGGAAGGACAGCGTGAAGCGAAGAACCGGCGCGTCGAAGTGGAAGTCGGACCGAAGTAAGCCGACACCTCTTCAGCGTTGAAGACCGCGGGCAGCCGCCAAGGCTGCCCGCATCTTTTTGCGTCGACTTTTTTTGCATGAGAGCAGAGAAAATGGCGGAAGAAATCGTCATCGCCGCGGGCTTTCGCGGGCGACCCGATTCGGTCAACGGCGGCTATGCCGCGGGTTTGATGGCCGATCATGTGCCGGGCGCCGTCGAAGTCACCTTGCGCCGGCCGGTGCCGCTCGAGCGGCCGCTGACCCTTGCCCGGAATGACACGGGTGTCTTGCGGCTTTGTGATGGCGGCGACGAAATCGCGACCGCGGAAGCCAAGCCGCTAGATCTAGACGTGCCCGACGCGCCGGCCCGGGACGCGGTCGTGGCGGCCTGCGCCAATGGCGGCGATTTTGAGGAGCATGTGTTCGACGGCTGTTTCGTCTGTGGTTGGAAACGCTCCGTGGGAGAGGGCCTGCGCGTGTTTGCCGGACCGCTGCCGGACAGCAAAGTGGTGGCCGCGCTGTGGCGGCCCCATGCGGCATTCGCCGACGCCGCGGGCGACAAGGTTGGTGCACGGTATCTTTGGGGCGCGCTGGATTGCCCGAGCGCGCTGGCGTTCGGTCCGGATATCAGCATGAATGTGGTGACCGGCCGCATGCATGGCGTCGTAACCGGGGCCATCCCGGTCGAAGAAGACTGTCTGGTCATCGCCTGGCCGATTGGCCAGGAGCGCCGCAAACATTATTCCGGCGCGGCGATCATTGCGCCCGATGGCACGGTCGCCGCCAAGGCCTTCAACACCTGGATCGCCGTTCGCACCTGAACGCACTGTTTCGCTTGCGGTCGCACAATCCAATTGCCAGGATGGCGCCCTTGGTTTCGCTATCGAGGGTGTTTGAATGACGTCGACCGGTCTCAACCTGCCCGCCGATTCCGCGGCGTTGGATACGGCGTGGATTACCGCCGCCTTGCGCGCCGGCGGTTGCCTCAAGGACGGCGCGGTGAGCGCCGTCGACTGCACCGATCTCGGTGCCGGCGTCGGCCTGACGTCGGAAGTCGTCCGGCTTCGACTGGATTACGAAACAGGCGCCGAAGTCGGCCCGGCCAGCGTCATTGCCAAGCTGCCGACCAAATCGCCGGAAAATCTGATGGTTGCGCGGCAGATGTTTCTCTATGCGCGGGAAGTCGGGTTCTACCGGCATTTGGCGGCGAATTCGCCGATCCGGACACCATCGGTCTATTACGCCGATATCGACGAGCCCAGCCAGAATTTCGTGCTGTTGCTCGAAGATTTGGGCGCGCTCGCGATCTGCGATCAATTGAACGGCGCGACCGCGGCCCAAGCGTTCGTTGCCGTCGAGGATATCGCCCGTTTTCATGCGGCCTGGTGGAACAAAGTCGACGCGCCGCCGCTCACCGAATTCGCCGATGCCGCGGATCCACAGTACGCCAATCTGATTCAAATGGGCTACATGGCCTACCTACAGCCTTGCCTCGAGAAATTCGGCGACCACCTGCCGGCGCCCATCCAGGACATCATGCAGCGCTACGCGCCGACGATCGCCAGCACATTGATGGCCGAATCGAAAAACTACCGGTCGTTCCTGCATGGCGATTACCGGGCCGACAACATGTTTTTCGACATGACCGCCGACAAACCGGAACTCACGGCCGTCGATTGGCAGGTATCCGGGCGCGGCAACGCCCTCTACGACGTCGTCTATTTTCTCGGCGGCAGCCTGTCCACGGCGCTGCGCCAGGAGATCGGCGAGGATTTGTTGCGCCATTACTACGACACCATGGCCGCGGGCTGTGTCGCCATGCCGGATTACGCGGCCTTTCAGACCGACTACAGGCGCATGACCTTGGCCGGCCTGTTGGTCGCCGTCTTCGTTTGTGGCGGCTTCGACCTGGCCAACGAACGCGGCCTCAAGCTGTTGACGGTTGGCCTGAAGCGCTCGGTGGCGCTGCTCGAAGATGCCGACCCGGCGGAATTTCTCGACTAAATCGTTGACCGCTCACATCACCGCGGAATCGTCCGACCTTTGGCCGCGCTCGCCATAGCCGCGCTCCAACGATGTCCGGAAAAGCCGTTCCTTGTCCATATTGTAAGGCGTTTGGTTGATCAGCCGCAGATGACGCCGGCCGATGACACCATCGTCGACGTCGACGTCGAAAATGTTGAGGCAGCACATGTCCTGTTCGAACAGGCCCATCATCTCCGGTCCGTTGCCGGCGAGCCAACTCAGGATGGCCCGGTTAGTGCCGCCGTGGGCGACCAGCAGGAGCCGCGTCCAGCCGCGCTCGACCAGCAGGGCTTGGACGCCGGCGCTGATCCGGCCGTAGAAATCGGCGAAGGCTTCGCCGCGGGCGAAGCGGCTGCCGGGCCGGCCGGCGGTCTCGAAGGCATAGATATACTCGTCCTCGACACAGGCCTCCGGCAGGGCATCGACCGGGCCGGTATGGATCTCGCGTAAAGCCGCGGCGGCACCCAGCGGCACGTCGCGGCCGTTCAGGGTGAGGCGGGCGGTCTGCTCGGTGCGCAACAGTCCGGTATGGCAGGCCCGATCGAACGGTACGTCGGCCAAGACATCGGCCATGTGTTTGGCCTGGGCCTCGCCTTCCTCGGTCAGGCGGACCAGGTCCGGTTCGCCGACCCGGCGGCCCTCGGCGTCATAGTAGCGGACGTCGCCGTGGCGCATGAGATAGACCCGGCGGCGGTTGCGGGTTCCGGGCAGAGCGTCTGGCATAAGGCGATCCTTGCGTGCTATGGGCGCAGGTTGGTATAGGCCGGCCCCATAAGGTCGGGCAAGGCCAGCGAAGGAGAGAGGCGAATGTCGACAGCGGAAATTCTGGTGAACCGGGACCGGCGCGGCGTGCTGACGCTGACGCTCAATCGTCCCGAGGTCAACAATGCCTATAACAAGGCCATGCTGGACCGACTGGACGCGGCATTGATTGACGCGGCGCAGGATACCGGTGTCCGCGCAGTGGTGGTCCGCGGCGCCGGGCGTCATTTCCAAGCCGGCGCCGACTTGACCGAAATGCGGGCGCTCTCGACCGCCGGTGAGGCCGACAATCTGGCCATGTCGGCGGCGACCGCCGGCGCCTTCCGTCGCCTCAACCAACTGCTCAAGCCGACCGTCGCGTTGGTGCATGGCGCCTGTTTCGGCGGCGGCGTCGGCATCGCGGTGTCCTGCGACATTGTCATTGCCTCGATGGACGCCTTCTTCTCCATTGCCGAAGGCCGGTGGGGCTTGGCGGTCGGGCCCATGACGCCGCAACTCAATGCCGCGATCGGCGCGCGCCAGGCGCGGCGCTACGTTTTGAGCGGCGAGCGGTTCGACGCCAAGCAGGCGCATTCTATCGGTCTGGTGCATGGGCTCTGCCCGGATGGCGACCTCGACCAAACCGCGGCACCGATCATCGAGTCCCTTTTACAGACCGGGCCGGACGCGCTCGCTAAGTCGAAACGATCGATTTTAGAGCGGGCCGGGATGCTGATCGACGAAGAAGAATTCCAAGCATTGGTCAAGGCGCATGCGGCAAAGCGGCAATCGGCGGAGGCGGCCGAAGGCCTCGCCAGTTTTGTCGAAAAGCGTAAACCCGCCTGGTATCCCGGCTGACCTGCGGGCGGTTTGACGGGCTGGCCCCGATGGCGTAAATCCTATTCCCAGTTCGAACAGGGAGGGTCGGTCGATGGCGACGGATTTGACGGCTTTTGAGGCAGAAACACGGGCCTGGCTCGAGGCCAATTGCCCGGCCTCCATGCGGACGCCGATGGCTGACGACGAGACCGTATGGGGCGGCCGCAACGCAACCTACAAGAATCCGGACGCCAAGCTCTGGCTTGACCGCATGGCGAAACGCGGCTGGACCGCGCCGACCTGGCCGACCGTTTATGGCGGCGGCGGACTGAACGGCGACGAAGCGGCCGTGTTGCGCCGCGAGATGCGCCGGCTCGGCTGCCGGCCGCCGCTCGCCAGTTTCGGCCTCTGGATGCTCGGGCCGGTGTTGCTGGAGTTCGGTACGGAAGCGCAACGCCAGGAACATCTGCCGAAAATCGTGCGCGGCGAGATTCGCTGGTGCCAAGGCTATAGCGAACCGGGTGCGGGTTCCGATCTCGCCGGCCTGCAGACCCGGGCCGTGGACAAGGGCGAGCATTACCTGGTCAACGGCCAAAAGGTCTGGACTTCCTTCGCCAACTTTGCCGACTGGATCTTTTGCCTGGTTCGGACCGATCCCGACGCGCCAAAACACCAAGGCATCAGCTTTCTGTTGTTCGACATGGACGACCCCGGCGTCACCACCCAACCGATCCGCCTGATCAGCGGCTCATCGCCGTTTTGCCAGACGTTTTTCGATGATGTCCGGGTGCCCAAACGCAATCTGATCGGCGAGATCAATCAGGGCTGGACCATCGCCAAGCGGCTGTTGCAGCACGAGCGCGCGATGATTTCCGAGATCGGCAGCAATGGCCGCGGCGTCAGCCGTTCGGTGGTCGACGCGGCCCGCCATTACGCCGGCGAAAGCAACGGCCGCATCGCCGACCCGATCCTGCGCGACGACGTGGCGCGCCAGGAAATGGATGCCCAGTCGTTTGCGCTGACCCTGAAACGGGCCGCCGCGGAAGCGGAAGCCGGCAATGGGCCGGATGCGGCGTCTTCCATGTTCAAGTACTACGGCACCGAACTGAACAAGCGGAAATACGAACTGTTGGTAGCCGCCATGGGTGAGCAGGGGCTCGGCTGGGAAGGCGAGGGCTTCGAGGATGACGAACTCGGCGTCACCCGCGCCTGGCTCAGGTCCAAGGCGAACTCCATCGAAGGCGGTACGTCCGAAGTCCAGCTCAACGTCATCGCCAAGCGGGTTCTCGGCCTGCCGGATTAGAAAATTTTGAGGAGTGTCTAACGTCATGGCCTTGGCGTTGAACGAGGAACAGCGGCTTCTGGCTGAAACCGCACGTGATTTTGCCGCCACAAAATCGCCGATTACCGAGCTCCGTGGCTTGCGCGACAATGCAGACCCAACTGGATTTTCCAAGGCGTTGTGGCGCGAGATGGCCGACCTCGGCTGGGCCGGCATTGCCATCGACGAAGCCTATGGCGGCGTCGGCTTCGGCTATTTCGGGCTTGGGCTGGTCCTGCAGGAGACCGGCCGCAGCTTGACCGCGTCGCCGTTGCTCTCGACCGCGCTGTTGGGCGCGACGGCGGTGCAACTAGCCGGCAGCGATCAACAACGCCGGGACATCTTGCCGGCGATCGCCGCCGGTGACCGTCTGATGGCGCTGTGTGTTGACGAAGGGCCGCGCCATCGGCCGGACCGCATGGCGCTGACCGCGACCCTCGCCGAGGGCGGTTATCTGTTGAATGGTGAGAAGACCCTGGTGCTGGACGGCCATGTCGCCGACCAGTTGATCGTTGCCGCGCGCAGCGACGAGGGCGCCTCGGGCCTCGACGGCATCACGCTGTTCCTGGTCGATGCCAACGCGGCCGGTGTCGAGCGGGTCCGCACCATCATGGTCGACAGCCGTAACGCGGCACGCATCCGTTTTCACAACGTCGCCGTCGATCAGGCGGCCATGCTCGGCGAACTGCACCAGGGCGGCCCGCTGCTCGACCGCATTCTGGATCACGGCCGCATCGGCTTGGCCGCGGAAATGCTGGGTGGCGTTTTGGAAGCCTTCGAGCGCACCATCGCCTACCTGAAAATGCGCGAGCAGTTCGGCGTGGCCATTGGTTCGTTTCAGGCGCTGAAGCATCGCGCCGCCGTCATGTTCAGCGAAATCGAACTGGCGAAGTCGGTGGTGCTGGATGCGCTCTCGGCCTTGGACGAGGGCCGCGACGACACCGCCGCCATGGCGAGCCTCGCTAAGGCCAGGCTGTCGGAGACGTTTTCTCTGGTCGGCAACGAGGCTTTGCAGATGCATGGCGGCATCGGCATGACCGACGAAGAGGAAATCGGCTTCTTTTTGAAACGCGCCCGCGTCGCCCAAGCAACCTTCGGTGACGCGGCGTTTCATCGCGATCGTTATGCGGCGATCGCCGGCTATTGACGCTTCTGTCCGTGTAGACACCATCAAATGACGAAGAAGGAGACGGGCCATGGCTCGATTGGACGGCAAACGGGCGATTGTGACCGGCGCCGGTAGCGGCATCGGGCGGGCCAGCGCCCGGCTGTTCGCCGCCGAAGGCGCGCGCGTGCTGGCGGTCGACAAGACTGCGGACGCGGTAGCCGAAACCGTCGAGTTGATCGCCGCGGCCGACGGCCAGGCCGAAGCGGTCGCAGCCGATGTCTCGTCGGAAGAGGCGGTGCACGATTTCGTCACCAAGGCCGTCAAAGATTTCGGCGGCGTCGACGTGCTCTATGCCAACGCCGGCATCGGCGGCATTCGTGTGCCGCTGTTGGAACAGACGCCGGAGCTTTGGCGCCAAGTCCTGGACGTCAATCTGATCGGCGTCTTTCTGTGTTTGAAGCACGTCGCGGCGCCGATGATCCAGCAAGGCGCGGGCTCGATCATCTGCACCGCGTCGGTCGCCGCCCTGCGGGCCAACGCCGGCGGCAGCCCCTACAGCGCCAGCAAGGCCGGCGTGGTTAGCCTGGTGCAGACCGCCGCCAATGAACTGACCGGCACCGGCGTCCGGGTCAACGCCATTTGCCCGGGATTGATCGAGACCGGCATGACCAAGCCGCTCTTCGATCTCGCCCGCTCGCGTGGCAGCGAAGACCGGATCGGCCAGCTCAATCCCCTGCAGCGCTACGGCATGCCTGACGAAATCGCCCATGCGGCCTTGTTCTTGGCCAGCGACGACGCGTCCTACGTCAATGGCCAGGCCCTGCCAGTCGATGGCGGCCTCTCCAGCACTCACCCCAACGTCGTGCGCCGACGGCCGGGATCATAGATCCCGTTTACCTGTTGGTAACCGGCGCGACGGAAAGTGGGGCCGGGATTAACTGATTTTGGGAGCGGCGCGCGCCGATGCGACTTATTATCAGCGCTTTGATCGTGGTGGCCTTCGCGCTGTGGATGGCCAACACCAGCCATGCCGCAAGCCAAGAAGAAGCCGCGGCACCGGTGCCGGTCGACGTCATGTTGAAGCCGATCTATGCGCCAGTCACGCGCGGCAGATCGGTCAGCCACTACGTATTGTTGGTCGTCCGCTTGACGGTCGATGGCGAGGCCGCCCGCGTGCGGGTGTCGCAATATTTGCCGATCCTGCGCGACCGCTTCATCGCCGACCTCAACGGCCAATCGATCCTGCGCGACCAAGGCCGGGACGGCATCGATTTCGAGGCGTTGGAAGACCGTCTCTTGCACCGGGCCGCGACGGTGCTTGGCAAAGACGTTGTGATGGCCTTGAAAATCCGCCGGAGCTGATCGGTGGCCAAATCGATTTTATCCTGATTGGGCGCAAGCCCGTCAATAAATCCGCAACTGGTTCACTCGCTTTTTGCGACAACGCAGCTGATATCGGCCGCTAACAAGGATTGGCAGAGCGCACGAGCGGTCTTCTCGTCAGGCAAACGCGCAGTTCGCAGCCTAAGTATCTGTTGACCGTCAACCGTTGATTCCCGGATCTCCATTTTCTGCCGGCCGAGCAGATCCGGCGCGGCGCGGCGGAGCCGTGCCAACGCGCTTTCCAAAGAGGCGCGATAGCGATAGGCGCCGAGTTGCACCGCGAATAAATGCTTGTTATCCGTATTTTGTAACACGGCGCGGGCAGGAATCTTGTCGGTAAGGTTGGCTTCTTGCGGGTCGGCGGTAGCCGCAGCCTGACGCGCCGACGGTCCGCCAACCATGCACGCCGAGCCTAATCTGCGAACCAAGGCGCAAACTTCTGCGGCCGTGTTGTGGCTTGCAAAACCGCTTACATTCAATCGGTAACGATCGTCACTGCCGCCATTAAATCTGGCAAACAGATTCTTAACGGCGTCTTGGTCGATCACATCGGTCAAGGCTGAATTGCGACGGGGCTCCAGTTGGATGGTGAAACGCCCCTCTGGCGTCAAGTGGATGGCCGACGACGCCGACACAACGCGTAGCGCGGATTCTTCCGTTACAACCGCTACGGCGGAATCTCTGGCTGGTAGCGCCTCGGCATCTGTTTCAGCAGGTCCGACAGTGATCGACGAGACGGAGGTTTCCGAGCCGGTTGCGATATCCTCCTCGTCGTCCGGTGCCGTCGCCGCGAAGACCAGCCAACTCGCCGACGCAAACGCGGCGAGCGCGGCAAATAGGCCGAACCGACGACGAGAATCCGCCGATGACAACAACTTTTTCACAGGTATCCGGCGCCCAAAGCAGTTCAATTCTTTACGAATTTTAATAGTTGATGCTTAAGGGACCGTGAAAAGGAAAAGGATTGTTAACGATAATCGCCTCATTCGACCATTCAAGAATTGCCAAAATCAACGTTTTCAAAAGAACCGCTTTAGTTTCTATTTCGACGCGATCAGCGCTTGGAAAGCTGGCACCAGGAGCTGGGCGAACGGCAGGCAGTCGTCGATATCGTCGGCTGAATAATGATGCTCCTGGTGCAGCAAGTTGGCTGTGCCAATTATCTGGTCGTCGTGGATCACCAATACGTTGATGGCCGAGCGGCAACCCAGGCGCTCGATCAGCTCATGGTCGAAGAAGGCCCAGCGGATGTCGTCGCGGGTTGGGCCCAGATAGTGGGCACGGCCGATGATCACTTGGCGGAACCAGGGCGTCTCGGCCATCTGTTTGCGGCCGGAGACGGGATAGGCCTCGGGTTCATTGGTATAGACGCGCTCGGCCTCACCGGTGCCGTGATCGAGGATCATCAAGGTGAACAGCTTGTGCCCAACCATTGTGGCCAGGGCGCGGTCGAGGGCGGCGAATAGCGGCGCCGGCTGGCCGGGCTCGGCGCATGCTTGGACCACGGTCTGCAATTGCTGCCAGCGGGCGTCTACGGAAAGGCGGCTCATGAAGCGGTCTCCTTTTCAGCGGTGGCGCTGCTGTGGCGTGGCAGGCGTTCGGGCACCAGGCCGGACGGCTTGAAGCGCAGCACCAGAATCAGCACCAGCGCGATGGCGATCTCGCGAACCGCGGCGGCCTGGGCGCCGCCCAAATCAGGCGCCAGGTCGGCCAAGAACCGCGTCGATTCCAGGATCGCCAGGACCAGAAAGGCGCCAACCACGGCACCGAGATTGTTGCCGGTGCCGCCCGCGGTAAGCGCCAGGAAAATGTAGATCGTAATCAGCGGCCGGAACACGTCGGGTGCGATGAAGGAGGTGTAGTGGCCATAAAGCGCGCCGGCCACACCCATCAGGCCGCCGCCGATGGCAAAGGCCTGGACTTTGAAGACATTGACCGGTTTGCCGGCAACGCGCGCCACCACGTCGTCGTCCCGGATCGCCCTGAGCACCCGCCCGAACGGCGAATTGCGCAAACGATGAGTCAACAACAGCGCCGCCGCCATCACCGCGAGGGCGATGGCGCAGAACAGCATGTTGAACTGAAACGGCGTCAAATCGCCACGCCAGGGCCCGGGAATGCCGGAGATGCCGTCGGTGCCGTTGGTCAGCCAGATCTCGTTGCTGGCGATCAGGCGGACGACTTCGGCAAAACCGAGGGTAACGATGGCGAGGTAGTCGCCGCGCAGCCGCAACGTGGTCAAGGTCAGCAGCGCCCCTGCCAGGGCGGCGGCGACGAAGCCAATCAGGACGCCGACGGCGATCGGCAAGCCGGCGGCGGTCGTGGCGATGGCCGAGCCGTAGGCGCCGACGGCGAAGAAGCCGGCAAGGCCTAAGTTGATCATGCCGGTCATGCCCCAAATTACGTTGAGGCCGAGCGCCAGCAGGGCGTAGATGCCGGCCGTGGCGATGATGGAAATGATGTAACTCGCCATGCTCTAATCCAGACGTTGCCCAAGGATGCCCTGGGGGCGAAAGCTCAGGACCAGCAGAATGGCGAAGAAGCCAACCGCCGACCGATAGGTTGGTTCGAGCACCAGCAACGACATCTCTTCGGCGATGCCGATGGCAAGCGCGCCGACGACGGCGCCGGGGATGCTGCCGAGGCCGCCGAGCACGGCGGCGGCGAAGATCGGCAGGATGACGCGGAAGCCGGTGAGCGGATCGATCGAGGTGTCGAGGCCGACCAGCATGCCGCCGACCCCGACCAGACCCATGCCGATCAGGCTGACCAGACGGCCAATCAGGACGCCGTTGATGCCTTTTAAGCTGGCCAGCATCGGGTTGTCGGCGACCGCGCGCATGGCCTTGCCGATGCGCGTGAAGGCCAGGAATGCGAAGACCATGGCCATGCAGCCTACCGCCACCGCCATGTTGCTCAGTTGTTGCGGCCCGACGCGGATATCGGCGATCCGCCAGTCGCGGTAGATCGGCAGGTCGTAGCCGCGCAAATCGTTGCCGAAACCGAAGCGCACCACGTTCTCCAACAGCACGGTCAAGGCGATCGAGGCGATCGCCGTGGTCAGTGCGCCGTGTGGCCGGAGCGGGCGCAGCACCAGTTCGTCGGTCAAGACGCCGAACAGGCCGGCGACCACGAACGCGGCGGCGACCGCCGCCAGCGCCGGCACGCCGAGGTGAACGTTGGCGATGTAGCCGGCGAAGGCGCCGATCGTCGCGTGTGAGGCGACGGCGAAATTCGGAAAGCGCAGCACCGCAAAGATCGCCGTAAAACCGATTGCCGGCACCGCAAGCAGGGTGCCGGCAACCAGTCCATTGACAAAAAGCTGCGGTATTTCCTCCAACAAGCGATTTGGCCCGCTCAGACGATCTTCATCAGCTCGAATTTGCCTTTGTTGACCTTGTTGAAGCGGAAGGTGGCGGACGAAATGTCGCCGATCTTGTCGAAGTCGCATGGGCCGCTGGCGCCGGCGTAATTGACCTTGCCGCCGCCGGCCAGGATCTTCATGCCGTCGACGGCGTTGTCGACCGCCTCTCCCTCGCCTTGGCTGACCGAGCGCATGGCATCGCGCATGGCGGTGCCTTGTGCCTTGCCGGCGGCCGCGGCCGCCAGCAGCATCAGATTGGCGTGGTCGTAGACTTGCGTCGTATAGGGGTCGACGTCGCTCGTGTCGTGGATCTCCTGGACCCGCTTGTAGGCCGAGGAATTGATGTCGGGCGACGGCGCGTAGGTGCGGACATCCTGGGTCACTTCATGCGGCAGCGCATCAAGCAGCTTGCGGTTGACTGCATAGGCCGGTCCTAAAATGACGCCGTCGTAGCTCGCGCGGTAGAGGTCGCGCAGCACGACGATGGAATCCGGCGTGTAGCCGCCGAGCATCAAATAGTCCGGCTTCTCGCGCAGGATCTTGTCGACTTCGGAACGGTAGGTGGTCTTGTCGGCCTCGTAGATCAGGCCGGCGACGGGCTTGCCTTTCTCGCCGGCGACTTTGGTCATGATGTCGATCGATGGCTGCGCGAACGGCGTTTGCGGGCCGATCCAGGCGAGCTTCTTGGCGCCTTCCGCCAGGATGAACTGTGTAACGGCGGTGATTTGCAGGGCCGCGACCGGCTGTGTACGGATGATGTAACCCTGGTGTGGCAGCTTGGTGATGCTGTCGGCGCCGGAAACACAGGCCAACATGGTCTTGCTTTCCCAGCACAGGGGCGCCACCGCCGTCGTGCAGCCCGAAGCCCAGGTGCCGACAACGGCCATGACTTGGTCCACGTCGATCAGCTTGCGGGCGGCGCGCACCGCCGCTTCAGGATTGGTTTGCGTATCGCCGCTGACGACGGTGATCTCCTGGCCGAGCAAGCCGCCGGCAGCGTTCACCGCTTCGACCACGGCAACCGCGCTTTTGCGCATGGACGGCCCGTAGGAGCCGCCGGCACCGGTGAGCGGGGTCAAGGTCGCAAGCTTCGGAGCGGCGCCTTGTGCACGGACGAGGGCCGGTGCCGCGAGCAGTGCGCCGGCGGCGGCTGCGCCTTTCAAGGCGGTCCGTCGAGTTGGTTGAAATCCAGTTTTGTTCATCGTTGCTCTCCCTTGTTGCCGCGAGTTTTTCATCGCGTCGGTCACGATCTTTGCATCAGCCGCCCAGAAACAGGCGTCGCACGTCTGGGTCTTCGGCCAGCGTTGTGGCTTTGCCGTCGCGCATGTTGCGGCCGTCGACGAGAATATAGGCCCGGTCGGAAATGCTGAGTGCCTCCAAGGCATTCTGCTCGACCATGGCAATCGAAACACGTTTCCGGCTGATCGCCAAGATCGTTTGAAACAAACGGTCGGCCGCCGCCGGCGCCAACCCGGCCGACGGCTCGTCCAGCAACAAAAGCTTCGGCTCTACCATGAGTGCTGTCGCCATGGCCAAAATCTGGCGTTGCCCGCCTGAAAGAGTTCGCGCCGGATGCCGGCGCTTCTCGACCAGTTCCGGGAACTGATCGTAGATCGTAGCCATGCGGTCACGCACCCTGGCCGGTTCCATAAAGCCGCCCATTTCGAGGTTTTCAGCCACGCTCATCGACGGAAAGATGTTCGCTTCCTGGGGTACGAAGGCGATGCCGCGGGCGGCGATCGCCCGCGGGTCGGCGCCTTGGATGTCGGTGCCGTCGAAGGCGACGGTGCCCTTGCTGGCGGTAAGCAGGCCGACGATCACTTTGAAGAACGTCGATTTGCCGGCGCCGTTCGGCCCGATTACACTGACGATCTCGCCCGGGCGAACTTCGAGAGAGACGCCTTTCAATATCATATCTGCGGCCGAGTAGCCGGCGACGATGTCGTGCGCGACCAGACCGGCGCTCACGCCGTTCTCCGGCCGGCGCGCCGGCCCATATAGGCTTCCTGAACGCGGTGGTCGGCGGCAATTTCTTCGAACGTGCCTTGCGTTAGGGTCGCGCCTTCGGCCAGGACGATCACCGGATCGCAAAGCTTGGCGATCATGTTCATATCGTGCTCGATGATCAAAAGCGTGTGGCCGTCGTGGCACAGGTCGCGCAGATGCCCGGCCAAATCCTCGGCCAATGTCGGATTGACGCCGGCGACCGGTTCGTCGAGCAGGATCATGCGCGGGCCGGTCATCAGTGCCCGCCCGAGTTCCAAGAGCTTCTTCTGGCCGCCGGAAATTTCGTCTGCCCTGTTGTCCAAAACTGCCGTGAGCGCCAACCGCTCGGCAATCGCGTGCGCCCGGTCAATCAGGTGACGCTCCCGGCGCCGCGACCCGATCGTGCGCAACAGCGCGTCGATGAGGCGTTCGCCCGGCTGTTCGGCACCGTAGAGCAGCAGGTTCTCCATGACCGATAGCCGGGGAAAACCGCGGGCAACCTGGAACGTGCGGACCAATCCGCGCTGGCTGACCTTTTCCGCGCTTGACCCGGTGATATCCTGCCCGTCAAACAGCACCTGCCCGCCGTGCGGCGCAATCAGGCCGGAGACGACATTGAACAGGGTCGTCTTGCCAGCGCCGTTCGGGCCGATCAGGCCAGTGATCGTACCGGCTTCAACGGAGAACGTCGCGCCGGCCAAAGCGGCCACGCCGTAGAAGCTTCGCCGAAGGCCGACGACCTCGAGTAGGGGCGTTGAAACGGGCATTACTGAACCTCGTCGACCGGATCGGAGCAGCCGGATCCGGGCGCAGAAACGATACTGCAGGCGTGCGGCCAAAGGCAAACGCGGGCGTAGGCTTGTGTCGCGTCGCCGAGTTGAAGAAACCCGCCCCAACTGAATGTCAATGCCGGCCCTGTTCGGCACGGCCGGTTGCCCCTATTCTGCCGCCAGTGACACCGTGTGGAGGCAAGAATGGGCAAGGCCCGCAACATCCTTTTCATCATGGCCGATCAGTTGCGCTGGGATTATCTGTCCGCGGCCGGTCATCCGACGCTCGAGACGCCGAATATCGATCGCCTGGCCGCGCGTGGCGTGATGTTTTCCCGCGCCTATTGCCAGGCGCCGGTCTGCGGCCCGTCGCGCATGTCTTTCTATACCGGGCGCTACACCAAGTGCCACGGCGCCCACTACAACAACATCCCGCTCAGGATCGACGAAAAGACCATCGGCGATCATCTCCGGCCCCAAGGCTACCGCGTCGGCTTGGTCGGCAAGACCCATATGCGGGCCAACGTCGCCGACATGAAGCGCCTCGGCATTGATCCGGCCAGCTCATTAGGCGTGTTGGTCGGCCAATGCGGCTTCGAGCCTTACGAGCGCGACGACGGCCTGCATCCTGATCAGTCCGTCGATCCCAACCTGGCCTACAACGTCTACCTTCGGGAACGGGGCTATGGCGGCGACAATCCCTGGCATGATTATGCCAACGCGGCCGAGGCGCCGGACGGCGAGATCTTGAGCGGCTGGTACCTGCGCAATGCCCGGCTGCCGGCGCGGGTCGCCGACGAACATTCCGAAACCGCCTTCACCACCGACCGCGCCATGGATTTCATCCGCGAATGCGGCGAGACGCCGTGGTGCCTGCATTTGAGCTACATCAAGCCGCACTGGCCCTACATCGTGTCGGCGCCTTACCATGACCTCTATGACAATTCCGCGATCCTGGCCGCCAATCGCAGCGACGCGGAACGCGAAAATCCGCATCCCGTCATCGCCGCCTTCATGGCCCATGACGAAGCCCAAAACTTCGCCAAAGAGGAAACCCGGCAGACGGTGATCCCGACCTATATGGGCCTGATCCGCCAGCTCGATGACCATTTGGGCAGGCTGTTTCGGTTCCTCGAAGAGACCGGCCGGGCCGACGATACGTTCATCGTCTTCACCAGCGATCACGGTGACTATCTGGGCGACCATTGGTTGGGCGAGAAGGAACTTTTCCACGATGAAAGTTCGCGCATCCCGATGATCGTCTACGACCCGGATCCGGCCGCCGACCAAAGCCGCGGCCGGGTCGATGATCGCTTGATCGAATCCATCGACCTCGCCCCGACGTTTTTGGAGATCGCCGGCGGCGCGCCGGTACCGCATATCCTTGAAGGCCGGTCGCTGTTGAGCGTTTTGCGAGGTGGGGTCACGAGTGACTGGCGCGACGCCGCCTTCAGCGAATTCGACTATTCTTTCCGCCGCGCCCGCAACATCCTGGGCATTCCGCCGCACCAGGCGCGTGGCTACATGGTACGGACCGACGATTGGAAGTATATTCTCTACGAAGGTTTCGCATCGCAGCTCTTCGACATGAAGAACGATCCGCGCGAGTTGATCGACCTTGGGCGTTCGCCCGTGCATGAAGCCATCCGCCGCGAGATGGGCGACCGGCTGTTCGAATGGTTCCGCAATCTCCGGCTCCGCACCACCATCAGCGATGAAGCCATCGCCAGCCGCACCGACAACCATATTGACCGCGGCATCTATTTCGGCGTTTGGTGAACCGCGGTTAGCGCTTGGGTGTGGCGGGCGATGATTCTTTCCTCGTCGGTCGGCACGACCAGGATGCGGATGGCGCTGTCGCCGGTGCTGATTTGCCCGGTATTTCGGTCGTTGGCGGCGCTGTCCAAGCGGGCGCCGAGCCAGGCCGTGCCCTCGACGATGCGGGCGCGAATGGCGGCGGCATGCTCGCCGATGCCGCCGGTGAAGACCAGCATGTCGAGGCCGCCGAGCACCGCGGCCAGCGAGCCGATGCGGCGGACCGCGCGATAGACGAACAGATCGACGGCTTGGGCGGCGTTGGGCTCCGGGCTCGCCAGTAGATCGCGCATGTCGTCGCTGATGCCGGAAACGCCCAGCAACCCCGATTCCTTGTTGAGCAGTTGATCGACCTGGTCGACGCTTAAGCCGCGGTCGCGCAACAGATGCAGCACCACGCCGGGATCGAGTTCGCCGCAGCGCTTGCCCATGACCAAGCCGTCCAACGCCGTGAAACCCATGCTGGTCGCCATGCTCCGGCGCCCGTACAGGCCGCACATGCTGGTGCCGTGGCCGAGATGGGCAACGATGACCCGGCCGTCGGCCTGTTCCGGCGCCAACGCCGGCAATTCCGAGGCGATATATTCATACGACAGACCATGGAAGCCATATCGCAGCACACCGTCATCCAGAAGCGATCGCGGCAGGGCAAAGAGCTGAGACAAAATCGGTTGGCTGCGATGGAAGGCGGTATCGAAACAGGCGACTTGCGGGATCGCCGGCCAAATCGATCCGACCGCGCGAATACCCGCGATATTGTGGGGCTGGTGACCGGGCGCGAGCGGTGCCAGGTTTTCCAATTCGGCCACCACCGTCGGCGTCACAACGACCGGCTCGGCGAGATCCCGGCCGCCATGCACCACGCGATGGCCGGCCGCTACGACATTGAAGGTCGTTGGGTCTTGCCTGATCTTATCCACCAACCAGCCGATCAAACGGTCGTGCGGCCAGTCCGCCGCGTCGCTGAGTGCAATATTAGTCCGCTCGCCGTTCGCTGGGGTAACCGTCACCGTCGGGCTGTGCCCGATGCTATCGATTTCCGCCTTCAGCACCGGCGGTGCGTCACCGTCGATCGGGTAAAGCGCCAGCTTGAGGCTGGATGATCCGGCGTTGAGCACCAGCAGGACGTCTTGGGCGTCATCTGAACGGGACACGCTAAGCTCCTGTTGGAAGCCATTGGCGAAGACAGGGTCTTATGGCAAAACCGCATGGGCATCAACACGGCACCGCCATGCAAGTACGAAAAATGACACGCGATGATCTGCCGGCGCTGCCGGATTTGCTGGATCAGTTGGGCTACGACATTCCGGCCGACGAGGTTCGGCGCCGGTTCGCCATGGTCGCTGCGGCGCCGGATCACGCATTGCTGGTGGCGGAGACCGCCGACCGCTTGGTTGGCATGGTGCACGTCTATTTCCGGCCGGCCATCGAGAAACCGCCGCAGGCGGTGGTCCAGGCCTTGGTCGTCGACAGGGTGGAGCGCCGCACTGGCACCGGCCGCGCCTTGATGGCGGCGGCGGAGCAATGGGCCGTCGCGCGGGGCCTCGGTTCCATCGCCTTGTCGTCGCAGATCCAGCGTGACGATGCCCACGCTTTCTATGCCCGGCTCGGCTATCGACAAACGGCGACATCCCACGTCTTGCAAAAGACCCTCTAGACCTTGTCCCCAAGGCGGTGGCGCGCCACAGTGGCCGAGCAGATTTAAGAAGGAGGCTCCGCCCATGCCCGCATCCATCGTTGATATCGAGGTCAACGACTTCATCGCCGTGGCGACTATGAACAACCCGCCGGTCAATGCCCAGAACCGGCAGTTCCACGAAGACATGATGGCGGCCTTCGACAGCCTCGGCGACCGCGACGACGTCCGGGTCGTGGTGTTGACCGGCGCCGGCAAGTGCTTTTCCGCCGGCGCCGACATCAAGGCCAAGGTCGGCACCACGCCGGCGCCCGGCGATCATTGGCAGCATTCCCGCCGCGCCCGGGAATGTTTCCATTCGATCGTGGAATGCCGCAAACCGGTGATCGGCGCGATCAATGGGCCAGCCCTCGGTGCCGGCCTCGCCGTCGCGGCTTCTTGCGACATCCTCATCGCCTCGGAGGCGGCATCCGTCGGCTTGCCGGAAATCGATGTCGGGCTGTTGGGTGGCGGCCGCCATAGCATGCGCCTGTTCGGTCATTCGAGGACGCGGCGCATGATGCTGACCGGCTACCGGATGCCGGGGCCGGAGCTTTACCGACTCGGCGTCGTCGAGGCCTGCGTCGCGCCGGACCAATTGATGACGGAAGCGTTGTCGCTCGCCGCCACCATCGCCGCCAAAAGCCCGGTCGCGATTAAGCTTGCCAAGCACGCGCTCAACACCATCGAGGAAATGAGCCTGCGCGACGGCTATCGCTTCGAGCAGAACATGACCGGCGAGCTTGGCAATTATGCCGATTCCAAGGAGGCCATGCTGGCCTTTCTGGAAAAACGCGATCCCATCTTTACCGGTCAGTAAGCAGGTGACGGTAATTAGGGCGATGCGGATCCTGCTCTATGAACCGGCTTACCAGAGCTTTGAAGCCGACCTAACGGGGCTTGGAGCGGATTTGGAGTTCATCCGCATGCAGTCCGATGGCGCACTGCGGCTCGACGGCGAGGCGATCGAGCCGGCCGATGCCCGGGCCGAGATCGCTTGGGCCAACAGCCAGCTCTACCTCGATGGACCGGTTCGCGATTTCATGATCCACTGCCTGAAAACCGAACATCTTCGCTGGTTCCAATCGTCGGCGGCGGGCTTCGAACATCCGGTGTTCTTGTCATTGCAGGAAAAGGGTGTACGGCTCACCAACACCGATGCCGGTGCGGTCGCCATCGCCGAGTTCGTGATGGCGCGGGTGATGGAGACCTTTCACCCGGTCGCGGAGCGACACGCGGCCCAATCCGCGGCGGACTGGGCACGGCTCGAATTTCGCGAGATCAGCCGCACCAATTGGTTGGTGATCGGCATGGGTAATATCGGCAGCGAGATTGCCCGGCGCGCCCAGGCCTTCGGTGCCGATGTGGTCGGCGTCCGGCGCACGCCACGCGGCGATGAGCCCGCCGGCCGGGTGGTCACGCCCGATGCTTTGCCCTCGGTCCTCGGCGACGCCGACGTCATCGTGCTTGCCGCCGCCACCAACGCGCAATCCACCGGGCTTGTCGACCAGGCGTTTCTGGCGCGGCTCAAACCGGACACGGTCCTGGTCAATATCGGCCGCGGTGCCCTGGTCGACGAGGCCGCCCTGCTCGAAAGCCTGGATGACGGCCGGCCGGGCCGCGCCATCCTCGACGTTTTCGAAACCGAGCCGTTGCCGCCGGAAAGCCCGTTTTGGCGCCATCCCCGGGTCTGGGTGACGGCCCATTCCGCCGCCTATACGGCCGGAACCCGGCGCCGCGGCGGCGAGATCTTCATTGACAATCTTGGCCGCTATCTAACCGGTCAGCCGCTCCGATTCCAAGTCACGGACGTGCGGGACTGAACGCTGGCGCTACTGCAACGGCGAATGCGGTGCGGGCAGCAGCACGGTCGAGTGCATGTCTTCCAACAAGGGGACGGCTGTGGCCAGAAAGTTTTGCCAACCGGGATCTGCCATGGTCGCGGCCCGGGTCTCGGCGCGCGCCTTGAGGTCGGGATAGGCCCAGATGTGGCAGACCTCGTTTGGCTGGGGCGCTTCGGTGATCCAACTGCCGACGATCTTGGAATACTTCTCCCGCACCGGCAGGATCTCCCGCTGCAGTTTGGCAAACGCCTGTATCTCGCCGACCTTGGCCCGGTAGTTGCGGATCTCATAGACGTTGGGCGTCGTTTCCGGCGCTTTTGGCTCGATGTTCGCTTTCATCAGCTTGATGTCCTGGCGCTTGATCAGCGGCCGCACGCGGGTCAGGTATTCCCCGGTCCAGTCCTTGTTCTTCGACAATTCAACACGCAGGCGGTCGCGTTCCTCGAGGCTTTCGTAGGCCCATAAGTGATAGGCCTGATTAAGCTGGCCGATGTCGCTCGACCAATAGCCGACGAGCTTGCCGTAATCGTCGCCGCGCACCGGACGGGCGATGTCGTTGGCATGCTTGAGAAAGGTCGGCAATTCGCCGGGTGCGAAGCTGTAGACGCGGAGTTCGTAGATCATCAGGCTGCTCCCTGTTGGATTTCAAGATCAAAGCCTAGTCGAGGATCGCTGGGCCGTCGACGGCCTGATTTCCGTATCGTCGAAACTTGCTCTAGTTTGTGCCGTTGATGAATGACAGATGAGGAGCACCAAGATGGTCGCGTTGCCGGAACCAGTCGGCGAAAACCGCTTTCGCGAATCTTATGGCCGATGCTTTGAAGATTTCGAAATCGGCCATATTTACGAACACCGGCCGGGCCGGACCATCACCGAGGCGGACAACACCTGGTTCACCCTGCTCACCATGAATACCCATCCGCTGCATTTCGACAAAGAGTTTGCCGCCCGCAGCGAGTTCGGCCAGCCCTTGGTCAATTCGGCGCTCACCCTGTCGATCGCCGTCGGCATGACGGTGAGCGACGTCAGCCAGAAGGCCATCGCCAATCTCGGCTGGGAACAGATCGTGATGCCGGCCCCGGTGTTTGTCGGCGACACGATTTATTCGGAGACAGAGGTGTCGGGCAAGCGCGAATCGAAGTCGCGCCCGACCCAGGGCATCGTCGACGTCGAATCCCGCGTCTTCAACCAGGACGGCGTCATGGTGATGAGCTTCAAACGCACCATGCTAGTGCCCAAGCGCGGCCACGAAGTGCCGGATACCGGGCCCGCCAAGCGCGCCTGACGCCCATAGGAGAGCCACGATGACAGACCAACAGGGTTCCGCCACGGCCCGCACCATCGATCCGGTGGAAGAAACGCAGATCCTGGATGCCATTCAAAAATGGCTGGAGCGCGACGTTCGGCCCAACGTCAAGGATCTCGAACACGCCGACGAATATCCCCATGCGATGGTCGAACAGATGAAGGCCTTCGGCCTGTTCGGCGCCACCATCGCCGAGGAATATGGCGGCCTCGGCCTGCCGGCCTCGACCTATGCGAAAATCGTCACCACGATCTCGGCGGTCTGGATGTCGTTGACCGGCATTTTCAATTCACACCTGATCATGGCCAATGCGGTCCAGCGCTTCGGCACCGAAGATCAGCGCCGGCGTTTCCTGCCGCGCTTCGCCAGCGGCGAATTGCGCGGCGCTTTGGCGTTGACCGAGCCCGACTGCGGCACCGATTTGCAGGCGATTCGCACCCGCGCGGTCCGTGACGGCGACGATTACGTGATCAACGGCACCAAGACCTGGATCTCCAATGGCATCGAAGGCGGCTGCGTCGCGCTGCTGACCAAGACCGACCCGGACGCCGAGCCGCGCCATGCCGGCATGACCCTGTTCATCGCCGAAAAAGGGCCGGGCTTCGGGGTCAGCCGAAAGCTCAAGAAAATCGGCTACAAAGGCATCGATTCCGCCGAGCTGGTGTTCGAGGACTACCGCGTCTCGGCCGACAATCTGGTCGGTGGCGCCGAAGGCAGCGGCTTCCACCATGCCGTCGGCGGCCTCGAACTGGGCCGTATTAACGTCGCCGCCCGCGGCGTCGGCATCGCCTCGGCCGCCTTGGAGGACTCGCTCCGCTACGCGCAAATTCGCCACACCATGGGCAAGCCGATCTGCCAACATCAGGCGATCCAACTCAAACTGGCCGACATGGCAACGCGTGTGGAAGCAGCCAAGCTGCTGGTGCGCCAGGCGGCCGGCGCCTTCGACCGCGGCGAGCGCTGCGATCTCGAAGCCGGCATGGCCAAACTGTTCGCCTCGGAGGCGGCGCTCTCCAACGCCACCGACGCCATGCGCATCCACGGCGCCTACGGTTATTCGACCGAGTTCGACATTGAACGTTACTACCGGGACGCACCACTGATGTGCATCGGCGAAGGCACCAACGAAATCCAACGCATCGTCATCGCCCGGCAATTGGTGGCGCGCAATCCGGCGTAGGGCAGTGCGATGTAGTCTTGAATACTGGTGAGGTCGCTGACTGCGGATAGCTACCAGGTAAGTTTCATGCCGTGCGCTGGTGAAAGAAACGGCGAACGTCTGCGTGGCTGGTGCGGTTCGAAGGGCGGTCGAGCCGGCGCTGCACTTCGGCCATCTGCTCATCGGAGGGTTGGATGGACTCGGTGCCTTGTTCGACCATGCTCAAGAGCACGTCGGCCGCTTCATCCTGGCGTTCTTTCGAGAGCTCACGGATCTTGGAAATGGCGTGATCAAGTCGTTTTGTCATCGTGGGCGCAGCATACCAGAAAAATGGGACCCTCGCCTCCTAATCTGGATTTGGAGATTCTGTTGTGGCGCGGCTCTTCGCTGCTCTTAGCAAAACCGGATGATAGGCCGTCTGTGGGTTGCCGCATGTCCAATATTGATCCTTTGCTGTTCCAGTGATCTTTGGCGCAGGCTATCCTAAGGCTTGGCCAGGCGGCTTCGACAAACAGATACAGGCGAGTGGGATGAAACTGGAAGGCATACGGGTTCTTGATTTTTCGTTGTTTTTGCCGGGGCCGCTCTTGACCCAGATGATGGGTGACCAAGGCGCCGAAGTGATCAAGATCGAAAGCCTGGGCGAAGGCGAGCCGAACCGGCATATCGGCCTCAAGCGCGACGGCGTCACCGTCTATTTCGCCAACACTCATCGCGGCAAAAAAAGCCTGACCCTTAATCTGAAAGAACCCGAGGCGATCGAGATCGTCATGCAGCTCGCCGAACAAGCGGATGTCATCGTTGAGGGTTTTCGTCCCGGCGTCGCCAAACGCCTCGGCATCGACTACGCGGCGGTGCGCCGGCGCGCGCCCGGCATCGTCTACGCCTCGCTGTCGGCCTTTGGCCAGACCGGCCCCTATGTCCAGCGCCCGGCCCACGACCCGGCCGTGCAAGGCTTGATCGGCGCGATCAGCGTCAATGAGGGCCATGACGGCAAGCCGACCCTGTCCGGCGTGCAGGTCGCCGACATGTTGAACGCGACCATGAGCCTAAGCGGCATCATGATGGCGCTCTACCGCCGCGAGCGCACGAGCAAGGGCGATTTTCTCGATATGGCGATGATGGATTGCGTGATAGCGGCGATGCCGAACAATATGGGGCCGATGTTCGCCGAGGACCGGGCGCCGATACCCAAATATGAGCGCACCTGGGGCGGCTACGCCATGATGAGTGTCTATGAGACCAAGGACGGCAAGCATATCGTGCTGGGCGGCGCCGAGGTGAAGTTTGCCCGCAACCTGTTGACTGCGCTCGGCCGCGAAGACCTGCTCGAGATCTGCGCCGGCGAGCCCGGCCCCGGGCAGGAACCGGCCAAAGCGTTCTTCCGCGAGACCTTCCTGACCAAGACCCGGGATGAATGGTCCGATTGGTTCGAAGGCAAGGACATTTGCTACGGCCCGGTCAACGACTTGAAGGAAGCACTGGAAGATCCGCAGTTGTTGCACCGTCAGATGGTGCTGACCGACGACCGTGGCTGGCGGCATCTCGGCATTCCGATCAAGTTTCAGGACGAGCCCGGTCGGGTTGATTTCGCCTGTCCCGGCCACGGTGCCGATACCGACGACATCATCGGCCGCTTAGGCTACGAAGCGGCCGCCATCACGTTGCTGCGTGAAAAGGGCGTGTGCTGACCGCCGAACAGAGGGAGGACTTCGTCATGACCGAACCGATCAGGGTTTTCTGGCAGCCCGGGTGAACCAGCTGTCTCCGGGTTAAGGAGTTTTTGGCGGCCCGTGCGGTTGCCTTCGAATCGATCGACGTCGCCAACGATGCCGAAGGCCTGGCGGCGCTTGGTGCGCTCGGCCTGCGGACCGTGCCCGTGGTCGCCGTCGGAAAACGCTATGTGTTTGGTCAATCGATCGCCGAGGTGGCGGCCTTTCTCGGGATCGATGCCACGGGCGAGGGGCCGTTGCCGCCGGCCGAACTCGCCGACCGTTTGGATCGGGTGTTGGCCGCCGCCGCGCGCTTGCTGCGGCAGATTCCGGATGATCGGATCGGCGACAAACTGCCCAACCGGGACCGCAGCTACCGCGAGCTCGGCAATCATGTCTTCATCATCGCCGACGCTTTCTTAAGGGTCATCGGCGGCGCGACTTTGACCACCGAAAGCCTCGCCCGGCCGCCGGCCGCCGAAATGCGAACGGGGGTGGATGTCGCCGCCTTCGGTACGGATGTGCGGGGCCGCGTCGCGGCCTGGTGGGCAAGCGCTGTCGACGCGGATTTCGGCCGTCTCGTGCCGACTTACTATGGCGATCAGCCGCTGCACGATGTGATGGAGCGGACCACGTGGCATGCCGCACAGCATGTTCGGCAGTTGGCGATGGTGGTTGAGAATTTGGAGATTGTGCCGGACGGCCCGCTGACCGTGGCCGATCTCGCCGGACTGCCGGTGCCCGAGAAGGTTTGGGACGAATAGGGCAAACATGGCGGGAATCCGATAGAGGCAGTCGTTCGCCGGACGGGTTGCGGTCGGCGCGTCGCCATAATGGCGCCACCAGTGTGAGCGGGGAGGAGTGGTCATGAAATCGCATGCGCGCGTGGCGGTCATCGGCGGCGGCGTCGTCGGCGTCAGCATTCTCTATCATCTGACCAAGCTCGGTTGGTCCGATGTGGTGTTGTTCGAAAAGCTCGAGCTGACTTCCGGCTCAACCTGGCACGCGGCCGGTTTGCTGCCGCTGTTCAACATGAGCTACGCCGTCGGCCAGATCCACAAATATTCCGTCGATCTCTACCAATCCCTGGAAGCGGAAACTGGCCAGGCCGTGAGCTTCCACAAGACCGGCAACCTCAGGCTCGCCACCAATCAAGAACGCATGGACGAGTACAAGAAATATTGCGGCACCGCCAATACCATCGGCGTGCCCTACGAGATGATCGGGCCCAAAGAGATCAAGGAACTTTGGCCGCTCTGCAATGTCGAGGGTTTGGTCGGCGCCTTGTTCCATCCTGATGACGGCCACGTTGCCCCGGTCGATGTCACCCAGGCCCTGGCCCGCGGCGCCCGCACCGGCGGCGCCGAAATCTACCGCCAGACCGAAGTGAGCGGCATCGAGCAACAGGCGAGCGGCGACTGGTTGATCCGCACCGACAAAGGCAATCTGCTGGCCGAGACCGTGGTTTCCGCGACCGGCAATTATGCCCGGGAGACGCTCGCCATGGTCGGCCTCGACATTCCCGCCATCCCGGTCGAGCACCAATATTTGGTGACCGAAGAAATCCCCGAACTGATCGAACGCCGGGAAGCCGGCTTGCCCGAAATGCCGGTGCTCCGCGAAAGCGACGCGTCCTACTATTTGCGCGAGGAGCGCCAAGGCCTGATCCTCGGCCCCTATGAGAAAGGCGCACCGGCTTGGGCGGTCGACGGCGTGCCGGCCGGCTTCGGCCAGGAATTGCTGCCGCCGGACATGGAACGGCTGGAGCCCCACGTCGAGGCGGCGATCAACCGGGTGCCGATGTTCGGCCGCGCCGGCATCAAGGATTGCGTCAATGGGCCGATTTCTTACACGCCGGATGGCAATCCGCTGATCGGACCGGCCTGGGGGCTGCACAATTTCTGGATCGCCGAGGGCTTCAGTTTCGGCATTACCGCCGCCGGCGGCGCCGGCAAGCTGTTGTCGGAATGGATCGTCGGCGGCGAGCCGCCAACCGATACCTGGGACGTCGACCCGCGCCGCTTCGGCGCCTACGCCAATAAGGCCTACACTAAGGCCAAGAACGAAGAGGCTTACGAGAACGTCTTTGTCATCCACTATCCGGACGAAGAACGCCCGGCCGCGCGCCCGGCCAAGACCAGCCCCTGTCATGACCGCCTGGCCGCCCATGGTGCGGTATTCGGACAACGCTACGGTTGGGAGCGCCCCAACTGGTTCGCGCCCGAAGGCGTGGAGGCCAAGGATAACTGGAGCTTCCGGCGCAGCAATTACTTCGAGCATGTCGGCAACGAATGCCGCCTGGTGCGTGAAAAAGCGGCGTTGATCGACATTACCAGCTTCTCAAAATTCCAAGTCGCCGGGCCCGGCGCGCAAGCCTATCTCGATGGCTTGGTCGCCAACTCGATCCCGGCCAAGATCGGCCGGCTGACGCTCTGTCACGCCTTGACGTCCAAAGGCGGCGTGCGTTCGGAATTCACCATCAACCGCACCGGCAATGAGAGTTTCTATCTGGTCAGCTCCGGTGCCGCGGAACGCCACGATCATGATTTTCTGTGGCGCAACCTGCCGAACGAGGGCGGCGTCGACCTCCGCAACATCACCACGGCCCACGGCGTGCTGGTCCTAGTCGGACCGCGGGCGCGGGATATTTTGGCCAAGGTGACCGATGCCGACCTGTCGAACAAGGCGTTCCCTTGGCTGACGGCGCAAGACATTCAGATCGGCATGGCCCCGGTCCACGCCATGCGGGTCAATTTCGTCGGTGATTTGGGCTGGGAGCTGCACCATCCGATTGAGTACCAAAACCATATATTCGACGCGCTGATAGCGGCCGGCGCCGAGTTCGGCATCGGCCTCTGTGGCATGCGGGCGATGGATTCGCTCCGGATCGAGAAGTCCTACCGCATGTGGGCGCAGGATTTGACCATGGATTATTCGGTCCTGGAGGCCGGTCTCGACCGCTTCGTCAAGCTGCAGAAAGGTCCGTTCGTTGGCCGCGAGGCGCTGATCGAACAGGCCGCAGCTGGCGTGCCGCAACGGTTCGTCACCCTGGAAGTCGATGCAGACGACGCCGATGCCTGGGGCAACGAGCCGATCTATCAAGGCGACGTCATGGTCGGCCGCGCCACTGCCGGCGCTTACGGCCATTGCACCGGTAAGAGCCTGGCGCTGGCCTACGTGCAGCCGGAAGCGGCCGACCATGGGACCGACCTGAAGATCGAGATCCTCGGCGTGCGCCGCACGGCGCGGGTCATCCCGGATTCGCCTTATGACCCGGAGAATAAGAGCCTGCGTGGTTGAGGGTTTGGCGCGACACAGTCCACGATTGACCTTAATCTGACTGCGAAACCGTGGTGCCATCGGCGTTTCAGTGGACCGGATAAATTTCACGCCTCGATCCAAATAGTTCCCTGTGAAAAACCCGCAAGCCGTTGATTTGTCGAACGTTGGCGGAACTTCAAAGCAATAGATTTTGCAAGAATTGGGCATTTTTGAGCTTGTTTTCTTGCGATTTGGGATTCATTTATC